>JAEEGH010004903.1_pt1 | contig 34033 bp, 29 predicted proteins | sample 9134181 | NCBI WGS metagenome assembly JAEEGH01 (sample SAMN16246544, study PRJNA631951) | gut metagenome | biome: gut microbiome; feature: rumen; material: DP-attached | host: Bos | place: Iran: Karaj | collected 2018-10
GGGACACTTCCGGGTGCTATCGTCTAGTGGCCTAGGACAACGGCCTCTCACGCCGTAAACCCCGGTTCGAGTCCGGGTAGCACTACTGAAACGACCTTCACGGGTCGTTTTTATTTTTTTTCAAAAAAAATCAAAATATATTTGCGTATATCAGAAAATTGTTGTAAATTTGCAGTCGATTTTGTACGAATCCTTAAAACTGACAGAATAAACACACATGAATATTCGTTCACAATTCATCCTATTGTGCGTCATAGCGTTCTTAGCGCTTCCTTCTGTCGCCGCGGCTAAGTCCGGGCATCAGCGGGTTGTATGGAGCAGCAAGGCAAGTTCGTCGACCGGTCTGTACACTACGAAAAACTATTTTGTTTCGCACGGCGTGACGATAGGCGTGAACGCGATGTACTATTTCGGCGATGTGGATAATGAGGGTGTGGCTTTAACAGGTGGATTCAACAAAGACAATGTCAGTTACGGCGGTAGTTTGTTTTTCAACTACAGTCTTCCGGTAGGCAATCATGTCAATATGAAATTCGGTATCATGGGCGGAACGCTGAACGGCAATAACAAGGTTAAGTTCGACAATCTTGCTGAGCCGCGCGATGACTACCGTAAATTCAATTCAATCTTGATCCAGCCTGCAGTAGGCGTTCAATACTACCCGTTCTCGAACGCTGGTTTCTATCTGTACGGCGGTTTGGCCGTTGCCGGTAGTATCATCACCAATTACGAGTTCTACTACTACAAGAATGTAGGCAATAATAAAGTGCGCGACAAACTGCAGGGCAGTACGTTCGGTATCTTGCCAATGGTACAGTTAGGTATAGGCTACAGTTGGCGTCTGACCGAATCGTGGATCATGAGCGCAGAGATCATGGTTTCCGAAGGTTTGATCGATACGCACTACATGAACTTGGATGCTTGGCCGTTGGCAGAATCGCAGAACAGCGAGGGAGTAGCCCTGGGTAACAGTTTCGGCAAATGGACAGACCGTTACGGCAAGGAGCATATCCACTGGAACGACGGTTGGTTCCAAGTAGGTATCAGCGTGACGTATCAATGGCGTAACTGCGAGCACTGCCGCATCATCAACAACTACGCAGGTATCAAGCCGAACAGAAAGAGAAGATAATTATTTCTTCGGTCCGACTTCCCGCTTTTGGACAGTACCTGTTTCGGTGTATTCAATGATATTGTCCAGAATCGTCTCGAAACGCCACTCGATGGCGTTTCGCCATATTTTATCGGAGATAAACGTAGAGAGCACGCGTCCAAAGGATATACTAAATTCATAATGAACGCGCGTACGCGTAGGCGAGATTGGTTCGAGGCAGAAGATGATGTCTCCTCCCTCGAGCAGCGAACCGCTGTAAGTAGCCTTCAGATGAGCTGTCAGCGGATACTTGGCACCCGCCGGGCGCGTGAGAGTATATTTGGTGCCGAGATGCTGGTCTTTCCACCACCGTACGCCCAGCACATAGATATCGATCGACACATCACCTATCTTGGACTTAGGATCATAGATACGGTCTTTGTAATCGAGTTGGATGACATCCTTGCTGTCCTTCGTTTTGCCTTTGCTCTCCTCCACCCCGGGTTGACCGAGGTTCTTGTACGCCCACTCGAAGAGGGAGTCCGGGCATGCCTGGAACTGATAGCAAAAATGGTCGATGACCGGCAGGAAGTGGGCTATCGAGGTCTCACAGACGGTATCTACAACGACCACACGCGTCTGCGGTCGTGAGAAAGCGCAGAGCGAGAGAATAAGCAGGCAGCAGGTAAGGAGTTTTTTCATACTTCGTAATCTAAGCAGGTACGTAACTCCGTATTGGGGCGAACAACGCCGTTGGCCACCGCCAGATGAGCAGGATGAACGGCATAGCCCTTGAGCGACTCGAACGAATCGAGCGTAGAGTCCAACATAATGTCGGCATTGGAAGTCTCGAGACGACCGTCAATCTGCACGTGGATATCGATCAGACCGGGTACCTGGCCTTTGAGGGATTCGAGTCCTTGTTTGATAGCGAGTGCTTTCTCGCGTTTCTCGGTCTCGCTCAACTCCGAGCGGAGACGCCATAAGATAATGTGCTTGATCATTTTATTGCGGTATAAATAGTTGCTATTCCGAAGGTGAGGGTTTTAAATCTCTCCTCTCTAAACCCTGCGTCATGGAGCTGTTGGGCGAATGCCTCGCCCCAACAGAAGGACTTGACGCTCTTGTTGAGGTAGGTGTATGCCGTCTTATCGCGGCTGACGATGCGACCAATAGTCGGCAGCACGTGCGTGAAATAGAAATCATAGAGCACGCGGATGTATCGGTGTGTCGGATAACTGAACTCGAGGATAGTCACCTGTCCGCCGGGCTTGAGCACGCGGTACATCTCACGCAGACCTTCGTCGAGATTGCTGAAATTACGACAACCGAACGCACAAGTCACGCCATCGAAAGAGGCGTCCTCAAAGGGCATAGCTTGTGCATTGGCATGCACAAATTGGACCCGTTCATTCGCTAAGTCTTTCATTCGTTCTACCTTACCCTGCCCGATTGCCATCATCTGATCGGAGAGATCGATGCCGGTCACTTGTTCGACTTTGCCTTGGCGGAGCATCTCAATCGTGAGATCGGCAGTACCGATGGCGACATCGAGCACATGCTTGGCAGGTGCCATCAGCGCTACCGTCTTACGGCGCCAACGACGATCGATATTGAGCGACAGCCCGTGATTAAGCCCGTCGTACGTCGATGCGATACGATCGAATAACTGCCCTATGTGTTGCTTTTCTTCCAAAACCGCGACAAAATTACTGCTTTTTTTTGACATATGCAAAAAAAGTTGTATCTTTGCACGCAAATCTGCCAATTTGGCATGATTTAGGACATTGGCACGGGAATTGTCATTAAAATGACAGCAACATATTTAAAACAGATATACTATGAACAAGATTCAACCTTTAGCAGATCGCGTGCTGATTAAGGCAGCAGCTGCAGAAGAAAAGACTGTTGGCGGAATCATCATTCCGGACAGCGCAAAAGAGAAACCGCTGCGTGGCGAAGTGCTGGCAGTTGGTAACGGAACCAAAGATGAAGAGATGGTGCTCAAAGCCGGAGATCAGGTGTTGTACGGCAAGTATGCCGGTACGGAACTGGAACTCGATGGCGAGAAGTTCCTGATCATGAGACAATCGGATGTTTTAGCAATTATCAAATAATATGGCAAAGAATATTACCTATAATACGGAGGCGCGAGAGGCGCTGAAGCGTGGTGTGGACCAGTTGGCAGATGCCGTTAAGGTCACGTTGGGTCCGAAAGGTCGTAATGTAGTTATTGACGCTAAGTATGGTGCACCGCATATCACAAAAGATGGTGTGACGGTAGCCAAAGAGATTCAGTTAAAAGACGCCGCTGAGAACGTAGGTGCTCAACTAGTGAAGGAAGTAGCTTCTAAGACCGGCGACCAAGCCGGCGACGGTACGACAACTGCTACGGTATTGGCGCAAGCAATCGTGGGCGTAGGTCTGAAGAACGTTACCGCCGGTGCTAACCCACTCGATCTCAAACGCGGTATTGACAAAGCAGTTGCTGCTGTAGTTGCAGAGATCAAGAAGAACGCCGTCGTAGTCGGAAATGACTTCGACAAGATCGAGCAGGTAGCCACCGTTTCGGCTAATAACGATGCCGAGATCGGTAAACTGATTGCCGACGCGATGCGCAAGGTCAGCAAGGATGGCGTGATCACCATTGGCGAGGCCAAGGGTATGGACACGACGATCGACGTGGTACAAGGTATGCAGTTCGATCGCGGTTATATCAGCCCGTATTTCGTAACGAACACCGAAGAAATGCTCGTCGAAATGGACAAGCCGTATATTTTGATCTACGACAAGAAAATAAGCAACCTCAAAGAGTTACTGCCTGTGCTCGAACCGGCTGTCCAGAGCGGACGTCCGCTGCTGATCATCGCCGAAGATGTCGATAGCGAGGCTTTGACGGCACTCGTTGTAAACCGTCTTCGTGCACAACTGAAAATCTGTGCTGTGAAAGCTCCGGGCTTCGGCGATCGCAGAAAAGAAATGCTGGAGGATATCGCTATCCTGACCGGTGGTACCGTCATCAGCGAGGAGAAAGGCATCAAACTCGATCAAGCCACGATTGAGATGCTTGGTACAGCCGAGACCATCACGGTCAGCAAAGATAACACAACCATCGTCAACGGTGCCGGAGCCAAAGAGGCTATCGATGCCCGCGCTCAGCAGATCAAAGCACAGATTGCTGCAACCAAATCGACGTACGATAAAGAGAAACTGCAAGAACGCCTGGCTAAACTCGCCGGCGGTGTAGCGCAACTGAACGTAGGTGCAGCATCTGAGGTCGAGATGAAAGAGAAGAAAGACCGTGTGGACGACGCATTGAGCGCTACGCGTGCAGCGATCGAGGAAGGTATCGTTCCGGGTGGCGGCGTGATGTATATCCGTGCACAAGCAGCCTTGGACGGCCTGAAGGGCGCTAATGAAGACGAGCAGACCGGTATTGAGATTGTACGCCGTGCGATTGAGGAGCCGCTTCGCCAGATCGTCAGCAACGCCGGCAAGGAAGGTGCTGTCGTAGTAGATAAAGTGCGTGGCGGCAAGGCTGACTTCGGTTACAACGCCCGTACGGATGTTTACGAGAGCCTGTTCGAGGCCGGTGTAGTTGATCCCGCCAAGGTAACGCGTGTAGCACTGGAGAACGCCGCTTCCGTAGCCGGCATGTTCCTTACCACCGAATGCGTGATCGTGGATGAACCGGAAGAGAAAGCCGCTCCCGCCATGCCTGCAGGAGGTATGGGAGGAATGATGTAATAAGAAAAACGGCACCCGCTTGGGTGCCATTTTTTTTAATAATTCACTTTATTATTAATAACGCAGCTGCGATTCAATTTGAGAGATCGTCTGACGCAGGACAGGATCAAACTCCAGTTTCTCACGCACGAGGGCGATCGAGTGCAAGATAGTAGCGTGCGAACGTTTGCCCATTTTAAAGCCTATCTCGGTGAGGGAGTTGTCCGTCAGTTCCTTGGTCAGATAGATAGCCAGATGGCGGGCGGCTGTCACTTCGCGCGAACGGTTGGCCGATAGAATAGCTTTCTCCGGTACGCTGTAATGTTCCGCCACCGCTCCTAACACATCGCCGGCGGTGATTCTGCGCGGTTGGATCGCTACGATATGACTGACCACTTGTTCTGCCAGTTTGACATCGATCTCGCGGTCGGTAAGCGTAGAGTGCGCCAGGAGCGATGCTAAGATGCCCTCGAGGTCACGCACGGAGTTGCGTACGTTGGACACGATGAAATCCACCACATCGTCCGTAAGCGTGATACCGTCGCGACGCATCTTGGAGAGCAGGATATTCTTACGCAACGGATAGTCCGGGTGCTTGATCTCCGCAGAAAGTCCCCATTTGAAGCGGGTGAGGAGTCGCTCCTCGATTTCTTTGAGCTCAATCGGCGGACGATCCGAGGTAAGAATGAGTTGCTTTCGACTCTGCTGCAGATAGTTGAAGATGTGGAAGAAGGTATCCTGCGTTCCCTTGAGTCCAGCGAAGTACTGTATGTCATCGACGATCAGTACGTCCACCGATTGATAGAAATTGAGGAAATCCGGGATACGGTTGGTCTTCGCAGCATCCTGATACTGCAGTTTGAAGGTATTGGCGCTGACATACAGCACGCGAGCGTGGGGGTTGAGTGCCTGCACCTGATTACCGATAGCGTTCACCAAGTGGGTCTTCCCTACTCCGCTTCCTCCGTACACAAAGAGCGGGTTGAAAGCGGTATAACCGGGTTGCTTGGCAATCGCCATACCGGCCGTTCGTGCCAGTTTATTGGGTTCTCCGGCCACAAACGAGTCGAAGGTATAGAACGTGTTCAGCTGGGAATCGAAATGATCCGGTTGCTTATGCGCATTATTAATAGGATTAGCGTGCGCCGGCGCGCCCGCAGAAGGCAACATGGTCGTTGCTCCGGATGTAGCGTCAATCAGCACACGGTATTCCAAATGGGTACCTTGCCCGAACACGCGGATGATCGTAGCGGAGAGGAGTTGAATATAATTCTCTTCTATATATTCCGCCACAAACTGTGATTTTACCTGGAGAACCAGTACACCGTTCTCGAACTGCAACGGGATAATGGGCGCGAACCAAGTCTGGTACGCACTGCTCGTCAGATTGTCCGCCAGGATGGTCTGACACTGAGCCCATTTTTGTTGCAATTCCGTGTTCATTTTAATGCGATTTTATACCCTCGATTTTTCGAAAGCGATTAAGTCGATTTTTTTCTCAGGTAGGGGGGGGTACCTTCGATCAAAAGCGAGTGCAAAGGTACTGCTTTTTTTCGACATGAGCAAATCGTCAATTGAGTTGACAAAAATTAAAAATGCGTAATTGCCTGTTTTTTCGACAATTACGCATAAATATGCTAAATTTCAGTACTTTACGCCTTTTCGCCTGTTTAAATGCCCCTATTTACGGGAGTTTTGAACTGTGCAAGAGAAAAATTATTTTTTGTTGAAAAAATTCACAATTGACTGATTTTTCAGTATGCAACAGATTGTTGAAAATTATTTCAATTTAGAAAATCTACAAATTGTGGAACGGCTGTTCCGCAGAAAATTTCAACACAAAATTATGGATTTTTCGCTTATTTGTCTTTCCGTCCGAAAATCGAGAAATGCACGTAGCGTTTGGGGTGCGCTTTGAGGTCTCGGAGCAACGAATCGGCGGAAACGATCGTTTCATCTATATGCTGCAAAATCGGCGATTTTACACGCTCTACCACGGCGTTCACATTATCCACAGCCGTGTCTACGCGAGCGATCGTAGCACCTATATCTGCGGCTTTGACATCCGCCACTACCGTGTTGAGGTTCGCGATCGCCGTATCGGCATTGTTGATGATACGCGGCACTTGGTTGTTCATCATCGATTTGAGGTCGGCCGAGACAGACGTGAGATCGCCGGATATACGATCGACGTTCCTGAGCGAATGTTTGATATGATCGCCTTCCACTTGAGTACGAATCTCGGCAACGAGCGAATCGATGTTCACCACGGCTTTATCCACATCCTGAATAGCTCCGTCCACATGCGCAATCAGCTCGGTCTGCAGGGATTCTACGAGTCCGGGAACATAGGTGGTTGGCAGGAAGGAACCGTGAGCAATCATGGGTAATTGGTCATTGGTGATTGTTGATTGGTCGGGGAACCGGAGTTCGATCGCCATACCGCCGAGCAATCCGTCCGAAACGAGTGCCATCTGCGTACCTTCCGGAAGGGCGATATCCTTATTGATGGAGATATCGATGGTGAAGGCGCTATCACGGGTGAAATCGTATTCGATAGCATCTACCTGTCCGACTTTGTGTCCACGGATATAGACAGCGGCTTGTTCCTCGAGGTTATGGAGGTTATAGAACGTTCCGTGGTAGCTGTTCGTGGGCGAGAAGATATTCTTGCCTTTAAGGAAGTTAAATCCGAAGAAGAGGAGGAAAAGACAAACGGCGGCCAGAATGCCAACTTTTATTTCTCGTGCGTATTTCATTATGAATGGTTTTATCAGTTGTTATTTTTCAAATTTAGTGATCCAGCAGTCGGGGAAGATTTTCTTGATCTCCTGCTGTTTCTCCACCACTTTGTTGCGGTCCGTATCGATGATGGCGTAGTATTTGTACCAATCGCCGACCTGACGGTATTCGCACGGAACGCCTTTGAGTTTGGGATCAGACGGATCGAGCGGCGTACGGGACGCACAGATCTGCAGTGCATAATATGTTGTAGGGGTGCTTTTAACTTCATCCCGATTCCGTGTCGTTAGCGTGTCGTTACCGTGTTTTGTCGTATCGACAGGTAGTGCCGCCGAAACAGGTTGTGCCGCCGGAACAGGTTGTGCGGTAGTATCGATGGCAAGTGTTTCCTTGCGCACGGCTTGCTTATGCGTATACGCGCCGAAGGCATTGACGAGTGCATTCGCCATCTGCGCCACGGAGGCTTTCTCGTTCAGAAAGCGCTCTTCCTCGGGATTGGAGATAAAACCCATTTCAAAGAGGATGGAAGGGCAAGCTGTCTTGAGGAGCACCCAGAAAGAGGCCTGCTGTACACCGCGATCGGAGCGGTTGAGATGTCCGACGAAGCGTTTCTGCACCTGCTCGGCAAACTGAAGCGACTGATCCATGAAACTGTTTTGCATCAGCTCGAACATAATGTACGAGTCGATCGAGTTGGGATCAAATCCCTGATAGGTCGTTTTGTAGTCCGCCTCCAGTTTCATCACGGCGTTCTCTCGCATCGCCACATCGAGATTCTTCTCCATTTTCTCCGTTCCGAGAATAAAGGTCTCCACGCCCTTGGAAGCCTTGTTCTCCGAAGCGTTGGCATGGATGGAAATGAATAGATCGGCGTTGTTCTTGTTCGCAATGTCCGCGCGCGTCTGGAGCGGAATGAAGACATCCGTATTGCGGGTATACACGACATTCACGTCCGGATACTGTTCACCGATGAGTTCGCCCACCTTCAGCACCAGCGCGAGGTTTAGGTCTTTCTCCTGAGAGAACTTACCTACAGCCCCCGGGTCTTTACCGCCATGCCCGGCATCGAGCACGACCGTATAGGGTTTCTGGGCTGCCAAAGGCAGCGCCATCCAAACCACGAGGAGCATATATAGGATTTTCCGCATACTAAGCCAATTTAATCGTTTGCAAAATTACAATTTTTATTTCAAATAGGCAATTCCCTCGCGTCTATTTAGCAATTTTTATGCCAAAAGTACATTTTTTTTCGATTTTTATGCGCGCGGGCTTGCGTATATGAAAATAATTTCGTACCTTTGCGCGGTAATTTGGGCACATGTATGCAAAAAAGTGAGTTTACACCGGAAGAAGAGTTGATGATCCAACGCGAGTTTGAGGCGTTGTTGGACGACTATGCGCACACTCCGCACCGACAGAAAGTGGAGTTGATCACGCACGCATTCAACTTCGCGCACAAGGCGCATTACGGTGTACGTCGCTTGAGCGGCGAGCCTTATATTATGCACCCGCTTGCTGTCGCGCGTATCTGTGTGCGGGAGATCGGTTTGGGTAGCACAAGTATCTGTTCGGCGCTGCTGCATGATGTGGTGGAAGACACGGATTACACGGAGCAGGATATAGCGGGTTTGTTCGGTGATAAGATTGCACAGATCGTGAGTGGTCTGACGAAGATCAGCGGTGGTGTGTTCGGTGAGCAGGCCAGTGAGCAAGCGGAGAACTTCCGTAAGTTGCTACTGACCATCAGCGATGATATCCGCGTGGTGCTCATTAAGATTGCCGACCGGTTGCACAATATGCGGACCTTGGGTTCGCAACGCAAGGACAAACAGTACAAGATTGCCGGTGAGACGCAGTATATATACGCTCCGTTGGCCCACCGTCTGGGTTTGTTCCCGATTAAGACAGAGTTGGAGGATCTGAGTTTCAAATACCAGCATCCAGAGACCTGGCAGGATATTCACGACAAACTGGAAGCCATCAAGGCAACCAAGTTGGAGAGCTACGAGGTATTTGCCCAGCCTATCCGTGAGCGCTTGGAGAGTATGGGTTATACCTTCACCCTCAAGGCGCGTATCAAGTCGGTTTATTCGATCTGGAAGAAGATGATGAGCAAGCAATGCGCCTTCGAGGATGTGTACGACATCATGGCGGTGCGTATCATCTTCACGCCGCACGAGACGATGAGCGAGAAAGACCAATGCTGGATGATCTACTCGGCGATCACGGAGATCTACCGTCCTCATCCGGAGCGTATCCGCGATTGGATCTCGACGCCGAAAGCAAACGGTTACGAGGCCTTGCATGTCACGGTAATGGGAAAGAACGGCGAGTGGATCGAAGTGCAGATCCGTACCGACCGAATGCACGAGATCGCAGAGCACGGTTATGCGGCGCATTGGAAATACAAGACCGGTGAGTCGGACGACAGCGAGTTGGATAAGTGGATCGAGGATATCAAAGAGATCCTGGCGCATCCCGATAAAGATGCCATGGAGTTCTTGGGGACGTTCAAACTCAACTTGTTCGCGCAAGAGGTGTTTGTCTTCACGCCGAAAGGAGAGATCAAGACCATGCCGCAGGGTTCGACTGCTTTGGATTTTGCTTTCCTGCTCCACTCCGAACTCGGCGAACATTGTATCGGTGCCAAGGTCAACCACAGTCTCGTGCCGCTGTCCTACCAGTTAAAAGGCGGCGATCAGGTGGAAGTGCTCACGTCCAACAGCCAGCATCCTCAGAAAGAATGGTTGAGAATCGTAACAACCGCCAAAGCGAAGAAGGGACTCAACCAGTATTTCATGCGCGAGGAGCGCAAATACACCAAGCACGGCGAACGGTTGGTAGGCGATGCAATCAGTATGGACAAGGACCTGTCCGCAAACCCCGAAGATGCTTTGGCACGGTTATTGACGTACTATGGCATGACCCAGCCTGCGGAGCTGTATCTACAGGTGGGACAAGGCGCTATACGGTTGGATAATATCCATGATATCGTATTCCCCAAACGCGGTTGGAAGTCGTATATACCGTTCTTGGGCAACGATAAACCAAGTGTGGTCAAGCCGATCGAGAGTCAAGAGAAGAAAGAGGAAGCGCCGAAGGAGAAAAAGAAAGAAGCACATGCCATCATACTGACGGATGAGAACTTAGGGACAGAGTATTTGCTGAGCAGTTGTTGCCATCCGATCCCCGGAGATGAAGTGCTGGGATACAAAGACGAGAAAGGACAGATGTACATCCACAAAGTGGATTGTCCGGAGGCGGCCTTGCTCAAGACAAGTTACGGCAAACGCCTCTATTCGGCCACCTGGAACACCCACCGCGTGCAGTCGTTCGTAGAGACGATCGAACTCAAGGGAATAGACAAGTTCGGTGTGTTCATCCAAGTGCTGCAAGCCATCACGACGGAATTCCACATCAACATGCGCGCCATCAACGTCTCCAGCGAAGACGGTATCTTCAAAGGCACGATGGAGCTTTATGTGTACGACCGGGCTGAGTTGGAAGACCTGTTGAAGGCAATTCGTAAAATCGATGATATCAAAGAAGTGAAACGAGTAATAACGGATAATTAAGTTTAAAGTTTAAAGTTTAAAGTTTAAAGATATGAAAAAGATTTTGAGTACTCTCTGCATGGCTCTTGTAGCAGTAGCCATGATGGCACAAGATCCTGTAATCACGTTTGTAAAGACCGAGCATGACTTCGGTAAGATCAATGAGGCAGATGGTCGCGTGTCGGTAGTGTTTGAGTTTAAGAACGAAGGAATGGCTCCGTTGGTACTGAGTAACGTACGCGCCAGTTGCGGTTGTACGACTCCTACTTGGACCAAAGAGCCGGTAGAGCCGGGTCAGACCGGTAGTATCACCGTGACGTATAACCCGAACGGACGTCCGGGGCGTTTCCAGAAAACCGTCACCATCACTTCGAACGCCAGCGAGCCGACGAAGAAAGTGTTCATCAAAGGTGAGGTGATCCCGAAGAGCGCTAAACCTGTAAACAAATACACGGTAGCCGTAGGTGATCTGAGTATGAAAACCAAAGTGCTGGATTTGGGTACGATCAAAAAAGGCGCAAGTATGAACGGCGAGTTGGAGTATGCGAACCTTACGCAGGCTAATCACCACGTAGAGTTGGCTACCAACGCGGCAGATGCTTATGTGATCAACCAAGTGACCTTGGCAGATCCGAAAGCGAATGAGATCGGTAAGTTTGTGTTCGTGCTGGACAGCAAAGCTACCAAGTTCTACGGTCCGGTAGAGGTATATGCTTACGTAGTAGTGGACGGCAAGAGAGAGATCAGCGAGACCTACAAACTGACCATCAAGGCCAATATCGAGGAAGACTTCAGCCAACTGACAGTCGAGCAAAAACAACAGGCTCCGATCATCGAGACGGCAGTCGAGCAGAACGCAGGTAAGATCGCTTCCGGTAAGACGGTTAAGTTCAACTTCCCGATCAAGAACATCGGCGTGAACCCGCTGGAGGTTCGCCGCGTGTATGCGGCCGACAAAGCGCTGGTATGCAAAGCGCCGAAAGCCGTTAAGTCCGGTAAGAAAGGCAATGTGACGGTAGAGATCCGTACGCTCGGCATGAAACCGGGTGCATACAGCCGCGAGGTAGTGGTGATCACCAACGACTATATCAATCCGATCAAGAAAGTAAAGCTCAACTTCGTTGTTGAATGATAGATCATCCGGAAAATAGCGCAGAGTACAAAGGTTTGACGGTGAATGCAGGAGTAGAAAACCTGCCTTCCGTCAATCCCTATGCTACGTTTCGCCGTAGGAAAACGGTGCTAAGCCCCGAAGCGTATTTCGAGGGCATTCGCCGTGGAGATATGACGATTCTCAGTCAGGCTGTGACGCTGGTGGAGAGCAATCTGCCGGCGGACCAAGCGATTGCGCAGAAAGTGATAGAGCTCTGCCTACCTTATGCCGGTAACTCCATACGCGTGGGTATCACGGGTGTACCGGGAGCCGGCAAATCAACGTTCATCGAGGCCTTGGGAAGTGAGTTATGCGACGCCGGTAAGAAACTGGCCGTGCTGGCCATCGACCCATCCAGCGAACGAAGCAAAGGTTCGATCTTGGGAGACAAGACCCGAATGAACGAACTATCCGTCAAGTCCAACGCGTTCATCCGCCCCAGCCCGAGTGCGGGTTCGTTAGGCGGCGTGGCACGTAAGACGCGCGAGACAATCGTGCTCTGTGAAGCAGCGGGCTTCGATACGATACTCCTGGAGACAGTCGGTGTGGGTCAGTCGGAGACGGCGGCGCACTCTATGGTCGATTATTTCCTGCTGCTGCAAGTGACGGGAACAGGAGACGAGTTACAAGGTATCAAGCGCGGTATCATGGAGATGGCGGACGGTATAGCCATCAATAAATGCGACGGAAATAATATAGAACGCGCACACGCCGCGCGCGTGAGCTTCAAGAACGCACTCATGCTCTTCCCGCCCTCGGAAAGCGGTTGGACTCCTGAAGCCATCTGCTGCTCGTCCATCGACCATTCCGGTGTGATGGATGTGTGGAAGAACATAGAAGACTACATCGCGTTCACCAAGCAGAACGGCTATTTCGACGCCCATCGTACGGAGCAGGCTAAGTTCTGGATGTACGAGACAATCAACCAGTCGTTATTGGACGGATTCTATAAGAACGAACAGATGGAGCACCAGATAGAAGTGGCAGAAAGACAGGTGCTCAATAACGAGATAAGCAGTTTTATTGCTGCGCATAATTTATTAACTGCATATGGCAGGAACAAGTAAAAACAACAAACGCACCCAGCAGACGACGATCATCAAGGTCGGCGCCAACGAGGCCGGTAAGTTACCCCCTCAGGCTCAGGAGTTGGAAGACTCTGTTTTGGGCGCGTTGATGCTTGAGAAAGAGGCCTACGGAACGGTAGCGGACTTGCTACGTCCGGAGGTATTCTATAAGGACCAGAACCGCGTGGTTTATGAGGCTATCCGCGAGTTGGCAGCCAAAGACCAACCGATCGACCTGATGACCGTGGGTGAGAAACTCAAGAGTCAAGGCACGTTGGAGAAAGCCGGTGGTGTGGTCTATCTGGCGGAATTGACACGTCGTGTCTCCTCCACCGCGCACTTGCGTTATCATGCGGAGATCGTCTCCAAGAAAGCCACCGCGCGCGATGTCATTGCGCTGGCGGCACAGATCGAAGAGATGGGCTACGACGAGACGCAGGATGTGGACGAGTTGATGCAAACGGCAGAAGCCGGTATCTTCGAGATCACCCAACGCAGTCAGAAACGCGATGTGACACAGATCGATCCCGTCATCGAAGAGGCCTTCAAACGAATGGAGAAAGCGGCGAAGAACACCGGTTCGATAAGCGGTATCCCGTCCGGTTTCCATGCGCTGGATAAGATCACATCGGGATGGCAGACACCGGATCTGGTTATCATTGCCGCACGCCCCGCGATGGGTAAGACGGCTTTCGTGCTCTCCATGGCCAAACACATGGCGGTGGATCGCGAGATACCGACGGCTATCTTCTCGCTCGAGATGAGTAATGTACAGCTCGTCAACCGTTTGATCATGAACGTGTGCGAGCTCGAAGGCGACAAGATCAAGACCGGTAAGATGAGCAAAGAGGACGCCAAACGTCTGAATACGAAGATCAACATCATGAAGGGCAAACCGCTCTATCTGGACGACACCCCTTCCCTCTCGATCTTTGAGTTACGGTCCAAAGCGCGCAAGCTCGTGCGCGAGCACGGAGTGAAGATCATCATCATCGACTACCTGCAGCTCATGAACGCACAGGGTTCGTCCTTCGGTAGCCGTGAGCAAGAGGTTTCCATCATCTCGCGTGGTCTGAAGGGACTTGCCAAAGAGTTGGACATCCCCATCATCGCGCTCTCACAGCTCAACCGTGGTGTGGAAGCGCGTCAGGGCGTAGAAGGCAAGACCCCGCAGTTAAGCGACTTGCGTGAGTCCGGTGCCATCGAGCAGGATGCCGATATGGTTTGTTTCATCCACCGACCGGAGTATTACCACCTCTATAGCGATGACAAGACCGGTAAGGACCTGCGCGGGTTGGCACAGATCATCGTGGCCAAGCACCGTAATGGTGCCACCGACAGCATCTGGCTCCGCTTCCGAGGCAAGTATGCCAAGTTCCAGAACGAGGACGAGGCCGTTGATCCGGATGAGCAGAACAGCGTTATGCCGATGGCTGATGACAGCAACAGTATGACCTTCCAATCGAGCATGAACTCGATGGGTGAGAATATTGCTCCGCAATTTTAATTGAAATTTGATATTTGAAATTATTTATATATGCAAAGAACAGTAATCATAGACGCATTGAAGCGCACCGATTTCGGTGCCACGATCAACGTCCGCGGCTGGGTGCGTAGCCGTCGAGGTAATAAACAGGTATCGTTTATTGCCCTCAACGACGGTTCGACCATCAAAAACATCCAGATCGTCGTAGACTTGGAGAAATTCGATGAGGAGCGTCTCAAACCCGTTACGACCGGTTCGTGTATCTCGGCGACGGGTGTATTGGTAGAGAGTCAGGGAGCAGGCCAGGCCGTGGAGATCCAACTGACCGATTTAGAGGTGTACGGCACAGCCGATCCGGAGAAATATCCGCTGCAGAAGAAAGGTCTGTCGATGGAGTTCCTGCGCACCATCGCGCATCTTCGTCCGCGTACCAACACCTTCGGTGCGGTCTTCCGTATTCGTCATAACATGGCCATGGCAATCCATACCTATTTCCATGAGCACGGATACTTCTATTTCCATACCCCGCTGATCACTGCAAGCGACTGCGAGGGTGCAGGACAGATGTTCCAGGTCACGACGAAAAACCTCTACAACCTCAAGTTCGATGACAACGGTCAGATCGACTACTCCGATGATTTCTTCGGCAAGCAGGCAGCCTTGACCGTAAGCGGTCAGCTCGAAGGTGAGCTCGGTGCGATGGCACTCGGTAAGATTTATACCTTTGGTCCGACCTTCCGTGCGGAGAACAGTAACACCCCGCGTCACTTGGCGGAGTTCTGGATGATCGAGCCGGAAGTGGCATTCATCCAGAAGGATGAGTTGATGGACCTCGAAGAGGACTTCATCAAGTACTGCGTGCGCTGGGCACTCGATCATTGTATGGATGATCTCGAGTTCCTCAACCAATTCGTGGACAAGGGCCTTATTGAACGTTTGAAATCCGTAGTGGACACCGAATTTGTACGTTTGCCGTATACGGAGGGTATTCGCATCCTGCAAGAGGCCATCAAAAACGGTAAGAAGTTTGAGTTCCCGTGCAACTGGGGCGATGACTTGAGTTCGGAGCACGAGCGTTTCCTCGTAGAGGAACACTTTAAGAAACCGGTGATCATGACCGACTATCCGAAAGATATCAAGGCGTTCTATATGAAGATCAACGAGGACGGAAAGACCGTACAAGGTACGGATGTACTCTTCCCGCAGATCGGCGAGATTATCGGCGGTTCGGTACGTGAGGAGAGCCTTGACCTGCTCAACCAAGAAATCGAGCGTCGTCATATTCCGATGAAGGATATGTGGTGGTACCTCGATACCCGTCGTTTTGGTAGTGCACCGCACGCAGGATTCGGTCTGGGCTTCGAGCGATTGATGCTCTTTGTGACCGGTATGCAGAACATACGCGACGTCATCCCGTTCCCGCGTACACCGAAAACAGCAGAATTTTAATTAAACATAATATTAACCATAAAAACACTAACAAACAATCGTATGAGAAACAAACTCTTTTCGTTGATGTTTGTGCTCGCAATGGGGGTAACAGCCTTTGCACAGACATCACTCAAGGGTCGAGTGTTAGACAATGAGACCAACAGTCCTGTTGTCGAAGCAAAAGTCACACTCGCGAACCAGAACATCTCCACGACGACGAATGCTCAAGGTGAGTTTACACTGCTCTACCTGGAGGCTATCGACGAGGAAATGTTAGTTGAAAAAGACGGTTACGTCGTTGAGTTGGAGCTGATCAACCTCAAACCTGATCAGTCCAATGTAGTGGATGACGTCGTTCTCAAGCAAGATGTTGTGGCGCAACAACACGATGAGATCTTGTTGAACCTGACCGAAGAAGAGATGACGGACGATGAAGGTCGTTCGCAAGCTCAGGCTTCCGCGTCTTCCGCTTCGACGGATGTCTTTAACTCCACCACTTCGTTTGCTTGGTCCTCCGTGCGTTATCGCAACCGTGGTTACCAACAGACAGCGGAGAGTTACTACATCGAGGGCTTGAACTTCAGTTCGCAAGAACGGGGTCAGTTCAACTACTCGGCTATGGGTGGTCTGAACGATGCAAGCCGCTACAAAGAGGTACTCAACCCGATGGAGGCAACGAACTTCACCTTCGGTGGTATCGGTCAATCGACCAATTACCTGATGGGTGCTACGCGTTATGCGCAGGGTTGGAAAGTAGGTGTGGCCGGTACGAACCGTAACTACAAAGCACGTGTGAATGCCACCTACTCCAGCGGACTGCTCAATAACGGATGGGCTTTCACAGGACAGTTGGCTTACCGCTTCTCGCCCTACATCGACAACAAGGGTATCCTCGGCGAAGGTATCAAGTACTATTCGCTCGGTTACTTCTTCACGGCAGAGCGCGTTTGGGACAATGCACGCCTCAAACTTATCACCTTCGGTGCGCCGACAGAGCGCGGACAGAATGCAGCGGTGACGCAAGAGGTATATGACCTGACCGGTTCGATCTATTACAATCCCTATTGGGGCTACCAGAACGGTAAGGTGCGTAACTCGCGTATCGTGAAGTCCTATGACCCGACTGTGATTGCAGCATATGAGTACAAGATCGACGAGCAGCAGCACATTAAAGCAGCTGTAGGTTATCACTACTCGATGTACTCGAACTCGGCGCTGAACTACTTCAACGCTCCGGATCCGCGTCCGGACTACTACCGCAACCTGCCTTCGGCTATGTGGGACGGTCAGATCGCTAACCCCTGGAATGAGATTAGTGCGGATCAGCTCTATGACGTCAACGGTAACCCTTACGGATGGGGACTGTTCATCGGCGAAGATATGAACGGTAACTATCTCGGCTCGGGCTATGTAGCAGACGACGGTAATCTCGTAGGTCCGTCGATCGACAGAGCTCAATACAACAATCTGGTGAACCTGTGGAAGAGTCGCGATAACAAGACCACGCAGATCGACTGGGATCATATCTATGCATCGAACTACGCCAACAACGCCAACGATGCTATTGCTGATACCATCACTTCGGCACGTTATATCCTCGAGCGTCGTCACAACGACATCCAAGAGGCTACGGCTTCGTTCTTCTATACCAATACCCAATTTGATCATCTGAAGATGACCTTGGGCGTAGAAGGCAAGTTCTCGCAAGGTATCCACTACAAGACGATTGATGACCTGCTGGGTGGTAATCAGTTTATTGACCTCGATGCTTTCGCAGACCGTGATATCAAGGAGTTGGCTTCTAACTCCGGCTTCACGCAGGAAGAGATCAAGAACGTTCGTAAGAACGAGATTGCAGACGACTACAATGCCATCATCAAGGACAACGGACGCCGTTTCGGTTATGACTACCGCATGAACTTGGGTAATGTCAAAGCGTGGTTCCAGAACGAATGGAACTTCACCGAGGTGGATGTTTACTATGCTTTGGCACTCAAATACAGCATGATGCAACGTACAACGAACATGCTCAACGGACGTGCATGGTACTTGGCATACTCGGCTGAGAAGCAATTAGCTTCCGACCCGACCGTTCATCCGGAGTACTACTTCGGTGAGAAAGAGTACGCACGTTTGAGCCAGCTGGGCTTGAACACGCTGGAAAGTCAGGTACATGCAGGTACAACCTATGTAGGTACTGCGCACCATTTCTTCGATCCGGGCTTCAAAGCAGGTGTAATCTATAAGATCAACGGACGTAACCGACTGAAACTCAACTCGTTGATTGAGACCCGTTCTCCGTACGCACGCGATGCTTATGTTTCGCAGCGTGTACACGATCGCGTAGTAGAGAATATCTACGTACACGATAAAGCAAAGAACCTGAAGGACTTCTATGCAGCAAGTGAGAAAGTCGTTTCGGCTGACCTCACCTACGAGTTCAACTACCCGATCGTTCGCGGTCGTATTACCGGTTTCTTCACCCAGACTTGGGACGGAACGGAGTTGAACGGCTACTATGATGACGAGGCTCGTACGTTCGTCAACCAGGCTATGACCGGTATCGACAAACGCTACATGGGTATCGAAGCAGCTGCTGCTGTCAAACTCGGTACGTACTTCACGTTGACCGGTGTGGCTTCCGTAGGCGATTACCGCTATACCAGCGACGCTGTGGCTATCCAATCGGCTGAAAACGGTATGCCGATGACACAGGATATCACCGACCAGAGTCTGATCTTCGAGACCACGGATAAGGTGCTGTTGAAGGGTCTCAAACTCTCCACGGGTCCGCAAGTCAACGCCAGCCTCAAGCTCTCGTTCTTCCACCCGAAGATGTGGTTTGCTGACGTAACGGTTAGTTACCATGACTGGAACTATCTGTCGGTGGCTCCGAGCCGTCGTATGCAAGGTCTGTACTGCGGTACACGTCTCGACGGAACGGCTGTAAACGGCTGGTTCGGCGATGATAACACCAATGCGATCCAGACTACTGACGGTATGGCGCTCCGCGTTGATTTCGATGAGAACAACAACCCGATCTACGAGAACGCTGCGCTCGATGCAAACGGTGTGCCGGTTCTCAAATATCCGTTCAACACCATGGTAGAGCAGGAGTCGCTGTCGGCAACCAACCCGCTCAACCGCTTCATGATTGATCTCTCCGTAGGTAAACTGATCTATCTGCCGAAACGTCAATCGCTCTCTATCAACCTGAGTGTAAGTAACATCACGAACAATACGCACTTCAAGACGGGTGGTTACCAACAGGCTCGTCTGCCGCGTGGCGTTCGTCAGGGACAGCTGGATTATCACAACTCCGTTATTACGGCGAATGCATGGAAATACCCGTCCAAGTACTACTATGCATGGGGTGTTAACTTCTTCTTAACTGTAACTTATAAATTCTAACAACTATGAGAAAGTCTATTTATACATATGCAATGGTATTGGCTATGCCGATCATTGCGCTCATGACTTCCTGCGAACCCAAAGAGCTGACTCCGGACGACGTGTTCGAGAAAACCGATTCAACCAGTCTGGACGAGATGCTTAAGGCTGAGAACGAAGCCTGGGATGGTCAATATCGTATCTACACGCTCGATGAGTTCTATAATGAGTTCCACAAAACCGAGGAAGGTAACTGGTATAGTGATACGACGCAATATAGAGAGCGCGCGTATAACGCGAAGTACAAAATCTACGTGTACAGTCTCGATACCATCAAAAAGGATACCATCGGTATCTATATCCGCGGACGCGTAACGACCGATGATTACGGAGGAAACTTCTACAAATCGATGGTGATCCAGCAAGTCGTTGACGGCAAGCAGCAGAACCTCCGTATCTCGGTGGACCTCGGTTCCGGTGGTGGTATGTTCCAGATCGGACAAGAGGTGATTATCCGTTGTAACGGCTTGGCTCTGGGTCTGTATGCGAACCAACCGCAACTCTGTATCCCGTCGTACAACAACAATATCTTTGCGATGAACGCTACGCAAAAGACAGGATGGGCTCCCGGTCGTATCCCGGGTTCCGTCTTCCGCCGTGCTGCCCATATGATCGGCGCACCGGATCCGACGAAACTCAAATACGATACCTTGACGCTTACCCAGTTGTACAAGGAGATCCAGATGATTCCGAAACCGGTTAATACCACTACGATGAACGAGGTACGTAGAGCGGACGGACGACTCATTGTATTGAAAGATGTCTATTTCACCGGACAATACCTCGATAACGAGAATATCGTCAACTGTGTGGTAGGTCACCCCGATACCGTAGGTGGAGCGAATGTCTTCGCGCCTTCAACGCAGAATATCGGCTATCCGCAGAGCCGTTTCCTCGGCGCTGCTGGTACTACCAATAAGATCATGTGCTCTAACTCCGAGTATTCCAAGTTCGCTTATTATTACCTCCCGGGTGCTTCTAAAGCCGGTGTAACGGATTGCAAGAACTGGAAAGGTACGGTTACGGGTATCTTAGGATGGTATTTCGATACCGCTTCCAAGTTGGAGAACTCTGAGAAGAGTCCTGTGCCCAACTCCTACACCTACAGCTGGTCTATCACGCCGCGTGGTATCAAGGGATTCGGTATTTCGGATATCAACGTACAGAAGAAGACCAAGATCGATGGTCGTGACACGACCTTGATCTGGCAACCGGTAGAGTACGATCCGGACGATAAATAATGAATTGGTTGGACGTATTATTGGTCCTACCGCTGATTGTGGGTCTTGTTAAAGGCCTCATGCGCGGGCTTATCTCCGAGATCATCGCCATTGTGGTGGTGATTCTCGGAGTGCTCGGCGCACGATTCGGAGCGCCACCTTTCTCCGCTTGGCTGCTTACCCAGTTCGCCTGGCCGCAAGGAGTATGTGATGTGGTGGCTTATACCCTGCTCTTCTTAGGCGTAGCCATCCTATTGTCCTTCCTGGCTAAACTGCTGACGAAATTCATGCGTGCCATCCATCTCGGATGGGCTAACAGGATATTGGGAGGTGCATTCGGAGTGCTTAAGTTCGGTATTCTCGTATTGTTAGTGGTGTTTGTCATGGATCGAACGAATGACGCCTTCCATTGGTTGGATGACGCGCAGATAGTGAAGACATCCGTGGTATACCCGCAAATGGTGAAGGGAACACATGCATTATTATCTTTCGCTGGGAAGTAATCTCGGCAACCGCGAACAGACGCTGCAAGAGGCGCTCCAACGCATTGAGCAGCAGATTGGAACAGTCACCCGCTGTTCTTCTTTTTTCTATTCCGAGCCCTGGGGCTTTGAGTCCCCGAATCCCTTCTGTAATATCTGCTGCTGCGTAGAGACACCCATGCAGCCGATGGAAGTACTGAACGCCACACAAGCCATCGAGCGAGAATTAGGAAGAATCCGAAAATCGAAAATCGAGAATCGAAAATCGATCTATTCCGATCGACCGATCGACATCGATATCATTCGCGTCTATGACGATACACAAAAAGAAATAGTGAGCAACGATCCGTTACTCACTATACCCCATCCGCTGTATCAACAACGCGATTTCGTTCTCATTCCCTTACGCGAGATTGGCGGAGAGTGAGGGATTCGAACCCCCGGTACGACGTAATGCGTACACCGCATTTCGAGTGCGGCACTTTCGACCACTCAGTCAACTCTCCTCGCTATTTCCATCGAAAAAGCGTGCAAAGGTACTGCTTTTTTTTGATATACGCAAGCGTTTGCGTATTTTTTTGCTATTTTGCCTTGATTTTATCGAATCCGGAACCAAACACACCGCGCACATCGGCTATTGACACAAGCGCATTCGGATCGATGTCATGCACTAACTTGAACACCAACGAACTCTCCGGTTTGCGCACCAGCACCGAGATCACCTTAACCGGTTTCTTCGAGTACCAGCCCGTGCCGTCCAGCACAGTGACACCGCGATTGACGGTCGTGTTGATTGCCGTTGCTATCTCATCGTACTTCGAGGAATAGATCAGGAAATGCACCGATTGGTGTAAACGCGCCATGAGCCAGTCCACAGCTACGGTATACGAGATCGTCATCGCCACACCGTACAGCACACGTTTGATATGCAGATAAGTCGGATTAGTCCCCTCCTCGATCATCGATTCCGGCAGAGGCAGGAAGAAAGCCGACGCGATGATCAGGATATCGCACGCCAGCATGATATTGCCCAGCGAGATATTATGGTAATGATTGATGATCATCGCTACGATATCCGTGCCTCCCGATGAACCGTTAGCTGCCAACACGCAGCCTAAACTGAGACCGAACACAAATCCGCCGATGATAGCGCCAAGCCACGGATCGGCGATAATAGGTTGAGGCAAGATCGGAATGACGCGGTACCAGAACGTGATCGCCGCCACACCCACCATCGTACGGATACAGAATTTCCATCCTACCGTCAGACCCGCTATCAGCAGCAGAATGGCATTGAATACAAACGTCGTCAGCCATACCGGGATAGCGCCTCCGTACTCGGGGAACAAGCCCGGAAACAGACCACCTGTCAGGTAGTATATGATCGAGCAGATACCCGTCAATCCGCCGCCCACAAAAGCGTGCGGAAGCAGCACCCAGTTGACCATCAACGCCATCGGAGCGATACCGATGATGATGGTCAGATACTCAAAAGCCCTACGACCGGACGACTCACGCGGCGTATAGTGCGGGTTAACAAATTGACTGTAACGTATCATATCTCTAAACACTAAACTCTAAACACTAAACTACTTTCCGTTAGCCATAGGATCAAAACCTTGTCCGAACACGCCGCGCACCTGACTCTGACTCACAAACGCGTTCGGATCGATAGCACGTACCAGACGGAAGATCGTTGCCGACTCGTACGAACGAGCGATACACGTAACCACTTTCATCGGTTTCTTGTTGTAGCCGCCTTCCGCATCCAGGAAGGTACAGCCGCGATGGGCTTGGGTGATGATAGCTTTCGCTATCTCATCGGGTTTCTGCGTAAAGATCATAAACTGCACCGACTGTCGCATTCGGTTCATGATCCAGTCCACAGCCGTGGAGAGCATAAACGTATAGGTTAGACCGAAAAGGATCTTCTCGATCGCTCCTTGCGTGCCGACCGCTTGGATGTTCGGAAGGAAGAAAGCGGACGAGATGATGGTCATGTCGGCGAATAACAGCACGCGCCCCATCGGCAAATGATGGTATTTATTGACGATCATTGCGATGATATCCGTACCACCTGTCGAACCGTTATTGAGGAAACAGATACCTAGGAAACAACCGGTGAAAAGACCACCTATCACCACCGCCATAAACGGATCGGTCAGCAACGGAATCTCCGCGATAGGTATCACTTTGAGCCAAATCGTCAGCCATAACACGCCCCAAACCGTACGCAACGCATAGCGCCAACCGATCGTGAATGCGGCGACAAACAGCAGCACAACGTTGATCAGCGCGCTACTGAGCCAGATAGGCACGTACGTGTTCGTCGCGAAATAGATAATCTCGCATAAACCCGTTACGCCGCCGCCTACGATCGCGTGAGGCACCAACAGTTGGTTCACCGTCAAGGCATAAGGAACGGTGCTGATGATGATCAGCAGAAATTCCTTGAGCGTGATCCAAGGTAAAACGCGGTAGTACTTCCGAATCGGTTCTCTAAAATTGACCATCTTAGAATTTAGCAATCAGGTTTCTGTCTCCCCATCCGTTATCCACACGTCCTACCGGGCACCAGAACTTCGTCTGTGCCACCCAATCCGTCGGATAAGCGGCCTGCTTACGGCTGTACGGGTGCGTCCATTCATCAGCTACCGCCTCATACTCCGGGTGCGGCGCATTGAGCAGCACGTTATCCGTCTTATCCGCCTTACCGCTCTCGATATCGGCTATCTCCTGACGGATCTGCAGCAGCACGTCGCAGAAACGATCGATCTCCTCGAGCGACTCACTCTCCGTCGGCTCTACCATCAGCGTGCCGTGTACCGGGAACGAAAGCGTCGGAGCATGATAACCGTAGTCCATCAGACGCTTGGCGATATCTGCCTCCGTGATGCCGATAGCGTGGAACTGACGGCAGTCGAGAATCAACTCGTGTCCTACTCTACCCGTTGCGCCCGTATAAACGATGCCGTACGCGTCCTTCAGACGTTTGGCCATGTAGTTCGCGCTCAAAATAGCAGCGGCCGTCGCGTGACGAAGACCTTCCGCACCCATCATCGCGATATAACCCCACGAGATAAGCGCCATGTTCGCATTGCCGTAGAGAGCGGCTGAAACGCGGTTCTTGTCTTCCGTCGGCAGACAGTCCGCCAAGGCCTCTGTGCAGCATACCGCACCGGCACCCGGACCACCGCCGCCGTGAGGCGATGCGAAGGACTTATGCAGATTGAGGTGACACACATCCGCGCCGATATAAGCAGGGTTCGTCCAACCGATCTGCGCGTTCATGTTCGCGCCGTCCATATAAACGAGTCCGCCGTTGTCATGCACAGCAGCGATCATCTCACGGATCGCTTGCTCGAAGATACCGTGCGTGGACGGATAGGTGATCATACAGCCCGCGAGAATCTCTTTGTTCGCCTCTGCTTTTGCTTTCCAGTCCGCCAGATCGGTGTTTCCCTTCTCGTCGCAGTTCACCACGCAGGGTTCAAAGCCTGCCTGAACGCACGAAGCCGGGTTTGTACCGTGTGCCGAAGCCGGGATCAAGAGTACCTTGCGTTGCGTTTGTCCCAGACGATGCAAGCGCTCGCGGATGACTACCAAACCCGTATATTCGCCGGCAGCACCGGATGTCGGTTGCAGCGTACAAGCGGCAAAACCGGTAATCGCGCACAGCTGTTTCTTCAACTCGTCCATTACCACCGTATAACCCTCTACTTGGTCTGCCGGAGCCAGCGGATGGATATTCATCGCGCAGGTATAGGTGATCGGAATCATCGCCGCCGCAGGGTTCAGTTTCATCGTACAACTGCCCAGCGGAATCATCGAGGTAGCGAGCGATATGTCCTTGCGATCGAGGCGCTTCAGATAACGCATCAACTCCGTCTCTGTATGGTATTTCTTGAATACCTCCGCTTGCATATAATCGACCTCGCGCACACGACTCTCATCGATGATCCACAGCCCCTCAAACGCCTCTTCGCTGTCCTCGTATTGCGGAATATTGTCGCTTGCCCACGCAAAGATCTGAATCAACTGGTTCATCTCTGTCAAACCGATGGTCTCATCGATCGCCAGGCTCACCCACCCTTCCGGATCGTAATAGAAATTGAAGCCGGCATCTTCCGCTATCTCACGCAGTCTGTCTTGCCATTCATCGTCCTCGTCGCGTGTGATCTTGAGCGTGTCGAAGAACTCCGCATTCTCTTGATTGTAACCGTAGGCCTGCAGCATCTCGCTCAGATAAACGGCCTTGCCGTGGATACCTTCGGCGATCTCGCGGATACCTTCTGCGCCGTGATAAACGCCGTACATACCTGCCATCATCGCCGACAGTGCCTCGGCCGTACAGATGTTCGAGGTCGCACGCTCGCGCTTGATATGCTGCTCACGGGTCTGCAACGCCAGACGGTAAGCCGGACGCTCGTATTTATCCTTACTCAGACCGATGATTCGTCCCGGCATGTCACGTTTGTACTCGTCGCGCGTAGCCATATAGCCGGCCGTCGGACCACCGAAGCCCATCGGCAGACCGAAACGTTGCGCCGTGCCGCACATGATATCCGCATCCAGCGGTTTGAGCAGCGCCAGCGCCATCAGATCGGCTACTACCGTCACTTTGAGTCCTGCTGCATGACACTCCTCCACAAAAGCATCGTACTCTTCGATCGAACCGTCGCTGTTCGGCCATTGAACGAGCGCACCGAAATACTCCTCGGCTTTCAATTGACCAATCACCGATGACCAATTACCAATAACCAATTCAATGCCCTGTCCCGCAGCGCGCGTACGCAATACCGATAAGGTGTTCGGCCATATCTTCTCATCCACGAAGACCTTACGCACGTTGTTCTTCACTTGCTCGCGACTGCGCAGATTGCGCATCATCGTCACCGACTCAGCCGCTGCGGTGGCCTCGTCCAATAACGAGCAGTTAGCCAGCGGCAGACCCGTCAAGTCGCTGATCATGGTCTGGAATACAAACAGCGCCTCCAGACGTCCCTGACTCACTTCGGCCTGATACGGTGTGTAGCTCGTGTACCAAACGGGGTTCTCCAACATGTTACGACGAATGACAGCCGGTGTGATCGTGCCGTACCAACCGCGACCGATACACGAGCGGGCGGAGGCATCGTTGTTCTGCAACTCCTGCTCCGATTCCGTCAAGTACTCCTGCTCCGTGAACGGCTCATCCAACTCGATAGGTTCCGGCAACAGGATATCCGCCGGCATCGTCTCGCGTACCAACGCTTCCATCGACTCGGCACCTACGGCCGCTAACATCTTTTTCTCGTCTTGTTCTGTGAGTCCGATATGACGCGACTCCAAGTAATTCACTTTCATTGTATATGTGTTTTTTTATGTGCACTGGTAAGAGTTCCGGGATTATGCCAATTGGCTCTGAACAACTTGTGCGACCATCTTGCCGTCGGCATTGGGCAGGGCAGCTTTGATGGCTTTGACGAAGAGACCCATGTTCTTTTTCTCTGCTTCCCAGCCGTTCGCTTCCTTGGCTGCATTGAACGCACGAACGATGTCTTCTTCGCTTGCTGCTTTGGGCAGGAAAGTCTCCAGCACTTCTATCTGTGCCTGCTCCGCTTCGGCTAACTCTTGACGATTGGCAGCGATATACTGCTCCACCGACTCCTGACGTTGTTTAACCATCTTTTTGATGATCTGGATCTCGTCGGCCTCGGTCATTTCTTTACCCGCGTTCTCTTTGCTTGTGGACCAATTAAGGAAAGCACTCTTGATAGCGCGCAGGCTCTCTGTGCGCACGGAATCATGGTTCTTCATCGCCTCCATGATCAAGGCATTAAGCTCATTTTTCATATCTTCGTATTTGTTTTTAGTCTTCGTTTTAGCTTTGCACGCAAATTTGCTTGCAAAGTTACTGCATTTTTCTGATATATGCAAATAAAAATGCAAAAAAAACATCCCTCTTGCATATGTCAGAAAAAAGTTGTACCTTTGCACCCGCAAACACTGTTGAGGTGTAATGAAAAGAAAGATAGATATGTGGCTGGAGAAATTATTTGGCTTTAACCCCGCGCAGAATAAGGTGCGTACGGAGATTTATGCGGGTGTCACCACCTTCCTTACAATGGCCTATATTCTGGCTGTGAATCCCGGTATTTTTAGCGCATTGGAGCCGCAAGGTATGCCGAATTCCGCGGTCTTCACGGCTACCGTGCTGGCGTCTATTGTCGGTACACTTGCCATGGCTTTTATTGCAAAAAAACCCTTCGGACTGGCGCCCGGAATGGGTATGAATGCCTTTTTTGTGTTTGGCGTCTGTCTCGGCATGGGCCACACATGGCAGTTCGCACTCACGGCCGTCTTCATCGAGGGAATCCTGTTTATTCTCCTCTCGCTTTTCAAAATTCGTGAACTGATTGCGAACGCTATTCCGTCGGGCTTGAAGGCGGCGATTGGAGGCGGCATCGGCCTCTTCATCGCTTTTGTCGGCTTGCAGAACTGCGGCATCGTCATCTCCAATGAAAATACGCTGGTCTCGCTGGCTCAATTCAATAATCCGTCGGTTATCTTGTCCCTTATCGGGCTGTTTATCTGCGGATTTATGATTGTGCGTCATATTCCCGGAGGCCTTCTTTGGGGAATCCTTCTGACGGCAATTATCGGCATCCCGATGGGGGTGACGCATTGGGATAAAATCGTCTCCACTCCGCCTTCGCTGGCACCTGTTTTCCTCAAATTCGAGTGGAACCAGATACTCTCGTGGGATATGTTTGCCGTGGTGTTTGCCTTCCTTTTTGTGGACATGTTCGATACAATTGGAACGGTGATAGCTGTCTCTATGAAGTCCGGAATGATTGATAAAGACGGCAAGGTGGACGGTATCGGTCATATGCTGCTGGCTGACGCGGTAGCCACTACCGCCGGAGCATGTCTGGGTGCTTCTACCACCACAACCTACGTTGAGAGCGCAACAGGCGTAGCGGTAGGCGGTCGAACGGGGCTTACGGCCTTTGTCGTAGCGGCCTGTTTCGCGATGGCGCTGTTCTTTGCACCGCTCTTCATCGCTATCCCGATGGCAGCCACAGGTCCTGCGCTCATCATCGTGGGCGTTATGATGATATCCAACACCGCCGGCATTCAGTGGGAAGACTATTCCGAAGCCATTCCTGCGTTCCTCACCATACTTCTGACCCCGCTGAGCTACAGCGTCAGCGATGGTATTATGGTGGGCACTATCATGTATGTGCTGATGAAACTCTGCAAAGGCAAAACAGGTATCCGTCAGATTTCTCCAACCGTCTGGGTACTATTCGCCGTCTTCGTCTTCCGCTATATACAAAAGAGCCTATAGCGTCGGTTCAGAAATAAACACTAATTATTAACAAGAATATGAAAAATTATTGGTTTGCTTTGCTGGCCCTCCTACTGGTGTTGGCCGGATGTGAAAAAAATTCAGTGGATAACCGTGACGCCTTCGTAGGAACGTACGAATACGTAACAGAAGGCGAAATGACCCTCTCCGGTCCTATGCCGGGATTAAATCCCAAATTGCCTCTGAATACGAAAGGTATGTTCACTATCTCCAAAGTCAGCGACAAGGACAGTGTGCTCATCTCGGGTGCTATCAACGGAAAGTTGGCCCCTTTCAAAGCGATCGTCAAAGGCAGTCAGCTTGAGTTTGTGGGAGACGAGTTCAGCGCTAAGGGAGAGAACTTCGAGGTAATTTTGTCGATAAGTAACCATAATGCCCCGGTAGTTAATGATACCCTTACTTGGGCGGACAACAATGTAAGTTGTTTGGGTACATTGTACGGATTCGACCTCGAAGGAGAAGGAAATGTCAAGTTGAAAGCCGGCAAGAAATCCGTTCAATAAGAAACATATGAACAATCTGATAAAGACTTTTGCCATTTTTATGGCAGTACTGACGCTGAGTGCGTGCGAGCGTACATCGCAACCCGAGGATGCGCGTGATGCTTTTGTGGGGGATTACACCTTTACTTCTACCGGTAGTGTGGATATCTTCGCCGGCGATCTTAAAGTGTTTACTATCCCCATGCATGAAACGGGCGAACTGTCTATCGCGAAGGACTCGGTTCCGAACAGAGTAATGATGGTTGCTGAGAATGACACCTCGTATGGCTACGTATCAGATAATTATCTCTTCTTGGATTCCTTAAAAGCAGTAGAAACATATGGTGAAATAGAAATGAACCTCTCCTTTACCTATGGTAAAGCGACGCTCTCTCACAACACACTTTCGTTCCCCTCCTATGTTATCATCTCGGCTTCGTATCAATCCAAGACCCTCTCCGGCTCCGGCCAAGTGGACGTCGTAGCGATCAAGAAGTAGCTATCAGAACACAGCTACACCTTCCTTCATTTTCTCATACCTCGCCATGATCTTATCGTGCCTAATGAAATAGTAGATGGCAACCGGCACTGCGCCGACTAAGGTGTAGATGAGGTCTATCATCGTGTCATACAGCGCATCGCGCCCCGTGAGCGGCACGTCCATTTTCGTGACAAGCGAACCTGTAGTCGTAGCCATAAACTGCTGCATGTTGACGCCAAGCAGGCCGTCTATTGTGAACTCATAGAATTCCCAGATTACAGCTAAACCGAGTGGGAACGTGACCAGATAGATCGCCAGGAACCATCTATTGACATAGATAGGCTTTTCGCTCTCGGCCAAGGCGACGCGCAGGCTCCACAAGCTTATCACCGCTAACAAAAAACCTGACTCGGCGTGCAGCAAATCGTCCCACCAGGAAAACTTTTTGTAAAATTCCAGGACTTCCCCCAAGACTAAACCCGTAAAACTGAAGAGTACGGTGATGGCGAACAACATCCACGGCATTTCAATATTCAAACGCTTTTTGAGCATACCGGGCACAATAATGAGCAGCATGGCTAAATACTGCACACCGACAAAGAGCACTTTGTCCAATATTGCCCCTTGATATATCTCCCATCCGATATGAATAACGGCCATAACGGCTATCAGCAAAGAGACGATTTTGATTGCGCGGTCAAATTTGGTCGGTTCCATACATATAGAGGTTGTGTTCAACAGAATACGTTTGCAAAAGTACTACATTTTTCTGATATGAGCAAATATTTTGGCAATAAATTGCATTATTTTGTCCCAAATCTCACTTTTCTCTTAGTGAAACATATTTCTTAGTGTCTGGAAAACGTGAAAAACGCAGCAATATAAACTTTCTACCACAAAAACTTGCATATCTCAGAAAATTTTAGTACCTTTGCACGCAAAATGTGTGCAAAGCAAAAAAACGAAAAAAGTAATACTGATATATGGCAGATATAGACGGAGTGCATAATGCCAATAGAGGTGAGATCATCATCTATCGTGCGGAAGACAACACGGTACAACTTGATGTGCGCATGGAGAATGAAACCGTGTGGCTGAATTTGAATCAAATGGCTATGCTATTTGACCGTGATAAATCTGTTATATCTCGTCACATTCGGGATGTTTTTAGAGAGCGCGAGTTATCGAAAGAGGCAACCGTTGCAAAAAATGCAACAGTTCAAATAGAAGGTGGGCGTGCGATTGTACGACAGATGGATTATTACAACCTCGATGTGATCATCTCTGTTGGTTATCGAGTCAAGTCTCAGCGCGGTGTTCAATTTCGTCAATGGGCAAACAGGATTCTGAAGGACTACCTCGTCAAAGGCTATGCCATCAATGAAAAACTACGCCGTGAGCAGTTGTCGGATTTGCGGCAGTTGGTTCAGATTGTCGGGCGAACGATGCAAAGCAAATCGGTTGAGAGCGAGGATGAGACTCAGGCCATTTTTGATGTCGTTTTAGATTACACGTACGCGCTGGACACGCTCGATAATTATGATTACGAGCGTCTGACCGTCAAAGAAACCACTCCCGAAGCGCGCTTCCATGCAACGTACGAGAATGCTATGCAAACGATTGCTGCATTGCGTGAGAAGTTCGGCGGTAGTACGTTGTTCGGCAACGAAAAAGATGATTCGTTCAAAAGCAGTATAGGTCAGATTTATCAGACCTTTGGAGGCAAGGACCTCTATCCGAGTGTGGAGGAAAAAGCGGCAATGTTGCTCTATTTGGTTACCAAGAATCACTCTTTCTCAGATGGAAACAAACGTATAGCGGCTACGTTGTTCTTGTGGTTCCTGAACAATAACGGCATTCTCTATCGTGAAGATGGAACTAAGCGTTTAGCGGACAATACTCTTGTCGCTTTGACCCTTATGATTGCCGAGAGCCGCACAGAGGAAAAAGACACTATGGTCAAAGTGGTAGTAAATTTGATTAACCAGAAGAACTAAAGTCAAAAAAGGAACAAGCTTAACAAAGAAAAACGAACGAAAAAACTAATACAGAGATATGGCACAATCCGTGAGGGTTGTGTCTTTTTTTTGTTGGAGGTGTGTGAGTACTATAAAAAAGACACAAGCTTTAGTGAGACTTGTTCCTTTTGAGACAAGAAAAGGAACAAGCCAAGAGGTGAGGATAAGAAAAAAATACAAGCCAGACGTGAGGGGTGTATCTTTTTTGTGGTGTGTTGGTGGGTGTGGGATAAAAAGATACAAGCTAAAAGTTATTATTCAAGTATAAGTTAATCAAATGGATGCGCGTGATACATTTCAATCTACTTATACAACACCTCCGAGAAAATCTATGCCCAGCCCCAGCGTTCACAATTTTTCAGTAGGATCTCTATTGTTCTTAAAAATTCATCTGTATCTAAGAAATAACTTGGGTATGCTTCTTGAAGTTGTTGGATTTTCGGGACAGATACCAAAACAACAGCATACTTACTTTCTTCAATCTGTTTCTCTAATCTGGCGTAAAGCGCAGAAGCCTCCGCTTCCCGTTCTTTAGGGAATGGCTTAATTGTTAGTTTTTTCTCAATAAAGTTGATAGATAATATGTAATAGCCATCCTTGTAATTCTCTTTTTTAGCAAAAGAATTAGTTACGTTTAGTGCTGTTAAAGTATCAATAAAATTAGATTTTTTGTTTTTTTGATACAATTGTTTCATCAAAGATTTTAGCGTCTCCCCTGTTTCATGATGTTCATATAGTATAGGGGTTTGTTCCTTTAATGCAAATAATGAACTAACGACCTTAAAAAAGCTCTGCCATTCTTCTTCTCCTTGACTTGATTTAAGCGCAGTACCTGTAATCAGTTCTGCCGTTTCTACTGCCATTGCCCAAGCATGTTGTAATTTAGTACGCAGTTGAAGTTCTATTTTCATTCCGTCCAGATCTGGATTATCCGAATTATACTTGAATACAAAATGAATACTTCTATACCCGCTTATTTTCTTGGGCTCCTTTATATAATTTATCGGTTCTTTTGTTAGCTCAAAGTTCTCCGGGATATTATATACGATGACATCATAAGCTTTACGAAGTGCGGTCATAGACGGAACAACAATTCTCAGCCCTCCAATATCTTGCATTGTTCCCAAACGGGACTGCGGATTTCTATCCAGCTTATTTAAGATGGAAGATATGCGTTTCAATCTACGCGAAACAGAGTATATATTAACTTTGTTTTCTTTTAATAATGGTACAATCAGATTTTGTAGTTCATCCAATGCCGGAAGGTGCAATGTTCTCCAGTCTTTAATAATATCCAGTGCATGATTAACCTCATCAATATTATTTGATGTTAATGCAGTATTGCCGGCAGTATTTATTTTATGCACACTATATTTCATTCCATTATCTTCCGTTTTAGAGAAAGAAGTATTCTTCAAACGTTCTATCTCTTTATTATATATATAAAGTGTATCGGCTTCTGATCCCCGATCTATTCCGCTATGTGATTATGTGGACAGGGCATGGTGTTATTCCTTTCTTGCACGATTTTTCGTGCAAAGATACAACTTTTTTTGCAAATATGCAATTTTTTTTGCAAATTTGTAGCAAAAACGATGATTTATGGTTATATCCGCGTAAGTTCTGACAAGCAGACGGTCGAGAACCAGCGGTTTGAGATTGAACGGTTCTGCAAAGTGAACAACTTGCATATTGACGGTTGGATCGAAGAAACGATCTCCGGAACGAAAGCATACAACAAGCGGCAGTTGGGGGTGCTACTGAAGAAAGTAGAGAAAGAAGACGTGATCATCTGTTCGGAGTTGTCACGGCTTGGGCGGTCGCTGTTTATGATTATGGAGATACTAAGTATCTGTATGAAGAAAGAGTGTCGTGTGTGGACGATCAAGGACAACTATCGGCTTGGGGATGATATACAAAGCAAGGTGTTGGCTTTTGCGTTTGGACTATCGGCGGAGATAGAAAGAAATCTGATTAGTCAGAGGACGAAAGAAGCATTAGCGAGGAAACGAGAGGAAGGTGTGCAATTAGGAAGACCAAAAGGAAAGCAATCACGGCAATGTACATACAAGTTGCACAAGAAAGAAGATTTGATACGCGGGTTGCTTGCAGAGGGGGTTTCTTTTAAGAAGATAGGAGATATTTTGCACGTTAATAAAGATACTGTACGAAAGTACTATCACAGGTTTATGGAGGACCGATAGAAAGGGAGCGATTTTGTTCGGTTGAATCATGCCATCTGTAGTTTTACATCTTCGGATAGTTGGATTATTCTCTCGTCTATAGAGCAGAGT
>JAEEGH010004907.1_pt1 | contig 34006 bp, 32 predicted proteins | sample 9134181 | NCBI WGS metagenome assembly JAEEGH01 (sample SAMN16246544, study PRJNA631951) | gut metagenome | biome: gut microbiome; feature: rumen; material: DP-attached | host: Bos | place: Iran: Karaj | collected 2018-10
TGTGGCATCCATGAAAATCATCAGAAACGGGTACTTCTAAAAAAGTGAATGTAAAGAAAAATGAAAACACTCAACAACCATTAACCCATAACCAATAACCATTAAAGGGTGGGATTATGGCGTTTCCCTGGGAGAAACCTCAGGCTTGTCTGGGAGAAAGCTGAGGTTTCATCGTCACAAACCTGAGGTTAGAATGACACTACATTGACATAACCAATAAACAACAAAGAAGTACCCGAATGCCCGAATGCCCGAATGCCCGTTAAGGTGCAAAAATCGATGAAAAGTCTTTACACCGAATTATGTGCAAAAAGAAAGCCCAATGAACGATGTCATTGAGCTTCTTTTTCCTGGCGGAAGGTGAGGGATTCAAACCCCCGATACCCGAAAGGGGTATACCGGATTTCGAGTCCAGCGCGATCGATCACTCTGCCAACCTTCCTTGAAATTGCGGGTGCAAAGGTACAAAATACTTTGAACTTTGAACTTTGAACTTTGAACTTTATGATTGGTTATTATGATTATTTAACGTTTTAGGAAGAAAAGCGTGGTTTTGTTTGGTATATCGTTCGATTATTCGTACCTTTGCACGCGTTTTAAGAAGTACGTAATCATTATTATAATATAGTAAGGAAATGAAAGCATTTGTTTTTCCCGGTCAGGGAGCACAGTTTGTAGGTATGGGCAAGGACCTGTACGACAACAACGAGACAGCAAAAGATTTGTTTGAAAAGGCTAACGAGATTCTCGGATACCGCATCACGGACATCATGTTCGAGGGTACTGACGAGGACCTGAAGCAGACGAAGGTGACTCAGCCTGCCGTATTCCTGCACAGCGTCATCAGCGCCATCTGCATGAAGGCCCCCTCCACCTCCCCCGAAGGGGGAGAGGCCGACCCGCAGATGACTGCCGGCCACTCATTGGGTGAGTTCTCAGCACTGGTAGCAGCCGGTGCCCTGTCGTTCGAGGATGGTCTGAAGCTGGTGTACGCCCGTGCCATGGCCATGCAGAAGGCCTGTGAGCAGCAGCCCTCAACGATGGCTGCCATCATTGGTCTGCCCGACGAGAAGGTGGAGGAGATCTGCGCTGCCATCAACCGCGAGGGTAACGTCTGTGTATGTGCCAACTATAACAACCCCGGCCAGCTGGTGATCAGCGGTGACATCGATGCCATCAACGAGGCCTGCGAGCAGCTGAAGGCTGCCGGTGCCAAGCGTGCGCTGCCTCTGAAGGTGGGTGGTGCCTTCCACTCTCCGCTGATGCAGCCTGCCAAGGACGAGTTGCAGGCCGCCATCGAGGCTACCGAGTTCAAGACTCCGAAGTGTCCCGTTTACCAGAACGTGGACGGCAAGCCTCATACCGATCCCGCTGAGATCAAGCAGAACCTGATTGCCCAGCTGACCAGTTCTGTCCGCTGGACACAGTGTGTTCAGTCGATGATTGCCGACGGTGCCGACGACTTCACCGAGTGTGGTCCTGGCAAGGCACTTCGCGGCATGATAGCAAAAATCAACAGCGAAGTCAGCGCTCATGGCATCGAATAAAGTTCTGATTTATCAGGTATTCACACGTCTTTTCGGCAATCGTAACGTCAACCGCGTGGCGAACGGAACGATTGCTGAGAACGGCTGTGGCAAGCTGAACGACTTCACACCGAAGGTGCTGAAGGACATCGCTGCCATGGGCATCACCCACGTGTGGTATACCGGCATTATCCGCCATGCCACGCAGACCGACTACACAGCCTATGGCATTCCCCGCCAGCATCCTGCCGTGGTGAAGGGCAAGGCCGGTTCGCCGTATGCCATCACCGACTACTACGACATTGACCCCGACCTGGCTGTCGACGTGAAACAGCGCATGCAGGAGTTTGAACAGCTGGTGGCACGCAGCCATGAGGCTGGCCTGAAGGTCATCATCGACTTCGTACCCAACCACGTGGCCCGTCAGTACCAGTCCGTCTGCAAGCCCAAGAAGGTGAAGGACCTGGGCGAGACGGACAACCCGGCGATGGGCTTCGACCCCCAGAACAACTTCTACTACTGGCCCGGACAGCGCTTCGACCCCTATTTCGACCTGTATCAGGGCGAGAAGGAGCCGTATCTGGAAGAACCCGCCAAGGCTACCGGCAACGACCACTTCGACAACGCCCCGGGCAAGAACGACTGGTACGAGACGGTGAAGCTGAACTACGGTGTCGACTACTATGCCGGCGGTGTGGGCTACTTCGACCCCCTACCCGACACGTGGAAGAAGATGACGGACATCCTGCTGTTCTGGGCGAAGAAGGGCATCGACGGATTCCGTTGCGACATGGCCGAGATGGTGCCTGCCGAATTCTGGGCCTACGCCACAGCCATCGTCAAGAAGAAATACAAAGACATCATGTTCATCGGTGAGGTGTACAACCCCAGCGAATACCGCCACTATCTGGCATCGGGTTTTGACTGGCTGTACGACAAGGTAGGCATGTATGACACCATGCGTGCCGTCATCTGTCGTCAGGCACCGACCAGTGCCATCACCAACGCCTGGCAGTATACCGACGACATCCGCGACCACATGCTGTACTTCCTGGAGAACCACGACGAACAGCGCATTGCCAGCGACTTCTTTGCTGCTGATGCCAAGAAAGGTGTGCCAGCCATGATAGCCTCGGTGCTGATGCAGCAGAACCCGTTTATGCTGTATGCCGGCGAGGAATACGGTGAACGCGGCATGGACCGTGAAGGCTTCTCGGGCAACGACGGACGCACCACCATCTTCGACTACTGGTCGGTGGACACGCTGTGCCGTGCTGCCCAGAACAAGCTGACGGACGACGAACAGCAGTTGTTCGACATCCACAAGAAGACCATGCTGCTGGCCCGCAAGGAGAAAGCCGTCAGCGAGGGCATCTTCTTCGACCTGATGTACGTCAACCAGCACATGGAGCGCCAGTATGCCTTCCTGCGCTATGTTGAGGGTGAACTGCTGCTGGTGGCTGTCAACTTCGATGACCGCGATGTCGTTGCTGACATACACATCCCTGCCCATGCCTTCGACTACCTGGGCATGAAGGAAAAGATGGTCATCGCCACCGACCTGCTGACCCGTGAACGGCTGGCTATGGCCCTGCACAAGGACCGAGGTGTGCGCATGGAAATTGCAGCCCGTAGCGGACGGGTGTGGAAGATGAAACTTTAATCTTTAGAAGTTAAAGAAGTTAAGAAGTTAAAGAAGTTAAGAATCAATAGATTTTGAAGCGTACGCGAAACGAACGCTCGTGCTCGTCCCAGTTAGTGCCTAACATCTCGAAACGGCCTATCTGGGACGTTGAACGTACATGGCGCCCTATGCACGGACAGACGTCATAATCACCGATGCGCACCAGGCGGATGGTGTCGGAGGCATCAGCAGGCAGACGGTCGCCACTGACACCCTCGGGCAACTCGTCGCGACTGACGAATTCGAAGGTCACAGGCAGGTCTTCGTCAATCAACCGCAGCATCTCGCGCTCAATCTCCTTCTCTTCCTGCCGTGTGGGCTTGTGGTCAAGATGGAAGCTCATCTTGCTCTTCTTACGCTCGATGTGGGCATTGAACGAACGCTCACAGCCAAAGAGACGGATCATGATCTGGTTGAGCAAGTGCTCAGCCGTATGGGCAGGGGGAAACTCCTCCTTGTTGTGTTCGTTCAATATGTAGTCAGCTGCCATAATCTGTGTTCTATTTAAAAACGTTCACTCCACGACGGGAAAGAACAGCTCCCCCATCGTGGAATGAAACATGTAGTGTTAGAGGGGCAATGTCAGCACAAAACGTGCACCAGGACCCTCGAAAGCGGTGTCGAGCAAGAGGTCGCCACCCAGACGGCGGGCAATGTTGCGGGCCACGGTGAGACCGATGCCCTGTCCGCCAAAGAACTGGTTGAGCTTGACATAGGGCTCAAAGACCTTCTCGGCATCCTCGGCAGCAATGCCGGTACCGGTGTCAGTGACCTTGAACAGGGCCTGCATCTTCTCCATATCCACATCGACATTCAGCGTCACACTGCCCTCGGTGGTGAACTTCAGGGCATTGTCCAGCAGATGGGTCAATGCACGTGCGGCCTTGTTGAGGTTGGTATGGATCATGGTGGCAGCGGCACTGGGGTCGACAACCTGTTCGAACTTGATGTAGTCGACAGCAGCAATGCCAGTCAAGCGCACGGCCTCGTCAGCAATCTGGCTGACCATGATATTGTCAGTGGGCTCGAAGGGAGGCAGATCGGCCTGCAGATCGTCGAGATCGGAGAGACGGCCTACGAGGGCAGCCATCTTCGTATCGCCACTGGCCTTGACGGCAGCAACCATTTCGCTGATGACTTCCTTCAGGGCATCGCCCTTCTTCTGTGCCGACTGCGACAGCTCGTCGTGAGCCTGCTGCAGAGCAGCATTGCGCTTCTCGAGAGCCTCGTTGGCTGTCTTCACCTTCTGCTGGTCTTCCTCCATCTTATCAAAGGCGAGCAGAGCCTGCTCGTAGCCTTCACCAATATTGTCAAAATTCTTTTCAAGAGCACGGTAGTCGTCCAGCAGTTTCTGCTGCTCGTCTACACGGCGCTGATAGTCAGCCAACAGCTGCTGCTGTTCCTGAGCCTGACGCTGGCCGGCCTGACGCTGGGAATAGAGTGCAAATCCCAGCACGACGGCAACGATGAGTGCAATGATAAACAAATAAAGCATAGGACAAACTCTTTAAGTGGTTATGCCTTTTTCTCTACTTTCATGAACTTAGTGAAACCAGTCATTGCCAGCACCTTATAGATTTCTGGGCTAACATTAGTCATCTTGAACTGGCCCTTCTGCTGCATGACGGTACGCATGGTCTTCTGGATGATACGGAGACCTGACGATGCCATGTAGTTGAGGTCAGTGCAGTCCATCTCGATTTCTACTCCACCGTCAGCCAGAGCGGGCTGGATGTCCTGTTCGAACTGAGGTGCATTCATTGTGTCAATACGCTCACCGGTCTTAATGATGGTCTTACCACCTTCTTTGATAATCTGTGTCATAATTGTATAATTTTTTATTTGTTTGATGTTATCTATTAACTATTAACTTTTAACTATTATCTCTTAACTATGATCTATCGTCTTCGTCATAGTGAGCAGATTCTTGCCCTCCAGACGCTGATAGGTAACTTCGTTCATGATGTTCTTGACAATGTAGATGCCCATGCCGCCAATGTCCCTGTCCATAGGATTCACATTGGGGTCGGCATCCTCCTTGGCAGTAGGGTCAAACTCCTTGCCCTGATCACTCAAGACAAAGGTCAGCTCTTTCCCGTTGCTTTCGGCCACCAGTTCGATGCTGGACTCCTTGTCTTTGGGATATGCATAGAAGATGACGTTAGAGACCATCTCTTCCATGACCAGATTAAGGTTCATCTGAAGCTCCATGTCAAGACCCAGCTCTTCGCCGATTTCTTCGACGAACTGGTTGACGCGCTGGAGCTCATCCACCTGGTTCTTTAATATCAGTTCCTTTCTCATAAGCATTGGTTTTTATGATAGTTGCTTCTTCTTTCTTCTTTAACTTCGCTAGCTCTTGATAACCTTCACACATATCATCGTGAGGTCGTCGTTAGGTTCAGCACCGTCACGATGGTTTTCGACAGCTTCCTTCAGCAGTTCGACGGTCTGCTGACAGCTCTCGAAGGATGTCGTTTCCATCATCTTTAACAGACGCTCGTCGGTAAACTGTTCTTTCTGACGATTTTCGGCCTCGTTGAGTCCGTCGGTATAGACGAAGAGCAGACGGTTGGAGATGTCGTCAATCACCTCACCCTTGAAAGACATGCCTGGGAAGATGCCGATAGGTACATTGGGAATCATCTCGATAAACTCGGCCTTGCCGTCATTCATCAGCACAGGCGGATTATGGCCGGCATTGCAGAAGTCGAGGCGACCGGTGGTCAGGTCGGCAAGTCCTACGAACAGGGTCACGAACATATTCGTCTGGTTGTCCTCGCCAGAGAGGGCATCGTTAATCTGGGTAACAATCTGGTCAGGCATCAGCTGCTGGGCAGCCAAGGTACGGAACAGACGGGTAGCCTGGGCCATGAACAGCGAGGCAGGAACACCCTTTCCGCTGACGTCGCCGAGACAGAAATACAGCTTATCGCCCAGGAGCAGATAGCAGTAGAGGTCGCCACCGACTTCCTTGGCAGGTGTCATCGAGGCATAGAGGTCGAGGTCAGGACGCTCGGGGAAGTTGTGGGGCACCATGCCCATCTGGATATTCCGGGCAATACGCAGGTCGCTCTCGATACGCTCCTTGGCAATGGTCGTCTCCTCCAGCTGCTCGTAGGCCGTCTGCAGCTCTTCGTGGGTAGCCTGTAACTTCTCGTGGGCCTTCTTCAGGCGACGTGCCGAACGGATGCGGAAGAACGTGAAGATGGCCAGTGCCAGAATGATGATGCCTACGATGACCATCATCAGCCGGAACTGTGCCCGCTCCTGCTTCATCTTCAGGTCGTCGACCTCGAAGATGGTATTCATCTCCGTTAACTGACTCTTGGTATCGGCACGGTTGATGGAGTCAATGATATGGTAGAGGTCCTTATAAAGGGCCGCTGACTCCTGATAGCGGCCAAGACCACCCAGAATCTCAGCACGCTGGACGATGTCGCCAATATAGGTAGACCTATCCTCATCGGGCTGTACCAGTGCCATACGGCGATTGCTGAGGGAGAAGGCCTCGACATAACGGCCCTGCTTCATGCGCAGCAGAGACATGTGCGAAAACCACGATTTCTCGAGGAACGGCATATTGTCCGGAATATGTTTCCAAGCCTCCTGCAACAGACGCTCGGCATCGTTGGTCTCTCCCATGCCAAGAGCGGCCTGCGTACAGGCGATGTTATAGTAGAACCACATGATGTGCTGCTCGACATTGGTCAGGCGGTTCTTTACTTTTCCGACTTTCCTGCCGTCCTTGTCGACATGCTGATACTTATGCTGTTCGATGAATACGTCGAGGAACTTTCTCCACCGGTTGGTCAGTTCCTTGAGCTTGCCATATTCTTTCTGGTCGTTGAGCACGTCACCATAGTTGGAAAAGAGCTCAGGAATGACGGGAGGCAGAGGGTCTATGTCAGAGAGGATGGCCAAACCCTTCTCGTAAGACTCGGCACACTCTTCCAGACTACCCATGCACATATAGACGTTACCCATCGTATAGTAGGCAATACCCATGCCGTAGGCATCATCGCGCTTCTTGGCATCTTCGTACATGGCCTGCACATCGCGCAGGGCCATCGTCTTCTGGCTGTTATAATAGATATAGGTATTGATGCGGTACATCCATACCTCGTAATACTGCTTCCACTTCTTCATCGACTTCAGCCTCTCCATGTCCAGGGGGGCATAGTAGAGCACCGAGTCGCTCATGCCATAGTTGTAGAAAGTGGCATCGCGAGCAGCCAGTACAGGAGCCAAAGAGTCGGGATTGCCCAGTTTCTCTTTATCATGCAACAGATTCCTGATAGCATCATTGTCGTCAGCCTGAACAGTCATGCTGATGCCGCCCAGGAGACAGAGGATGATCAGGAATGCTTTTCTATACATGGTTGCTATATATATATGTAAAAGTCAGACGATGATTCGGGTTTTATGATAATTCTCGCGGAACTCAGTGGGTGAGCAGTTTTTCTTCTTCTTAAAGATGCGGTTGAAATTGCTCAGATTGTTGAAGCCACTGCTGAAGCAGATTTCAGAAACGCTCTTAGAGGTGTCGACAAGCATCCTGCTGGCATAACCCAACCGCATGTCGATGATATAATCGCTGAGATTGCGACCCGTATGGAGCTTGAAGAAACGGCTGAAGGCCGACGGACTCATACCGGCAATGTCGGCCAGGGTGGCCAGACGTATCTCGCTGCCGTAATTCTTGGAGATATAGTTCTTTACCTTCAGCACACGGCGCGAGTCGCTCTCGACACCAATCTTGGCAAAACTGCTTGAGGACAGCGTACGGGCACCCTGACACTTGGACAGCTCGTAGAGGATGGTCATGAACTGCATGACAGCATAGAAGCCGTCCTTGATACTGCTCAGCGTATCAATCATAGAATAGACACGCATGATGGCATCCATCGGGAAGGCCAGACCCTTTCGGGCTTCGAGCAGCATCTTGCGGAGAGAGAAGAAGGGATTGCGAGAAAGGAAGGAGTCGTCGGAGAGGTCGAAAAAGAACTGTACGGTCACCTCACGGATATTCTCGCTGGTGCAAGTATTCTGTTCCCATACATGTTCCAAATCGGAGCTGGTAATGAGCACCAGGTCGAAGTCGTCGATGACCTCGTTGGAGTCACCAACGATACGGCGCACACCCTTGGCATGTTCGACGAAATTGAGTTCGAACACCTCGTGGTTGTGGATGGGGTAAGTGAACTCCTTCTTCCTGCGGTCGGCAATATAGAGGGAATCCTTGCCCATCAACGGCGTAATCTCGTGTATGACCCTACTCTCTTCCATCAAACCTCAAATCTCAAACCTCAAATCTCTTAAATCTTCAGTTCCTTCAGAATTTCAGCCATGCGCTGCATGTTCTTGATGCGCATAGGCACCAAAGGCAGGCGCAGCACATTCTCGATGAAGCCCATCTCGTGGAGCATCGCTTTGACACCGGCAGGATTGCCATCGACAAAGAGCAGCGAGAAGAGGTCGATAAAGCGGTGGTGAATGATGCGGGCAGGATCGTACTCGCCCTTCATCTGCAGACGAATCATCTTCGAGAACTCCTTAGGCAGTGCATTGCCGATAACGCTGATGACACCTACGGCACCACAGGAGACCATCGGGAACGTCAAGGCATCGTCGCCGGAAATGACATCAAACTTGGAGGGTTTGTTCTTGATGATTTCATCCACCTGTTCCAGATTACCTGAAGCTTCCTTGATAGCCACGATATTCTCACAACTGTGAGCCAGGCGAACCGTAGTGGCAGCAGTCATATTGACGCCCGTACGGCCAGGAACATTATAAAGCACTACTGGCAACTTGGTGGCATCGGCAATCGTCTTGAAATGTTGGAAAAGGCCTTCCTGTGAAGGCTTGTTGTAATAGGGACAGACGCTCAGGATACCATCGATGCCCTTGAAGTCACGCGTCTGGAGTTCGTGGACGATAGAGGCGGTATTGTTGCCTCCACACCCCATCAGAATGGGAATACGTCCGTTTACCAGACTGACAATAGTCTCCTTGATCGTTTGTTTTTCCTCATCAGTCAGCGTCGGTGTCTCGCCTGTAGTAGCCAGGATACAGAGGAAGTCGGCCCCGTTGGCCAGCTGATATTCCACCAGACGGATGAGCGACTTGTAGTCAACCGAACCGTCTTCGTTGAAAGGTGTTACCAGTGCAATACCCAGCCCTTTAAAGATATTATGTACCATAAAATAAAAGTATACTTACCTAATTGTGTGCAAAATTACTAAATATTATTGGAAATTGGTAGCATTTTGCAAAAAAAATATGCGTCATGCCACACAAAATGATAAATATGATACAAATTTATCAATTCAGGTAAGCATAATAGTACCAATAGGTACCCTCATACTGACTGAAAACGGCCATCTGGCGTGCCCGTTTGTCAGCATATTGGCGCTCCAGCTGCTGCATATCGCTGTAGTCGGTATCCATCACGGTGTTGTGATAGACTATGCGGGGATTGGAACGCAGGTGACAGTATTGCACCAAGGCCTCACGATAATAGCGAGGCAGGTTATCATCAATCTTGTAATACTTGGGGAGCACCTCGACAAAACGGTCGAGATTCTTGTCGATGAGGTAGGCGCAAAGCTCATAGTCACCACCCTGTTCAGCCATCTTCCCGCTCTTGCCCGTCAACGGATAGAGGAAGAGCCTGTCGCCCAGCTGGTGTTCATGGCCCAGAGCCTTGATACGCAACTGCATCAGGTGCTGGTTGGTCTTGTCAGACCGCTCACCCACCTCAAGAGCCTGCTGATAGTCGCCCTGCTCCATCAGCCGTTCCATGCGGCTGGCATAGCGCCGGACATCAGTAGTATCAATGGCTATGCCGATGATAAACATCAGCACAGCCATCGGGAGTGTTATTTGCCAAACACGGCGGAAATTAATGTTCAATTGTCAATGTTTAATGTTCAATGTTTAATGTTCTTTGACCAAGGTCAAAGCGACTTCGTCGATGACAACGTTCAATGTTCACTGTTTCTTCAGCACCACTGCCGAACGGGCAGGAATGTACAGCTTGAGCCACTCCTTATGGTCCTGAACGTACAGCGGATCGTAGTTGGTCAGATGAGTGATGGTGTCGTCAGCAAAGCCGTTACCACCAAACTCCTTGGCATCGGTATTGAGCACCACCTCGTACGAGCCTGTAGGCACCAGGAATCCATAGTCGGTATACGAGCGTGTCGGCGAGAAGTTAAATACGAAGACGAGGTCGCCACGCATGTAGCAGAGCACCTGGTCGCCATCGTCGTGCCAGATCTCCTGTACGGGAGTATCCTGGAAGTTCTTCTGCGACTTGATGACCTCGAGCATCTTCTGGTCGAAATCACCCAACCAGTGGTAGCACAGGTCCTTGTTGTCAACGAGGTTCCATTGGCGACGGGCATATTTGTACGACCAGCCGTTACCATCACGCGGGAAGTCAATCCATTCGGGATGACCGAACTCATTACCCATGAAGTTCAGGTAGCCACCGTTGATGGCACCTGCTGTCACCAGACGGATCATCTTGTGCAGGGCGATACCACGCTGAGCCAGGTCGTTGACGTCCTTCTTGGCGAAATGCCAGTACATGTCGGCATCAATCAGACGGAAGATGATGGTCTTGTCGCCCACCAGTGCCTGGTCGTGACTCTCGCAATAAGAAATGGTCTTCTCGTCGGGACGACGGTTCTTGACCTCCCAGAAGATGGAGCAGACGTTGATGTCCTCGTCGCGCACCTCCTTGATGGTCTTGATCCAGTAGTCGGGAATGTTCATGGCCATACGGTAGTCAAAGCCATAGCCGCCATCCTCAAACTTAGCTGCCAGACCGGGCATACCTGACACCTCCTCGGCAATGGTGATGGCATTCTTGTTGACCTCATGGATCAGGCAGTTGGCCAAGGTCAGATAGCAGATGGCATTGTCGTCCTCGTGGCCGTTGAAGTAGTCGCCATAGCCTTCGAAGGCCTCACCGAGTCCGTGGCTGTAATACAGCATCGACGTCACACCATCGAAGCGGAAACCGTCGAAGTGGAACTCCTCGAGCCAGTATTTGCAGTTGGAGAGCAGGAAGTGCAGCACATCGTCCTTACCATAGTCAAAACACAGCGAGTCCCATGCGGGATGCTCGTGGCGATCACCGGCATAGAAGAACTGGTTGGGGTCGCCACAGAGATTGCCCAAGCCCTCGACCTCGTTCTTCACGGCATGTGAATGGACGATATCCATAATGACGGCGATACCCATCTTGTGGGCGGTGTCAATCATTTCTTTCAGGTCCTCAGGGGTACCGAAACGGCTGCTGGGAGCAAAGAACGAGCTGACGTGATAGCCGAACGAGCCGTAGTAGGGATGCTCCTGGATGGCCATCACCTGAATGGCGTTGTAGCCGTCCTTCTTGACACGAGGCAGCACGTTCTCAGTAAACTCCTTGTAGGAGCCTACCTTCTCGGCATCCTGACCCATACCCACATGGCATTCGTAAATAAGCAGCGGAGACTTGTTGGGCTTGAACGTCTTCTTCTTCCACTCGTAGGGCTTGGCAGGATTCCATACCTGAGCCGAGAAAATCTTTGTCTGGTCGTCCTGAACCACACGACGGCACCAGGCGGGAATACGCTCACCTTCTCCCCCATTCCACTTGACCTTCATCTTATAAAGGTCACCGTGCTTAATGGCCTTCTCACTGAGCTTCAGTTCCCAGTTGCCAGTGCCCTCAATGCGCTTGCACTTGTATTTCTCGTTTTCCTGCCAGTTATTGAAGTCGCCAATGAGGTAAATATCAGTGGCGTTGGGGGCCCACTCACGGAACACCCAGCCCTTAGCCAGCTTATGGAGTCCGAAATAGAGGTGACCAGAGGCAAACTGCGACAGTGTCTGCTTACCGTTCTTCGTCAACTGCCCAATCTTCCAAAGGGCGTGGTCATGACGTCCGCGAATAGCCTGCTCAAAGGGCTCCAGCCAGCCGTCATTTCTCACCAAACCAATGTGTTGCGGTTCTTCTACCTTTTTCTTAGGGGCAGCCTTCTTGGCGGTTGCTTTCTTTGCAGGGGCCTTCTTAGCCGGTGCAGTTGTTTTCTTTGTTGTTGCCATAGACTTATAAATATGTTTTATGCCTTAACTTTAAATATTGCTTTCTTGAATGCTGGAACACCGGCGATGCAGGGGGCATGGCCATCCTGCGGAAAGAAGATGGCAAACATGTCGGGCGTGCAGGTCACATAGCTGTCGGCAGCCAGGTCTGGAATCTTCGTGATGTCCTTCTCGGCATTGTATTCTGCCTTCGGCAACTGGTCACGCTGGGTATAGCCAAAGGTTTCAGTAGCCGTAATGGGAATCTGGATGTCAATCATCTTGTCATGGTGCTCAATGACTGCTGCCTCGGGAGTCTTGCCCTTAGCCACCTGGATGTTGACGAAAACATCCTTACCTACAATCTCGTGCTTTCCCTCCTCCAGCGTGTTGAGGTCGTGCTGCTGCAGAAACTCCAACACCTTGGGAAACAGGGGATTCAGTGAAGCATACAGCTTCAGGTTTTCCAATTTGTCAATAATCATAATAGTATGTTTTAAGTAAATGTCTTACTCCAACTGACGACGGCCACGCACATAAGAGCCACGAGCCGTCACATTGCCGTTACGGTCTTTCTCCACAAAGGCACCGTCACGCTTGTCGTCAACATAAGTACCCTCGAAACGCTTACCGTCCTTATCCTCCTCAATGGCAGGACCGTTGCGCAGGCCATTGCGGAAATGTCCCTTGAACTTCGAACCGTCACTGTAGCGGGCAATACCTTCGCCATGAATCTTTCCGTTACGGAACTGTCCTTCAAAGACGTCACCATTCTTGCACGTCAGCTTACCGCGACCATTAGGTTTGTCCTGTTTCCACTCACCCTGGTAGGTGTCGCCCGAATTCCATATCAGCATGCCCTGTCCCGACTTGTCGCCATTCAGGAACTGACCGGTATACTTGTCGCCGTTGGCATAGCGGCACACACCCTGACCGGTGCGTGCACCCTCTACATAGTCACCTTCGTAGACATCACCGTTCTGGAACTTATAGATACCCTTGCCATGTTGCAGGTCGTTCTGGAACTGTCCGACATAGACATCGCCGTTGGCGTTCTGGTAGGTGCCCTTGCCCTGCTGGTGGTCGTTCACCCACTGACCGTCGTAGCTGGAACCGTCGCCCCAGTCGAACTTGCCACGGCCGTTCTTCTTGTCCTCTTTCCAATCGCCGTCATAGTAGGCACCGCCGCTGAATGTGTAACGGCCCTTGCCGTGACGCAGGTCTGCCTTCCACCCACCATCGTACTTGTCGCCATTATAATAGTACATCACGCCGTGGCCCTCGCGGTCATCACGATACCAAAGACCCTCATAGCGGTTGTTGTTATTATAATAATAGGTACCCATGCCGTGCTGGTGGTCCTGCATCCATTCACCCTCGTATTTCTCGCCGTCCGAAAAGGTGTAGGTACCAAAACCCTGACGCTTGCCACGCACATATTCACCCTCAAAGATGTCACCGTCCTTCCAAGTCGTCTTACCCTTGCCATGAGGCTTTCCAGACTGCATCTCTCCACGGTATTGTCCACCATCCTTCAAGGTGCATGAACCCAATGTTATCTTCTGTGCCGACACCGTCATAGTGGCCAGAGCCGTCACAGTAGTCAGTATATATCGTAGTGTCATTGTTGTCGTATTCTCTTTAATTTTTTACAAAGGTAAGCAAAAAAACGGGAATTCCAAACTTTTTACGGTAAAGTTGGCGTTTTTTAAGATTTAAATGATTAATTTTGCAGGCGTAATCATTCTAAGACAACAAATGAAATTCATTGCCATCATCCCTGCCCGCTATGCTTCTACGCGTTTTCCGGGCAAACCGTTAGCCTTGTTGGGTGGTAAAACCGTCATCCAGCGAGTGTATGAACAAGCTGCTTCCGTACTCGAGGAGGCCTATGTGGCTACCGACGACGAACGCATCTTCCAGCATGTGGAATCGTTCGGCGGAAAGGCTGTCATGACCCGTGCCGACCACAAGAGCGGCACCGACCGTATTGAAGAGGCTGCCGAGAAAATCGGTACTATGGCCGACGTCATCATCAACGTTCAAGGCGACGAACCTTTCATCCAGAAGAGTCAGCTGGAGACCTTGAAGGAATTGTTCAAATATACTGAAACACAGATAGGTACACTCGGAAAGCCTTTCGATAGCATAGAGGCCGCCAAGAATCCGAACTCACCCAAGATTGTCACCGACCAGCGAGGCTTTGCCCTCTACTTCAGCCGCAGCATCATACCCTTTGTCCGTGGTGAAGAACAACAAAACTGGCTGCAGCATTTCCCATTCCTGAAACACCTGGGAATCTACGCTTACCAGCGTGAGGTGTTGCGCCAGATTACCCGTCTGCCACAGTCGCCCCTGGAAATTGCCGAGAGCCTTGAACAGTTGCGATGGCTGGAGAACGGCTACCGCATCCGTGTCGGCATTACCGATGTAGAGACAGTAGGCATCGATACGCCAGAGGATTTGCAGCGTGCTGAAGCATTCCTGAAGCTTTGACCTTGGTCAAAGAACTGCGACCGGGAGCATGTCGAGCCCTGCCGCAACAAAAAAAAGAACGCCGAAGCGTTCTTCTTAGTTGCGGAGGCAGGACTCGAACATGCGACCTCCAGGTTATGAGCCTGGCGAGCTACCAACTGCTCCACTCCGCGATGTTTTTCTGAAATCGGCTGCAAAGGTACTACTTTTTTCCGAAACCACCAAATGTTTTTGAGAAAAATCGCATAAAATTGCGCTTTTGCGTCATTTTGTGCAAAAAATATTTGGAGGTTTAAGAAGTTTTCCCTAAATTTGCACACAATTATCATAATGTGCAACACTTGAAAGATTTGGGAGGGCATATTTATGTCAATAGTAAAGACAAGACAAAAGCTGGTAGATGTTGCTCGTCAGCTGTTCGCCAAGAATGGTCTGGAGAACACCACGATGAACGACATCGCAACGTCGTCAGGTAAGGGTCGTCGCACGCTGTACACCTATTTCAAATGCAAGGAAGACATCTACTATGCGGTGATTGAAAGTGAGTTGGAGCGCCTGTCCGACAAGTTGGACGAGGTGGCTGCCAAGCGTATTCCGCCTCAGGAGAAAATCATCGAACTCATCTACATGCACCTGAGCATGATTCGTGAGACGGTGGTGCGCAACGGAAACCTGCGTGCAGAATTCTTCCGTAACATCTGGATGGTGGAGAAGGTTCGCAAGCACTTCGACGATGCCGAGATTGAACTGTTCCGAAAGGTGTTCCGCGAGGGCAAGGATGACGGTGAGTTCGATATTGACAACGTCGATCTGGTGGCTGACATCACGCACTATTGTATCAAGGGTCTGGAAGTGCCGTACATCTATGGTCGTATCGCCCACGGCATGAAAGAGGAGGACACCAAACCCCAGGTGGCAAAGATTGTGTATAGTGCGCTGGGGAAAACGTCAAACAACAAACAAATAACACAATAAAACATCAAACACAAAACATTATGGGATTATTAGAAGGAAAGACAGCACTGATTACTGGTGCTGCACGCGGTATCGGAAAGGCTATCGCATTGAAGTTTGCTGCTGAAGGTGCTAACATCGCATTCACCGATCTGGAGGTGAACCAGGAGACAGAGCAGGAGATTGCTGCCTTGGGCGTCAAGGCCAAGAGCTATGCATCCAACGCGGCTGACTTTGCTCAGACCGAAGAGGTGGTGAAGGCTGTCAAGGAAGAGTTTGGCAGCATTGACATCCTGGTGAACAACGCCGGTATCACGAAGGATGGTCTGATGCTTCGTATGACCGAGCAGCAGTGGGATGCCGTGATTGCCGTGAACCTGAAGTCGGCATTCAACTTCATCCATGCCTGCGTGCCCGTGATGATGCGTCAGCGTGGCGGTTCCATCATCAATATGGCTTCTGTCGTCGGTGTTCACGGTAATGCCGGACAGGCCAACTATGCTGCTTCCAAGGCTGGTCTGATTGCCCTTGCCAAGAGTATCGGTCAGGAGATGGGTCCGAAGGGTATCCGTGCCAACGCCATTGCTCCGGGCTTCATCGAGACGGCTATGACGGCTGCCCTGCCCGAGGAGGTTCGCAACGAGTGGAAGAACAAGATTCCCCTGCGCCGTGGTGGTCAGGTCGAGGACATCGCCAATGTGGCTACGTTCCTGGCCAGCGACATGTCGAGCTACGTCAGCGGTCAGGTCATCCAGGTCGATGGTGGTATGAACATGTAAGGTTCGTTGATTATAAAATGACAACAAGAGGGGCTGCGGAAAATTCCACAGCCCTTATTCTTTCTGTATCTGTCGTTCGAAGCTTTAGTTCTTCTCTATCTGTCATTCGAAGCTTTAGTCCTTCAGCCAGCGGTCGAGCCAGCCGAAGAAGGTACGCTGCCACAGGATACCGTTCTGTGGTTTCAATACCCAGTGGTTCTCATCGGGGAACACCAGGAACTCGGCGGGAATGCCCTTCATGCGAGCAGCATTGAAGGCTGCCATACCCTGCGTATAGTTGATGCGGTAGTCCTTCTCGCCGTGGATGCAGAGAATGGGCGTATCCCATTTCTCCACCATCTTGTGCGGAGAGTCGTGGTAGGTCTTCTTGGCGTTGGGCATCTGCGGACGGTGCCAGTAGGCCTCGTCGTACTCCCAGTTCGAGAACCAGTTCTCTTCCGTCTCCAGATACATTGCAGCCAGGTTGAAGGCACCGTCGTGGGCAATGAAGGCCTTGAAGCGCTTCTCGTGGATACCTGCCAGATAATAGACGCTGAAGCCGCCAAACGAGGCACCGACGGCTGCCAGACGGTCCTTGTCGACGAAAGGCAGATTCTCGGCAGCATCGTCAATAGCCGCCAGATAGTCCTGCATACACTGGCCTGTCCAGTCGCCGCTGATTTCTTCCTTCCATTCCTGTCCGAAGCCGGGCAGTCCGTGGCGGTTGGGGGCTATGACCACATAGCCGTTGGCGGCCATAATCTGGAAGTTCCAGCGATAGCTCCAGAACTGGCTCACAGGACTCTGTGGACCACCCTCGCAGAACAGCAGCGTGGGATATTTCTTGCCTTCCTCGTAGTTGGCAGGCAGCATCACCCATACCAGCTCCTCCTTTCCGTCGGTGGTCTTCACCCAGCGCTGTTGCATCTTGCCGAATGTCAGCTGGTCAAGGATGTGCTTGTTCTCAAACGAGATCTGGGTAATGGTAGCGGGAGAACCGCTTCCCGCCTTTTTCTTGGCGCTGGCGGGGGTTACCATATAGATGTCCGTCGGGGCACTGAGGCTCTGGCGGGTGGCCAGAATCTGCTGTCCGTTGTTGGCCATCTGCAGACTCGTCCAGTCGGCCCAGTCTTCCGTCAGCTGGGTCACCTCACCCTTCTGGCTGGCACAGTACATATTGCAGCAGCCGTGCCAGACGCTCAGGAAGTAGAGCTGCGGATCAGAAGCCTTCACCTTCTTGCCGTTGACGGGTGCCCAACAGAAGGCATCGACATCGCTCTTCCAGTTGATATAGCGCTTGGTACCTGTAGCTAAGTGATAGATACACAGACGGTTGAGGTCGGCCTCATAGCCGTCGCGCTCCATCGAGAGCCAGGCCACATACTGTCCGTCGGGCGAGAACTGCGGATTCTGATCGTAGCCCACGTTGTTCTTCAGGTTCTCAGGGGCGTTGACGGCCTGCACCCTCAGCGTCACCGTGGGGTCAACCTTCGGAGCCACATAGCCGGCAGGCTTGCAGAGGTTCTTTGTCTCGCGCGTACTAATATCATATAGGTAGATGTCGGAATCGGTAGAGATAGAGTACTCCAGACCTGTCTTCTTGCGGCAGGTGTAGGCAACAGTCTTCGAGTCGGGACTCCAGGCTAATTGTTCGATGCCGCCAAAGGGCTCCATGGGACACTCGTAGGGCTCACCCTCCAGGATATCTCTAAGATTTGAGATTTGAGATTTGAGATTTGAGATTTCTACATCAGCGACAAATGGGTGCTGAATACTTTCCACGTAGTGGTCCCAGTGGCGGTACATCAGGTCGGTCACACGGCGACCGGTAGCCTTCGGCAGGTCGCTGGGATTCTCCTTGATGACCTCGTGGAAGGGAATGCTCTTCAGGATGATGACCTTTTTGCGGTCGGGAGAGAATTTAAAGCCTTCCACCTGACCGTCGGTCTTCGACAGCTGCCTGCGGTCAGAGCCGTCAGCCTTCATCGCCCATATCTCACCACCGCAGATGAAGGCGATGGTCTCGTTGTCCAGCCATGTAGGGTCCGTCTCGCTCTTCTGGCTGACACTCAGCTGCTTATTATCGCTGCCGTCGCTGTTCATCACGCAGATGACTTGACGGCTCTTGTTGGCCTTCACGCTGTAGTAACCTACCTGGTAGACCACCCTCTTGCCGTCCGGCGAAGCCTCCACAGTACCGATGCGTCCCATGGCCCATAGCGCCTCGGGAGTCATCATGCGGCTGTTCAGTTTAATGTTGCTTTTTCCAATATTCACGTCATTTTGTGCTTTGATGGTGGCTGGCGCTGCCAACAGTGCCACAGCCACAATGGTCAGTATTTTCTTCATATTATTCATATTGCATGTCTTCACTCACTATTGTATGCAAAGGTAAGCAATAGAAATGACATTTCCAAATTTATTTGAGTTTTTCTGAGAGCGTAAGTACAAAAAGAGCCGACCCGTCCACTTCGAGCCAGCTCAATTTCCATTTCTCACTTCTCATTCCTCATTTCTCATTTGGACCGAAGGCCCTTAGGGTTCCGGCTCCCTCAGATCCGACAGGAACTTCGAGATGGGCGTCAGCTCGTAGTACGTCTTGTCGTGCTCGTCGGTCATGACCTTCTTCCCTCCCCGTCCGAAAGCACTTCCCGGGCCGTCCGCACGGAGCAGGCGGGGCAGGATGTGCCTTCAGGCGAGGCAGGAGCTCGGAGCAGACGGGGCGGGATGTGCCTTCAGGCGAGGCAGGAGCTCGGAGCAGACGGGGCTGATGGCCCGTCAGGCGCTTGCTCTCTAACTGATATCGATAATCTGTATTCATAATCGTGTCGTTTTTATTGTTTATTTAATGATTTTTGTGGCGGCTCTTCGTTCAACCGTTCAATCCACCATATATATAGGTGGATTGAACAATTGAACAAAAAACCTTGTCGCGGGTCAGAAAGCAAGCGCCATGTCTGGTGATGCTTGAATCATACCATCAACTTCATAAAGAGAACTACCAAGGTTACTCGAAATGAATGTAGTAACTGTCGTACGCTTAGGTTGATTCCCCGTAACGTGTTTAAAATCCGCACAAAAAAATGCTCCGAGAAACAGACTTTCGCTTTTGACGGGTCTTCTGTTTCTCGAAGCATTAATCGATGCCTTTATGGAGCTCCCTGGCAGGGTATAATCTCCAAAAAAGAAAACCCAAAAGCCAAAGTAGTCATTCTTGTGCTACGACATTACTGTCGTCTCATCCAAGAAAAACTGATACTTTGCCTCTTGGGTCTCGTATCATCCGTTTTCTCAGGAAGCGCTCTCCCATCCGGATTTGTTTGCAAAGGAAGCAATTTAAACTACACTTCCAAATATTACATAGAAAAAAATGTTAATCGCACTTCAATTGCAAGATTCATACGCACTTCCACCAAGAATCCTTGGTTCGGCAAATAGCCTGAGCAATACAGTTCATGGCTTTACATTCGGCAACGGAAATGGCATCGGCTACATGCCGATACACATATTTCCATGGGCTGACAATCAGTAGCTTGTTAGCACTACAGAGGTCCATACGAGCCTCCGACGGATGATAGAGACTAGGGAAGCCATTGTCTTCGACTGTTACTACGGGAAAACCTTGACTGATGGCACTATCGATGATGTTCTGTTCCCCTTTGGCTATTCGCGCAGAAACGAGGATGGCACCAGAAGCCGCAGCGGAAAGAGAACGGGACTTTTGGACTTCAAACTGGCTGGCATCCTTTCTATGGCAGACCACAGGTAGTAGGTGGCCGTTCAGCAATTGGATATTACCATAGCTATCGCAAACAATGTTGTTGTTGTCGACGAGAAAACGCTGTCTGAGCATTCCCCAGATTTCGTCATTGAATTGTGCGGCACTACATTCGCGCTGCAGATAGCCATTTAAGGCAGGTAGTGTCAGCGCGGTAGCCACGGAGGCACGTTGCGGCTGTAGCCATTGGGGGATAAGCAGGCGCATCAGACGGTAGCGCGGATTGTTGCGGATGTATTCGCGCTGGCGTTCCAGCTGCCCTTCCTTCAGTGGCATGACGTCAACATAGCCATAGTCGAAGAGCGGCGGACGCCCGGAGCTGCCGGTGGATGGGGGCCTGGAGCCTTGCGGGTGAACCGCAAGAAGCGGGACGCCTGATAGACACGCCGGGGCAGGTTCGCCCTGCCAATTCAGGGCCGTCTGGCCGGTAAGTGCCCAATAGCGACGGTTGCAGCCTTTCTTGAAGCCGGCAATGACTTGCCCCAGATGTGTCTCCCGTCCACTGCTGCTAAGAATGTTGCGATGCACCACCACAATAAAATGCAGATGGTCAGGCATGACGACATAGTCTTGTACCTCTACCATGGGATAATGGGCTTGGATGCCGGTCAGCAGCTCCCGTTCCACCATTTTGCCTATTTCCGAGAGATGAACGCTCGGGGCAAGCGGATCGCCGTCGGGCTTGTTCACATCCCCCTCGATATGTCCAAAAGGCTGTCGCTTGCGATCCATGACACTGATGGTGATGTGATATATTCCCGGCCAGCAGTAATTCTTCCTGCTACCACGCCATCCCATATGTTTCATTTCATTCATCTCTGCAAAGTTAGCAAAACTTATCGGTTTTCCAAAAGAAATCCATCATATTATTTGGTTTTCTCGCTATTTTTTCGTATCTTTGTAGTATCATTAATACTCAAATACCATGGAAAACAAAGGCTTTAAAATCTCTCAGTACGCCTGTGCGGTGCTGCTCATCGTGAGCAGCATTGCACTGGTGGCGTATCAGGTCGTCATAATCGACGACGTCTCGAACGGACTGCTGGTGTATATCGCCCAGGCCTTCCTGCTCGTCGCCAGCATCTTCGGCCTCGACTATTACATGAAACTCATCAACCGGCAAATCAATGGAAAGTAACGCCGTAATTCTTTTCTGCGTTTAACACTATTTAAGGGGGGTAACGGTCATTAACAAATTCTTTGTATCTTTGCACGCAGAAATAGACTTAACAAAGTATTCATTACTAATATTACAACTTAAATCAAAACAAGTACGAAAAGAAAATTACTAACTATTCTCGCGCTGCTCTGCCTGACGGTAACCAGCGCATGGGCCGCCACTGACAGCGGTAACTGTGGCGAAATGCCCGATGAATCAAGTGTCAAATGGTCTTTGACCGATGACGGCGTGCTGACCATCAGCGGCACGGGGGCTATAAGAGAGTATGGATGGTCGAACTATCCTTGGAATGACTATAAAGAAAACGACATCAAGAGCGTGGTCATTGGGGAAGGTGTGACGAACATCCCCGGTCAAGCCTTCTGGTGTACCCGCAAGATGACGTCGGTGAGCATCCCTGCCAGCGTGACGACCATCGGCAATATGGCTTTCACCGAATGTGGCATTGAGTCGGGCACCAACCTGGTGGTTACTATTGCTGACGGGTCTAGTTTGGCGTCCATCGGGGGTGAGGCTTTCTGCGAAAGTAAGCTGGCCTCTATTACAATCCCTGCCAATGTCACGACCCTTTCCCCATGGGCATTCTATGGCTGTGAGAACTTGACGGCCATTACCGTGGAGGATGGCAACGCCAATTACAGCAGCGACGGAGGCGTGTTGTACAGCAAGGACAAGTCGGAACTCATTCTATACCCTGCCGGCAAGACTGACACCAGCTTTGAGATTCCCGCCACTGTGACGGCTATCAGCGGTGCCACCTTCAGCGGCTGCACGAGCATTACGGCTTTTACCGTAGCTGCCGGCAACACCGCATTCAGCGCCGAGGACGGCGTGCTGTTCAACATCGACAAGACGACGCTCGTAAAATATCCTGCTGGCAAGGCTGGCACCAGCTATGAAATCCTTGCCAGCGTGACAACCATCGGCGAGACTGCCTTCGCTCAATGCGCCAATCTGACATCGGTCACCATAGGCAACAACGTGACGACCATCGGCACGGATGCCTTCGCTGAATGCGGCAACCTGACATCGGTCACCATAGGCAACAGCGTGGAGAGCCTCGGCATGGGCGCCTTTGCTAGTTGCACAAGTCTTGCAACAGTAGATTTCGGTAGCAATGTAAAGATAACGACCATTGCCAATGACGTTTTTGCTAACTGTCTTGCTCTGACGTCGATCAGCCTACCCGCCGGTGTGACGCGTATCGTCGAATATGCATTCTTTAGATGCAACGCCCTGGCTACGGTCACCCTTAACAGCAATCCGTATATTGATACTGATGCCTTCATGGGCATCAGCCCAGCCCCACAGGTGACGATGAACCTGACGGCGAACCCGGCTGGCGGTGCCAACTGGATGACGTTCTGTAGCACTTATGGCAACTTCCAGACTGACGCGAACACGCAGGTGTTCAAGGCAGAACTCAGCAACACAGGAGCATTGACGCTGCACGAGGTTACTGATAAGATTGTGGACAAAGGGCAAGGCGTCATCCTGAAATCTACGGGCAATCCCATGATGACCCAGACGATGTCGGACAGCTTAAACCCGGAAACCAACAATCTGTTTGGCGTGGATCAATTTGAAGGATTTGACATTGGCGGCTCATGCGCATACGTGCTGAACAATGGCTCGCAGGGCGTAGGCTTCTACTTGTTGGCTGCAGGCAAGACCCTGGGCTACGGCAAGGCGTTCCTGTGGTATACCGGCGGCTCAACCGCTCCCAGCTTCCTCGGCTTCAGCGAGACGACGGGCATCAATGCGGTTAATGGTTCAGAGTTCATGGTTAATGGTTCTGACGTCTATAACCTGAAAGGTCAGCGCGTGGCTCAGCCTACGAAGGGTCTGTATATCGTGAATGGCAAGAAGTTCGTAATTAAGTAATGGAGGGCACGACTATGATAAAGAAAGATTATATGAAACCCGCGATAGAGGTTGTGAAGATTCATCAGCAATGCCAGATTCTGGCAGGCAGCCAAGAGGGTTTGAACGATAACCTGCAGCCTGAGACGGTGCCCGATGGCTGGGCTCCCGGCATGTTCGATGGCGACCCGTTGGACATCCTCCTGAAATAACAAGTACTACAAGTAACAACATTCCCCGCAATGCGAAGCCACACTTCGATCTTTAGTCGAAGAACTCACTTTGGAATTGCGGGGAATTTGTGGTCTGTTTGGCTTTTTATCTGTAGAGGTTCCAATTGCTTCCACCCCATTGCCTGCGGATTTCGTCGCGGTCGACCTCGTAGATTAATATTTCTGCAAGGGCAATGACCACTTCGACGGGAATGTGGCGACGAGGGTCGTCGCTGTCGGTGATGAGTGCTGACAGGAAGGCATGCATCTCACCCTTGTAAGTCTCGCGCATCCTGCTGCCGTCGCCTCCGCTGTCGACGGAACAGAAGTAGTTGATGTTGGCCAGACGGTCGCAGACTTTCACAAAGGGGGCATAGGGTGTCTTGCGAATGCCTTCGAAATACTGCTCCCCTTCACGCTCCTCTCGCGTGCGGCCTTTTTCCTTGGTCAGGGCGTAGACTATCTCGGTAGCCATGAGAGCCTGCTCTTCGGTCAACCATTGGCGGGCTGTTTTCAACACGTCGTTGTAGGTCAGCCGTGCATTCTCGATGCTATCGTGGAAGTAGCCGCCAAAGAAGAGCGGCAGCACATCGTCCTCACTGGGACAAACGAGATGGCCATAGCACGAGATGTTCTCAACAACCATATCGAGATGGAACCCGTAGGGTAAATCGGAACCGAAGGTGTCGTTCACGCTCTGATGCAGCTCGTGGGCAGCAAGTCTGATGTCCTGAATCTGCTTCGCGTAATGTTCCTTGCACGACAGAAATTCTTCCTGTGACATATAAAAAGTCTTTTCTGCTATACTTAGCAGGACATATTCTTATTTTTGATTAAAGTAAACCCCAAAAGCATTCCGGATAACTTTTGGGGTTTATTTTTAGTTGTTAACCGAACCACCCACAATATCGAGCAACTCAGAAGTGATAGCCTGCTGACGGCTCTTGTTATACTGCAGGTTCAGCTGACGCAGTAGTTCGTCGGCATTGTCGGTAGCGGTCTGCATGGCCACCATACGGGCAGCATGCTCAGAGGCTACGCTGTCAAGCAGAGCCGTATAGAGCATCAGATGGGCCATCTTGGGGATGAGCTTCTCAAGCACGGTGTTCATATCAGGCTCGACGATGAAGTTGTCGTTCAGAGGAGCAACCTCGCCTTCTTTCACCACCTTCTTGCGACGATTCTTCTTCAGGTAGTCCTGAGCCTTCTTCGTGACAATGTTCGATGTGAGATCGCGCTCATGGTCACGCTCCAACTCCGTCTCAAGGTCGATGGGCAGGAACTGCTTGTTGGTCAGAATCTGCGAACCAGCGGACTTGAAGTGGTGATATAGAATCTCCACACGGTCAATCTCACCATCGTAAAACTTACCACCCAGCTCCATAGCGATATCGATGCACTCTTGTACGTGAGGATGGTCGATAAGCGAAGCATAGTCACACTTGACATCGTAACCCAACTTGCGAGCCTTCTCGGCAACCTTGCGACCAATGGGCCAAATTTCCACACTACCCTTCCCCAGTTCCTCTTCGTAGGCATCAACGGTACGTTGCATCAGTTTGATGACGTTTGAGTTGAATCCTCCGCAAAGAGACGAATTGCTGGAGAACACCACCAGTGCGACACGCTTGACGGGACGCTCCTGGTCGAAGACGGTCTGTGCTTCGGCCTCGGCAGCGAGGAACGACTTGAGAATATGCTCGAGCATGGTCTCGTAGGGCAGCATGTTCTGGATGGCCACCTGCGCATGATGGAGCTTCGATGAAGCCACCATCTTCATGGCAGAGGTAATCTTTCGCGTGCTGTTGACCGAGGCAATGCGGCCTTTAATTTCTTTTAAACTTGGCATAATTCTTTATCTAAATTAGGAATTAGAAATTAGGAATTAGAAATTATGATTACTACTGCTACAAAGATTTGAAGCAGAAACAGAGGCTGTTTGAAGAGCTTGTATGGTTATCACAATTTCTAATTTCTAATTCCTAATTTCTCATTTACTTGTAGGTTCCTGCAATATCGGCCATGACAGCCTCAATCTTGGCAGTCGTCTCATCGTCAATCTTACCGGCAGCCAGGGTCTCGATGACCTCGGGATTGGCAGAGCGCAACTTGTCGAGGAACTGGTTCTGACACTCGCGGACCTTGTCGATGGGCACCTCACGCATCAGTCCATGAACACCACAGTAGAGAATGGCCACCTGTTCGCCAACGGGCATGGGGCTGTACTGCGGCTGGATGAGCAGCTGGTTGTTCTTACGACCACGGTCGAGGGTCATCGCCGTCACGGCATCCATATCACTGGAGAACTTCGAGAAGGCCTCCAACTCACGGTACTGTGCCTGGTCAATCTTCAGCGTACCGGCCACCTTCTTCATGGATTTGATCTGTGCCGAACCACCTACACGGGATACGGAGATACCGACGTTGATGGCGGGACGGAAGCCCTGGTTGAAGAGGTCGCTCTCCAAGAAGATCTGTCCGTCGGTGATGGAAATCACGTTCGTGGGGATGTAAGCCGACACGTCACCGGCCTGTGTCTCGATGATGGGCAGAGCGGTGAGTGAGCCACCCCCCTTGACATGACCCTTCATGCACGAGGGCAGGTCGTTCATCTTCTCGGCCACCTCCTGCTGTTCGTTCATCTTGGCAGCACGCTCAAGGAGACGGCTGTGCAGATAGAACACGTCGCCGGGATAGGCCTCACGACCAGAGGGACGGCGCAGAATCAGCGACACCTCACGATAGGCCACAGCCTGCTTCGACAGATCGTCGTAGACAACGAGTGCGGGCAGACCACGGTCGCGGAAGTACTCACCGATGGCAGCACCGGCAAATGGTGCGTAGTACTGCATGGCGGCAGGATCGGCAGCGGTAGCAGCGACGACGATGGTGTACGGCATAGCACCGTGCTCCTTCAGCGTCTGCACGAGGGTGGCAACGGTACTGGCCTTCTGACCGATGGCGACATAGATACAATAGACAGGCTTGCCAGCTTCATAGAAACTCTTCTGGTTGATGATGGTATCGACAGCGATGGCGGTCTTACCTGTCTGACGGTCACCAATGATGAGCTCGCGCTGGCCACGGCCGATGGGAATCATCGAGTCGATAGCCTTCAGACCCGTCTGCAGCGGCTCCTTCACGGGCTGACGATAGATCACACCGGGAGCCTTACGGTCCAACGGCATTTCGAAAGCACCAGTGAGGTCGATGTCTCCCTTGCCGTCGACAGCCTGACCCAGCGGATTGATAACACGGCCCAGCATGTTGTCGTTGACACGGATGGAGGCAATACGCTTGGTACGCTTCACCACCATGCCTTCCTTGATACCCGACGTGGTGCCAAGGAGCACACAACCGACGTTGTCCTCCTCGAGGTTCATCACGATAGCCATTGTGCCATTCTCGAACTCCAGCAGTTCGTTGGCCTCGGCATTGCGCAGACCATAGATACGGGCCACACCATCGCTGACGGTGAGCACGGTACCCACTTCATCGAACTGTTCGGCATTGGAAATGCCTTTCAGCTGTTCGAGCAGCACCTGACTGACTTCGCTTGGTTTAATTTTATCTGACATTTCTTTTCTTTCTTTTTTCGTTATTACGTTATAACGGTATAACGTTATGACGACTATTTACTTAACTGATTGAGAATGTTGTTGAGCTTCGACCTGACACTCGCATCCATGCGATAGGTGTCGTATTCGAGGATGAAGCCGCCAATGATGTCGGGGTTCACCTCGGTCTCAAACTCCACAGTACCTTGAGTCTGGCTCTCCACCATCTGGCGCATCTTCTGTTCCGTCGCTGCGGAGACGCGGGCTGCGGTGGTGAGCTTGCCACGAATGACGTTCTTCTGCTTGCGGTAAAGCGTGACATACGAATTGGCCATGAACTGTACCATGTCCTCGCGGTCTTCCTTCAGCACGAGGGCAATGAAGGTCTGCGTCAGCTGGCTGGGAGAACCGCCTGCGGCAGTCTCCAGCAGCATCTGCTTCTTCGACTTCTCGAGCATGGGGTTGTCGATGGTCTGACGAAGCACGGGCACCTCGATGTAGCTCTTGGCAACATTGGCCATCTCGCGATAAACCTGTTCATCGAGCTTGGCATCCGTAGCGCTCTTCAGCAGTGCCCTAGCATATCTCGTAGATATTACTCCGATATCCATACGCGTATACCTTATTTAATTAGCAGTAACGTCATCCAGCATGCGGTCAATCAAATCCATCTGCGACTTATCGTCACGGAGGTTCTGACGGAGCACCTTCTCGGCAATGTCGACACTGAGGGTTGCCACTTGCTGACGAATATCAGCAATAGCGGCCTTCTTCTCCTGTTCGATGGCGACTTTCGCCTCGTCCAACAGGCGGGCACCCTCAGCCCTTGCCTTCTGCTGAGCCTGCTCAACGATAGCGTCGCGCGACTCGGCGGCCTCCTTCAGTATCTGAGCCTGTTTCTCGCGTGCCTCCTGCAAGATGGATTCACCTTCCTGCTGGATATTGGCCAGTCGTTCCTCGGCCTCGTGAGCCTTGCGCAGACTTTCGTCGATGTATTTGTTTCGCTCGTCAACCATGTTGAGAATGGCGGGGAAACCATACTTGGCAAGTATTACGAAGACCACCAGAAACGCCAGTAACATCCAGAACAGGAGTCCTAAATCAGGCGTCAGGATAGCCGGTAATTTTGTGAAATCCATTTGCTGTCAGTTTTACTAAATCAAGAATGCACAAGCAGCGATGGCGAAGAGGGCACAACCCTCAACGAAAGCAGAGGTCAGAATCATCTGGGTGAAAATCTGTCCGGAAGCCTCCGGCTGGCGTGCAATAGCGTCAACGGCGCTGCCACCAATCTTACCAATACCAATACCTGCACCAATAACGGCAATACCAGCTCCAATACCGCAGCCCAGCTGTGCCAGACCTTCAGCGGCCAACAATAATGATGTAATCATAATCTTAATGTTTTAAAATTGTTAATATTTAATATTTAATTGTTTTATTAATTATCCATGATGTTCTTTGTGTGCAAGTCCAATGAATACCGAACTCAGCATGGTGAACACATAAGCCTGTACGAAGGCCACCAACAGTTCCAGTGCATTCATGAACAGCAGCATGATGATGCTGAAGATGTTCAGGCCAATGCCCAGTCCCACGCCCATGGTCCAGCCAAGGAAGATGACGCAGCTGAAGCTGAGTATCATGGCGTGGCCAGCCATCATGTTGGCAAAGAGACGGATCATCAGCGCAAAGGGCTTGGTGAACACGCCGAACAGCTCGATAGCCGGCATCAGGGGGATGGCTTTCAGGAAGATGGGCACGTCGGGCCACAGAATCTCCTTCCAGTACTCCTTGTTGCCGAAGAGGTTGATGGCCAGCATGGTGCACAATGCCAGGAAGAACGTGATGTTGATATTACCCGTCACATTCGAACCGCCGGGGAATATGGGCAACAGGCCCAACAGGTTGGTGACGAAGATGAAGAAGAACACCGTCAGCAGATACGGCGCATAGGGCTTGTAGTGCTTCTCGCCAATGGAGGCCTTGATGACGTCGTCGTTGATCATCGTCACCAGCAGCTCTACAGCACCAATGAATCCGGTCGGCGCCTTGCTCGTCTTGTCGCGCTTCTTATACCAGCGGGCACAACTCAGGAACACCACCAGCAGCACGGCCACCACAATCCATATCTGCAATACGTTACGCGTAATGCTCAGGTCCAGTGGGCGCACGGTACTGCCGTCAGCCATCTGCTCGTAAATCTTGCCGTGGGCTTCGGGATTGAAGAAGAAGCCGTCGGGCAGAGAGTGCTCCGTGCAGAAGTGCCACTCGCCAGTCTGCGAACTCCTGATGATGATGGGCAGCGGGAATCCGATGTGCTTACCCTCGTAGGTGGCTATATGCCATTCGTACGAGTCGGCCAGGTGCTCCAGGACAATCTCTGAAATGTTCAGCGGTTCGTCCTTCGTCTCCTCGCCAGCCAGCATCGGCATGGGCAGCAGCGCCATTACCAGCAGGATGCATATTGACTTAAATTGTTTCATGTAATACGTTAGTTTTTAACTCGTTACAAACGTTTTGATACTTTCGAAAAGAAGAGTGCGTGATGCGCCAGCGTTACCATGTAGTAAGCCACGAACACCAAGAGGAATGTGACCATTCCTGCTTTGCCAGCCACCAGATAATAGATTCCGAGCACGGCCAGCGACAACAGAAAGCGCAGTCCTGAAGTTCCTGTGAAGAACGAGCTGAGATAATCCTTGTGGCGTGAGGCCACCCAGTACCAAACCCAACCGTCGATGACGTAGAAAAGCAGTGTGAAAGCAAAGCCCACCAATGATGGTGTCTGCCAACTGTCTTTACCCCATAACTTGATGGCAAAAAACAGGAATAGCCCCAGATTAAATACCTGGAAGGAATAATTGAGGGCTAAATCTTTCAACGCTTTCTGATTCATTGTTCATTCAATTCTACACAAAGACTCACCACATTCTTCTGCACCTCTACGAAGCCGCCACCGATTTCGAGGGGCTTTTTCTCGCCATTAGGCAGCCCGTAGACCACCCTACCCTTGTCGAGCGACGAGATAATCGGTGCGTGGTTGTTGAGGATTTCGAACTGGCCCAGCGATCCGGGCACCAGCACGCTCACCACCTCGCCTTCGAACTCAATCCTTTCGGGAGAAACTATCTTTAGCTTTAACATAATTATCAATTGTCAATTGCCAATTACCCTTTCGCAGCTTCCAACAGTTTCTTGGCTTTCTCCTTAGCGTCCTCGATAGTACCTACGTTGAGGAATGCCTGCTCGGGCAGGTCGTCGACCTCACCGTCGAGAATGGCGTTGAAGCCCTTGATGGTATCCTCGATGGGCACCATGACACCAGGCAGACCCGTGAACTGCTCGGCCACCGTAAACGGCTGCGACAGGAAACGCTGCACACGACGTGCACGGTTCACCGTCAGCTTGTCCTCGTCCGAGAGTTCGTCCATACCCAGAATGGCGATGATGTCCTGCAACTCGTTGTAGCGCTGCAGAATCTCCTTCACGCGCTGTGCACAATCGTAGTGTGCCTTGCCGACCACCAGCGGGTCGAGAATACGTGAGGTAGAAGCCAGCGGGTCAACAGCGGGATAGATACCCAGACCAGCAATCTTACGATCCAGCACCGTGGTAGCATCCAGGTGGGTGAACGTCGTAGCAGGAGCAGGGTCGGTCAAGTCGTCGGCAGGCACATACACAGCCTGTACCGATGTGATAGAACCAGACTTGGTAGAAGTGATTCGCTCCTGCATGGTACCCATCTCGGAAGCCAGCGTGGGCTGATAACCTACTGCTGACGGCATACGGCCCAGCAGAGCAGACACCTCGGAACCGGCCTGTGTGAAACGGAAGATGTTGTCGATGAAGAACAGGATATCGGCAGCGCCGCCGTCCTTACCGCCACCATCGCGGAAACCCTCGGCAACCGTCAGACCTGACAGGGCCACAGAGGCACGGGCACCGGGAGGCTCGTTCATCTGGCCATACACCAGCGTAGCCTGCGACTTCTTCAGTTCCTCGGGATCAACGAGACTCAGGTCCCACTTACCCTCGGCCATCGCCTGCTTGAACTTTTCGCCATAGCGGATAACGCCGCTCTCAATCATCTCGCGGATGAGGTCGTTACCCTCACGCGTACGCTCTCCCACTCCAGCAAACACCGAGAAACCGTTGTGGCCCTTGGCGATGTTGTTGATGAGCTCCATGATGAGCACCGTCTTACCCACACCGGCACCACCGAACAAACCAATCTTACCACCCTTCAGGTAGGGCTCCAGCAGGTCAATCACCTTGATACCTGTCGACAGCACTTCCTTGGTGGTCGAGAGTTCCTCGAATTTGGGTGCTTCGCGATGGATGGGATAAGCGCCCTCCATGTTGAGTTGTTTCATACCGTCGATAGGCTGACCAATCACGTTCAGCATACGACCTTTAATCTGTTCGCCAGCAGGCATCACGATGGGTGAGCCCGTAGGCTTTGCCTCCAGTCCACGCTGCAATCCGTCGGTGTTGTCCATAGCCACACAGCGTACGGTATCCTCACCGATGTGCTGTTGAACCTCGACAATCAGCTGATCGCCGTTAGGACGTTGAATCTGGAGAGCTTCGTGAATTCTGGGCAGCACTTTCTCAGGATCCTGACCATTGGTATCGAAATAAACGTCGATAACCGGGCCAATAATCTGCGAAATGTGTCCTGTAATTTGTGACATAAGCAGTAATGTATTTAAAGTTGTTGTTGTTTCAGTAAGTTATTTGTTTGCAAAGATAGCAAATAAATTTCAAACGGAAAAATATTTGCCTGTTTTTTTTCGCTACTAATAGAAATGAGCGTCCATCTGGCAGGAATTGTCCATAAAAAAAAGAGACCTGAGCAGAAAAACTCAGGTCCCTGATGAGATAAAATAATCTGATTCGTGTTTTACTTCATGTCAGCCTCGGCAGCCTTGGTCTTGGGATCAGCCTCGCCGTAGCGTCCGTAGTAAGCCTGATAGCGGTTGTAACCCCAGTTAGCCTGTGCACGGTCGGGGTCGAGTTCCTTAGCCTTGTCGAAGGCTACGATGGCCTCGTCGAAGTACTTCATACCAGCAGCGTTGTCGGTAGCATTGGCAGCCAGCACGTTCAAGCATACTCCCAGGTAAGTCCATACGACAGCGTTGTCGGGTTTTACCTCGCTGGCCTTGCGGAGCCACTTGGCACCCTCCTCGGCATTGTTGTCGTTCATAGCCATGAGGCCCTTGTTGGCCAGTGCAGTGAACGAGTTGGGATATTTGGCCAGGTGAGCATCGAGGAATGCAGCCTGCTCGGCCTTCTCCTTCATACCTTCGTACATGCCGTTGATGCCGTCGATAATCATGTCGTTCTCGGGCTCAGTCTCGTACAGCTTCTTCAGGTAGTTCACGTAACCGATTGAGTCTTCCTTAGACTTCAGGTTGGTGCGCATAGCGTAGAGCTGGAAGTTGAAAGCCTCGGCCTTCTGCTCGGGATCGCGCTTGGCAACCTCGAAATACTTGTTGGCGCGGTCCATTTCCTTAGCCTGCCAAGCATAGCGGCCAGCGAAGAATGCTACCTGTCCGATATACTCCTTCTCGGGGTTGTGGTCGCAAGCAGAGAAGAAGGGATCCTCGGCAGAATCGATGAAAGCACCCCAGAACTTGAGCACATTGGCGTCGTTGCCCTGCTGGGCAGCAGTCTGACCAATGTTCACCAGGTTGGGACGAACAGCCCATACGCGCTGGGCGTTCTTCTCGGCATACTTAGGCTTCACCTTACCCTTGGCATCGGGCATCTGGTCGTACTTGTTGCACTCGATGGCAGCCTGGATGGCATTGCAAATACCATTGGCCAGTCCCAGTGTGTCGTACTCCTTCACCTTGCCCTGACCCATCTGGGTGGCAAGCTGGTTCTCAGCGATGGTACCAGTCTCGTTCGACACCTTGGCCATAGCCAGGTCGACAAGGTGGTTATAAGCCTCTGCCTTCTCAGCATTGTCAGCCAGCTGACCGAGGCTGCTCTGCAGCAGCTGGGCTGCTTCAGCATAGTCCTTACACTTAGTGATCGCTTTCAGGGCGTCACTCTTACCGGCAAAGGTCATGGAGCTTACCATGAGTGCGATTGCCATCATCATTACTTTTTTCATAAGTCTTTCTTTATTGGTTAAACATTATTTATTCTACGTCAATGACGGGAGTCTCGGGAGTCTCGGGAGTTTCGGGAGTCTCGGGAGCGTCGACTTCCTCGTTGAGCACCTCGGCCTCTTCGACATCCTCTTCCTGCGAGTGCATAACCTTGCAGACGCTGGCAATGGTGTCGTTCTTCTTAGTGAGGTTGATGAGGCGCACACCCTGGGTGGCACGGCCCATAACACGGACATCGGCCACCTTCAGACGGATGAGGATACCCGACTTGTTGATAATCATCAGGTCGTTCTCGTCGGTAACTACCTTGATGGCTACCAGACGACCGGTCTTCTCGGTGATGGCCAGCGTCTTGACACCCTTGGCGCCACGAGCCGTCTTGCGATAGTCGTCGACGTCGGAGCGCTTACCGTAGCCGTTCTCAGAGACAACCATGATGGTCTCGACAGCGGGATCGTTGACACATACCATGCCTACCACCTCGTCGTCGCCACCGTCGAGTCGCATACCGATGACACCAGTAGAGACGCGGCCCATCGAGCGGACGTCGTTCTCGTCGAAGCGTACAGCACGACCATTACGGTTAGCCAGCAGAATTTCGTTGTGGCCGTTGGTCAGACGAACGCCTACCACCTCGTCGCCCTCGTTGATATTGATGGCGCGGACACCGGCAGCACGTACATTCTTATACTGGTCGAGGCGAGTCTTCTTGATGACACCCTGCTTGGTGGCAAACATCACATAGTGCGACTTCAGGAACTCTTCGTCGTTGAAGTTCTTGATGCGCAGCACGGCATTGATGGCGTCGTCGGGATC
>JAEEGH010004908.1_pt1 | contig 34000 bp, 24 predicted proteins | sample 9134181 | NCBI WGS metagenome assembly JAEEGH01 (sample SAMN16246544, study PRJNA631951) | gut metagenome | biome: gut microbiome; feature: rumen; material: DP-attached | host: Bos | place: Iran: Karaj | collected 2018-10
TCCCCCTAAAATGGAGGATTCGTATATTAAAACTTAACAATAATGATGATTTTTTAAGTAAATTAGGTATTATCCTTTATGATATGGGCTATGCGAACATAGTCCCAAAATTTGTGAATCTTTTAATCTAATTTCTTCAACAACGACTTCCCCAGAAGGTTCTTCTGGATTAAAAGTAACATGCGTTGTAGATCCTAATGACTACCCAACAGGGATAAAAATATCAGATGAAGAATTAAACAAAATGAATCTATCACAGGAAGAATGGCATGGTGAATGGAACTACATAATAACACCAAACTCAGACGCTAAATGTAAAGGTTAATTTTCTACTGTTCCTTATGAATATTTTCAAGTCTAGGTTATTTAAAGATTGCTGAGTCCCGCCCGTTCAAAAGAAAATGACAGTCGAAAATCCTGACATATGCGGATCTCCGACTGCCACGGTTAAACTGGATCAAATCAGACTGAAAGTCTCAGTCAGCCTTTCTTGTACGCATAAGATTCATCGAATCCCCGGATCCGTCTGTGTTGTATTCAATAATTCCGTTGTCCCCGTCCGGAGCATACTCAACTCTGTCAGACATGGTGTAGTTCTTGACCACACTTTCAGCATTAGTATCCGGATCGATTTTAATATCGTTGCAGTTTCTTACGGAAGTAAGAATAAGTCTGTTGCCGTTTAATCTGCCGGATGCTGCACATCTTGTTATGTCAAAGGCTCCGCTGGAATTACCATAGTCAAGTCTGTAGGTTCCGTCACCCAGTCTGGTTATTTCAACTGAATAGTGATAACCGTTATGAAAAAAACCTTCGTAGATATCAGCATAAACTGATGAAAACCCGAACATCATAAGCGATGCCGCAGCAAATTTTAAAAATTTCATGATTACATTCCTTGACATTCTCCCCTGCCTGTAAGCAGGGTATTCCTACTAGTTCCCGCAGTCAGCAGTAAACTACTCTCACTGGGATCTTGTCGAGGACCGGCAATACGGTTCTCTTCGCAAGCTCTACGGCTATGCCCTAGACTGATCTGCTGTCATTGGGAAAACCGAAGTTTATCCCTGTCAGCAAGAAAGATTATACCCAAATTTATACCTTATATCCACGTCCTAAAGGACGGGATCTTCGGCACAATCAGATAAAACCATAACAACACAGTTATAATTGTAAACTCTGTCTTACGGGACTGGTAAATCTTTTTCCGCAAAGGGAAAAGAGCCGGCAGACTTAAAGACAATCATTCCCAAGTGCTTCAGCAGTCGTTGAAATACCTAGAAAGTGCATTCAAAAACTTTATCTGAAACGTACTGACTTACCAAGCAGCAAGAGAAAAGTACATGACAAGGGATCAGTTTAAGGAAATGCGGACTCAAAAAAAAAATATGAGGATAAAGAAATCGGCACAAATCTGCCAAAAACGTGAATAACTTCTCCATAAAAAAATCACTTCGAGAATAACATTGAACTATCAGGCATCATGAGCAAAAGTCAGTCATATCGGGTATTGAAATAAGCGATATGATCAGGCGTATAAAGGTAGTCTATTCTGCCAGCAAATCCAGCAACAAAAAAAATTACCAACATAAGGGTTAAATTTACAGATAAATTTTGTAACCGTTTCACCTATGAAACGTTTACAGGAAAAGTCAAGTGAGGAAGCAAAATGAGTGCGATTAACCAAATCAATCAAAACAACATTTTAGATACTGTTGAAAACAATAAAATCAATGATGTCCAGAATCTGATAAACCAGGAAAACAATAATCCTATTTCACCCGAGACCAAAAAACTCGCGGAGGAAACCAGAGAGCTACTCAAGGATATCTATTACAACTACAAGCAGATCCCTAATCCAAGCTCCGAAGTACAGAGCCGCATGGATGAAATCCAGACCAAGCTCAAGAACCTTAACGGAGAACTTGTAACCCTTACCGACAAGGAATTGGATCATCTTGTGAACATAAAGGACAATTTTGCCGACACCACATTCAAGAAGATGCTCAACGACATGGATGAATGTCTCGACAACGAATCAGTTGATGAACATGCCCAGGCCATCAACAGAGAACTAGAGCAGGCCTACAAGGGAGGAAAAATCTCCACCACCGAGCTTGCACAGTTTGTTCAGACCACAATTGATCAGGTTACCAGCACCAAAAGCAAAATCGAAATGCTTGATATAAAGGAGCAGGAAGGAAAGCTGGAAAAATGCGAGGATCAGCAGGATTACGCCAACGGACTTGAAGATTTAAGAACTTCAATTGTGGGAGCGAAGTTCATCGACTATCACACCAAGGTGGATATGCTTGAGCACATCAATCAAACTCTTATTTCAGTAGGCAAGAAAACCAAGCCAAGTCCGAAAACAAGAAAATTCCTTGAGGAACTTGCCAAACGCAAGCAGGAGCAGCAAGAAAAGCTGAATGAGCAGAAAATCGAAATCAATAACAACAAAAAAGTAGAGAATATCAAGGAAGAAATTGTTATCGATGAAAAGAAAAAGATGGAAATGAACAAGCAGGATCCAAAAATGCTTGAGGTATAAAAAGCATGCCGATTTCCATGCAGTTTAACAAATCACGATTCAAATAAATCTTCATATGCACCTGCCTATGAAGATTTGTACCTTTGGAAATGTAGATTTATTTCACGTCTAAAGTCGAAAATCAATACCATCCGGTTTTTAACAATCATTTTGAATACCGCAGACAATCCTTCATTTCAGCCACAGGAGTGTATGTTTCTGCTACCACTCGCCTCTTGTTATTAGTCGTAAAAATTACGGCAAATATATTACATAATCCGTGCTGAGACCGCATGACTCACTGATAATAGACTAATCAACCTCCTGCTCAGCAGGCAAATTTCATTATGCACAATCCCATCATATACGCTTGTGAAAATTCGTAACTGCAGTTCCAAGAAAAAATGAGACAAGGCACATTGCTACCACCATAGGTACAACTCCGAAAATTAGCGGAGAAAGAGCAGCAAGAAGCAAAACATAGCAGACAGTAAACAATCCCCTCACCGCCAAAGCCTGTCTGAGAGATGATGTTTTACCGAAGGTGTTCTGTCTGATCCGCCGCTTTAAAATTCCGGACAGCACTGAAACCGCCAGGAGAGAGATCCACAATTTCCAGAAAGCCGCGACAGTTCCCAGCCTGAGCATATATTCATAAAAAAGTTCGCTCATCAGAGAAAAACGTCCGGAGATTGTTGCAAACATTCCGTGTCCCATTTCTGCAAGATCACCGGAATTTTTCATCTGGGCATCACTCGGGAGGAACACGGCTCTGACACCCTTTGAAAGTCCGGAATCATGAATAATCATTTTTTCCGCAGCTCCCGCAAATCCCGCCACAAAAAGCTGCTTGCTTCTGCTTAAGTCACTGCTGAGTGCATTCTGCTCCCTGATAAAAAAATCCCGCAGATTCTCCTCGGGGTAAAAAACAAACATAAACAGAACTTCAGACGCGATAGCAAATATCAATCCGAAGACAACGTACTTCATCATATGAAAATTCCTCCTGCAGAAATATCAGGAATGCAGCAGATAAAATCCGGGCGGATCCTGCCGGTTACACACCATTTCTCTAAAAAAAACTTTTTGATCCTAGGAGCCCGGGACTTCAACATCAGTATTTTTACGGTTCTGCTGTTTCAGTGCCGATCATAATCCCGCTCTGCCAATAAAAAGGTTCTGGTGCAGCCGGCAGAGCTACATGCCGCATTCTTCGAATCCGTACAGAAATCTATCCGTGATCCCGACCGTCCTGCGTAAGTACAGGTATACGGCCTTTGAGAATTTTTCCTCCTGAAAGATTGGCGATATATTCCAGATTCGGAAGCTTGCCGAGAAGAGGTGCCGGAAACAGAGGAACCTCCTCTGAATTCAGAGTCTCACTGCCGCTGCTTCCCGGAATCAGAAGCTCCGAGCTTCTTGCATTCACCGAGGAGCTGTGGCTCATGCTTCGAACCCTTACCGCCGGCATTTTACCTGTAATATATTCCTGCGTTTCTAGATCTGTAACTCTCAGTGCAAAGACATTGTTTATATTTCCGAGCACCTGCGTAGCCTTGTCCCTGGATCCGAGTCTTGCGGCAAAATCAGCAAAGGTCTGTGTAGCAACAAAAAGTCTGAACTTGGCTCCTCTGCCCTTGTTGAGCATGGCAATCATAGGCTCATTGATTGTTTCAGCCGCCTCATCCACAAAAATATTCACAGGTCTGTTATCCGTCCCGTAGTTATATCTGTCGCCTGCAACCGAGGTCAAATCGGAAAGAATCAGAGAGCCGATGGCGGATCCGACCATGGAATCCGTTAAAGAATCAAGACCTATGTAGGCAACCTTTCTGCCGTTGATAATCTGCCTCGTATCATACAGTCTTCTGGTATCGGATAAATCCGTATAGTTCGGACTTAAAAGACTGCCGAGGGATCCGGATGTGAGCATGCTCATCATAGGAAGCAGTCCGGAAACCATTTTAGAAAAATGTGCGGCATCATGCTCAAACATGGAAAGAAGTCCCTCAAGATCAGGACTCGGAGCTATTTCCGCTACATGTTTCCGGTAAAAATCCTTCATGATGGCAGCCTGCTTTTCCGCCGAGGCACCAGCCATGCGCTTTTCCCAGGATGCAAAAGCATCCTGAAAACCCGGATCCACTCTCTGCGCATACTCCCTTACAGCCTCCGATACCAGCTCCGCACAGCCCCCGGCAAGATAGTGGTTTATATCCATGAGTGTGGGTTTTCTTCCGCATATCACCTCACCCTGCACTATATTGTTTACAGCCTGCCATGAGAATGCCTTGAAGGTGGCACTTGATCCGCCGTTATCGGTCATCAGAGCGGCAATTCGGGACGCAATTTCAGTAGGCCTTGAAAAATTGGCAAGAGGATTCAGTCTTACCGACTCCTCCGCAAAGGCGGGATTGAACATAATAAAGCGCTCCGCCGCACCCTGAGCCGCGCATGCGCGCTCTGCATTGGCAGCCATTTCCTTATCCCCCTTCGGATCAATAATTATCACAGCTTCTCCCCTCATAACCGCCTGAGAAATCAGAAGATCAAACATTCTGGTTTTGCCGGCACCCGTTGTACCTACAATGAGGGTATGACCTTCAATATGCTTAAGATGCTGATAGAGATCATCATCCCTGTCGCCGAGACCGTGGATCCATCTGCTTCCCATAAAAGACGGATCTGTTTTCTGCTTAAAAAACAAACCGGGAAAACCATAATGATATTCCGGAGGATCAAGCATATTTTCATCCAGAGAACTAATCTGAACCGCCATTTCAGTATGACTTGTCTCCCATTCGAACCCTTTTCCTATCCACATTTCATTTTCATGATCAGCGGTGTGGCGGCAAAGCTCCTCGAGACTGCAAAATTCCAGGGGTCTACCTGCAAGAAGTCTGTGCCTTCTGTTTAAATCAAGTCCCCTGAAAAATGTTTCAAGTCCCATAAGACCGCAGAAAATCATCAGAACAAGACGGGAGGCAAAGCCGCCTGCAAGAAAAGGCAGTACCAGCCCTGCACACCACCAAAGCACGGTATTCATAAGTTCATAATTTGGTCTGAACAGATAACTGTAGGAGGCAAGAGGATCCTTTTTAAATTTCATAAAAGTCGCAGCCAGAAGATAAAAAATTTTTCAAAAAAAACGTACGGAAAGTTCATGACAGGCAGTCAGCCGGATCATGTGCAGAAGGAAGATTTAAGGATCACACTGCCAAGACGGTACATAAACATAGATCCGGCAGGTACTTTTTTAATCCCGAGGTAGCTTAAAACAGTAAAATGCTCAAGCCGCGGCCAGCTTTCATCAATAAAAGAAAAAAAGTTATCAAGATCAGTTTCTATGCCTCTTGAAGTTAAACTGGTGCCCCTCAGGCTTCCGTTTTTCATTTTTTCTGCAAGCTCCAGAAGGCAGAGGTTAACCTGCTCCAATTCATCAGATGCGGTCTTTTTCCTGCCCGAAGCTCCGGATGACGGGCGTTTGCCAGTTTTTTTCTCTGCAGCTGATCCATGAGATTCAGACTCATCCGGATCCTGCAGTATGTTCTGAAGAGACAGCGGGGATAAACCCTCAAGGGAGCTGATATTGTCTTCTTTCTCTGATGAAGCCGAGAGACTGATATCATCCATCATTCTGAGATATTCCTCTTCATCGACGGAGCGGCTGCGCGGAAGTTCAGAAGATAATAAAGTCAAGGAAGCGGCACGGGATGGAGATGGAGATGGAGATGGAGACGGAGACGGAGACGGAGACGGAGACGGAGCTGATGCCGACAGAAAAGGGGAAGACGATGAATAAAAAGTTCCTGGATCCGGGGATTTAGAGGATAATACCGCACCGCTATTTCCTGTACTCTCTGATACTGTGCCGCCAGTACATGAAGACGCTTCGGATGACATTATGCCATTCAAGACAGGAGCTCTTTCAAAGGAAGCGGACAAAACAGGTTCCGGGTGGGATTCCGACACTGTGGAAGAACATCCTGCAGAAGCAGAGGAATTTTGAGAGCCTTCAGATCCACCTTTTCTCCTCTTCCCTCCTTCCGCTGTCAAAAAAGAGGCATCCGGGGAAAGATAACTGAGTGACGATGAAATTTTTAAGGATGTCATTATGTTAAAGGGCAGTCTTACAGGCTCGGCACAGGCGTATTTTAAAGCTGCCTCTATATATCTTGACCACCTCAGATTCAGCTTCAGCAGTTCACCCTGCCTCTGCTCCGATATTTTTTCTGAAACCATATCATCGTAAAGAAAACCACTTTCACCGAAGAGCAGACCGCCGATGATAATTATTCTTCGTGTATTGGTGGCAAAACCTGTGATCTTTTTTCCTTCAACAAGTTCATATACCTTTTCAAACAGAAAATCAGCCCCCGGTCCCGTTTCAGCTGGATTTTTCACCCCGAAAAACTCACACGGGAAGGTATCAGAAACAAGCTCTGCGGAAGCAGACGGCTCAGCACCCCGTAAAGCACCGGACTCCTTTATCCTTCTCCGTGAGGTTGCTGAAGAGCTGCGTTTGGATCCTTTGGAGCCTGCACCGGCCGATACATGATCATCCGAAAAATCCCCGGATTTTGAAACTTTCTTCTGACCACTTTTTTCAGTTCCTGTTTGAGATTTTTTCTGACTGTTCTGATTTCTTAAAACTTTTTTTTCAGTCTTTGAAACAGCGATATCTGCACAGGCTGAAATCTTTTCAGATCCCCGAATCTCAGAAATCTCCGGAGGTGGATCAGATACACAGGATGAAAAATTTTTACTGTTCCCAGCCGGTTCAGGCCTGTGATTTGAAGAGTCCGGTGACACATTAACTGCCGGACTGACGATTTTATCTCCAGACAGTTTTAACCCTGCCGATTCCTCGGCTGCGGATCCTGGAGAGGATGATTTTATATCAGAATTTTTTTCAGAAGCAGCATTCAAAGCAGATAATTTAGAGCCGGAAGCCTCCGCACATGATGTATCACATATACCGTCCGGGGCAAATTCATCTTCCGGAAAAATTTTCATGTTATGCGATTCAAATGAGGATGAATTTATGCAGCCGCCGGAATGATCATCAACAGCATAAGATTTTTTTTCAGGAGGGTAAAAATCAGAAATATCCAATTTTGCCTCAGGAAGTTTTTCACCTGCCGGCGCAGTTAAATTTTCGGCAGTCTGCTCCCTTTTACCTTCACGCCCGGGAATACACCCGTTCCCCTTCTCCTTCGCCTCTGCTTCATACTGAAAAGAGCCCTTTTTAAATTTTTTCTGTATGTCTGAAGAGAGTTCAGAAATTTCGGCTTTTACGCCCGAAGAAAAAGTTTTATCACCGGCTCCATGACTGCAGCACAGTGCACTGCAAAATAAATCTTTATGATTAGATTCTTCATCTTGGTGTCTTAAAAAAGTCTCTTCGGCAACACCCGGAACTGCGGTACCGGAAGAAGAATTATTTGCCGGCAGAGCCGGAGCATGATTACTCATGGATCCGCCGCCGGCTGCCGTTTCTGACTGCCGCCCTATTTCTTCAGTGCCGTAACACGCACCGTCATTTTTAGTGTCTGACGCCGCACCCGGCTCTGCGTTTAGTGATTTATCAGAAATATTTTTCCCCGCGGCGGACTGGTGAACATCTGCCTTTGTTTTACCTCCGGCCGGATCATTATCATCCGTCACTTCTGCGCCGTTCTGAATCGGCCTGTCCTTTAATGAATTTTCTGGATCAGATATATTTCCGGTTATTTTTTCAGCCTCAAAGACAGCAATTTCTGCAAGGCGCTGAACCTCATTCAGTGCAACAGTTTCTAATTCACCGGAATTAAGCGCATCTGCAGTTTTATTAATCTCTGCTGAACCGGAGTTTTTATCTTCACCGCAGAGCAAATCGCGTATGGCAGGCGGCATAACTCTCGGAAAAATAAATGCCCCCTCAGTAAGTTTCAGGGCATCCATCTCAGCCGTACCAGGCACATCGGGCATAATTTTAAAAAATTTCAGCTGAACAGGTTCACTTCCCTCTCTTTCACTTACACAGTACTCGGCATAACCCCGCTCGAGAAGAATTGACGCCAGTTCATCAGGATTTCGGGGAACAGCCGGGATCTGCTCTTGATCCAGGATCTGTTTAATATTCGCGGCGCATCTCCAGTTTACATACGTACCTGAATCCAGAACCCATACCCTGGCCCCCGGCTGGTTAACTGTCCAGACCCCGCTGTCCATAAGTTTGATAATCGCTTCAAGAATATACCGCTCTGCGGGAATACAGGTGGCAAGATCCGAGGCATCAAGTCTGGCGCTCATAAGATCACGTTTTGCTGATTCCTGATCAGCCATCGTTACGACTTTGGAAAGAGAAGATGCAAAAAAATTTCCCGTCACCATATTATAAAGAGAACACAGGATCTCACGGTTATAGTCAGGAGCCAGAAAACCTCTGATTTTTCTGGTTAGAACCAGATCAAGAACCATAAGATTAAGATGCTCATGACGTCTGAACCTCCCTGACTGCCAGTCAAGATAATACCTCTGTTCGCCCAGAGTCCTGCCCCAGTCATAAAGCGGCTCAAGAAACGGATTCCATGTTGCCGAACCGTCAGCATTTCTGACAAACACATCCGAGACAGGTTTGCCGATATCATGAATAAGTCCTGCAACAGCGTAACCGGCTCTCCATCTGGTTTCCATTTCCCTTTTTCTTCGTACCGAACCGGACTGATCAAGTACAAGACCGCGGCTCATCTGCACACTCAGAAGTGATGTTTCAAGACCGTGACGAAAAAGTCCGCCCGGTCCCCGGTGATGATTTCTTTCCGAAGCGGGAAGAAGATGCACATATGATGCATAAGACAGGATCAGAGGATCAAGAAATTCAGTCTTCTCAGACGGAGTCAGACCTATGGCATCCGCAATTTCGAACCCCTTATCCGATTCTCCGGCAGCGATCTCCTCCGGAGGAATAAAACCGAAATCCCCATCACTGCTGAAATCATATGCAAACTCGGCATCTCCAGACGGCCGTCCTGCCCCGTTATGCTCCGAAGCAGGATCTTTTACTGCCCGCTTAAAAGCCGAAAAATGAAACGCCTTTAAAAAACTATCAAGGTTCACACTGGTTTACCTAACAATCACCTGATCATGAACGGGTGCATTTTCAAAAAAAGACTGAAGAAAATCTATCAGGCTCCCTTCACCTGCCCCGGATTCAAATATTCCGAAATCTCAGTGAATTCTGGGATTAAAGTTCAGCTCCATCAGCCAGTAAACTTCCGTCTGAAAAAGTTAAACAGCGGATATGGCGCATGAAAATTCATCTTAAAACGCGGAAGAAATCACACAGGATCACAGGAAGTCATCAGCACTAATTATTTCTGCCGGCCCGGCGGCCGAATGTTATGCCGACTCGGGTATGCTTTTTTCTTCGGCTTTTTTCGGATGTTTCAGCAGAGGAATTTGCAGATGCTCCGCCTGTCTTCGCTGATGAAGGCTCCCGGGTCAATGACAGGTTGCGATCTGTATTCTTCTCCTGCTCAGAATGAAATCCCGGATCAGTGATACCGGCAATCTTCAGAGGTGTCCGGCATAGCTTTCTGCAGAAGCAACAGGTAAATGAATCACTTCTGTAGGTGAACGGATATGTAAAACTATTTTTTTGCTTCGGGTGATAGTTTTCCTTCTGCCTGCATTCATCACCGTAAACAAAATCACTTATGTTCATGGAGCCAAGCTCTCTGATGAAACCGGTCAGTTCTCTGAATTCTGCCGGTGCGAGATACGGACAGGTTTCCTTTAAAATCATGAGATAAAGTTCAAAAGCAGCAATGATCTTTCTAAGATGAAGCAATCTTCCCCCTTGCCAGTTGCTGTAGGAAGCCTCCACGACAAGCAGTGCATTAAGAAACAGAGTTCTGTGACACATAAGTTCAGATTTGCCTGCAGGTTCGATTTCCCTGATCTGCTTCCACTGCTCCCGTCTTGAAACTCCTATCCCGCCATTTGAAAGATTCCGCCTTCGAATGACAAACTTGTTTGTTACACCAAGAACTGAACAGATAAAACCTGTATCAAAATTCAGATCTACAAGCTCTCCGCATATTATCTCGAGAAGTCTGATTTCTTTGGTATCTCCCAGAATCTGTTCATACCCCTTTTTTATTCCGCCGTTAAGATGATCGACCATGGATCCAAGAATACTTGACAGAAGCAGCATAGCTTCCGTGCGAACATGCTGTACGGCACGTCCCTTTGAATCACCGTCAGCTTTCAAAGCTCTGTTCATCATATTCTTAAGTTCAAGCATTTTTTTGAAACAATTTCTTTCCATCATCTGGACAAGATGAATGTTACCGGAACGAATAAGGCACGCAATTTTCTCAGGATCAAGACTTTTAAGAAACTTTAATTCACGATCAGTTAATCCGAATAAAGCCGGGAGACCCTTCTGCGATCCGACAACCGCAGAATAAATAATATGGAACATCTTCTGACATGACAAAGGATCAGAACCGGCAGAAGTTTCACAGCTGCGCTTATAATCCTTTTCTGTGATACTGAATGCTCTGTCTTCAATCCTTATTTTAAAACCTGAAAGTGGTAAGGCAGACAGATCTTCAGCAAGGGATTTTATATAAAGATGCATGTCGGCAGCATCTTTGGCTCTCTTATACATTGCAGACAGATATGAATCCCTGCTTTCGCATTCAGCACATAAACTGCCCTCCCACATCCAGCTCAGAAACATCTGCCAGCACTGGTTCTGGAAAATTTTCTGTTCAGGAGAAAGATTAAAATTCCACATCCGTCTGAGTTGCAGCGCTCCGTCAAGAGAAAAGATATCAAAAGAATCAGCTTCACTGCAGCGGGCTGACTTCAGCACTGAACAGGCATCGTCTTTTGATGATGATGAATTTAAATTTTCTCCGGCTGCAGAGCCACCAGAAGTCTGTGCGCTGTCTGAACGCAATGATTTTCCTGAATCTTTTGAAACAGAATCATTGCCGCCGTCCGTACCGTAATAGCGGGCACAATCCGCAAGAAGCTCTTCTAAAAGTTCAGAAGTTTTAACACCCATAACCATAATAATCCTCCTGGGCAGAAAATTAACTAACCGAAATAATATAAACCCGATTCGATTCATCATACCCTGCAAAAAATTCCCTCCGGGGAAATTTCCTGCATGGATAAACGAAGTTAAACCCTGATTTATGGACTTTAGACCCCGTAAATATGAAAATGCGGGATAGATAACAGTAAGAAAGAACAACAGCAAAAAAAAACAATATCAGCGTAAGATTTTATTTATCGTCTGATAAATACTTATATATTGTAGAGAGCTATTTTATTTGAGCTTAAATCCCCTTTTTTATTCAATCTGACTGATCTCTGCAGCTCTGACTCAGTGACGAATTTTACTGAATCGTTATGCAATGTTTCTAATCTGTCTAATTTACATTGTTGAAACATCAAAAATATATTGTTTAGATTTTGTTCAAATATCAATTGTATAATAAGCATCACGTGGTTGCATTTCCGGGAATGTCCTAATTATTTGAGCTGCATTGACTGAGAAATGATGGAAAGGAACAGCAGGCACATAGGGCTGTTGAATTGAAAAAGGCAGAGGTTCTTGGTCCCTGCCTTTAAACGGTCGCTTTTCAGCGACAAACACAAAATCGAAATTATGATAATATTGATTCATTCAGAAAATAAAGAGTTAACACAAGAAATGTACGATAAGTTAATCCTTCAACTGTTTAACGATCGGACATCTATAAAATCGCCAAGCTGTGAAGACGGTCAATTGGAGAAGCATGCGTATTATAAGCGCGGTTGTAAATCGCTGAATGGAAAGGATGAGACAGTACAGACAATTCTTCGGTAAAATGTCGAAATGAAACTGTCACATATCGGGAACACGGGTTCATCTGCCTCTTCTTCATTGTATACATGAACAGAAAGATTCCTCTTTTTCAGCATCAATAACCATGTTGCAGATCAGAAATAAAACCGACCTTGCAGGCAAGCTGGAGAATCTCCTGAGGCGAACCAACATCAGCTCCTTAAACGCCATGAATTTCTTGCCGTTGGATCACACTGATACTTCTCGTAGCGTCTTGCCTCAGCCTTTGCATGTTCCTAGCAGAACCTTCCGTCAGTGAGTTTCTAGCATCCGGGATAAGAACACGGTCTCTGTGGTTTTCCTGGCATTTCGTTTTTCCAGTAAAAAAGGCCCTGCAACCGGATGGTGGCAGAGCCTGAAATGAAAAAACTCCGGGGGATTACCCTCAGAGCTTTTGAACCTCAACACCTCAGGGATGTTTGTTTGAGAGTGAACGCGATTTAGTGTCATTCTCTGGCAGATTGATACCAGGGTTTAGAGTCCCTGCAGTTACATCGCTGCTTCTGAAATGCAGTTTCGGCTGCAGTTAACACTCCGGGCCAGAGTTCAGTCAGTGTTCCGATCAGCGCCGCTCCAACAGAAATTTGAAAGATCCGAAGAATATTGCGACGTGCCTGCCTAAACACAGAAGGAGCATATCAGGCTGTGATATTCTCCGATGCTTCGGGATTCATGCACAGAAGCAGATTTTCCCTGTGGGGCACTGCTGTGCAGATGAACCTACCCGGTTTAATCGGATAATGACGTTACAGGTCAAAACTGTGCAGAATGCAGATCACCCCATCTGCAACGCCGGGAAAAACAGTGACTGAGACTGAATCAGTGACTGCAATCAAAAAAAATTGAAACAGGTTACAGAATGAAAACAATCAAAAAAGCTGGAATTAAAACAGGTCATGCTCTCTGCCTCATCCTGATTTTATCCGCAGCATCATCAGGCTGCTGTTCAAAGGGATACAGCGAATGCACAGGGGTGACAAGTTCAGCAATTGAATCAAGTCTGAATGATGATAAAAAAAATATGAATCTGTCATCTTCGGACAGATTAAAAAAAATCCAGGATAACAGTGGAATCAGACGTTTCAAAAAAAGCTTCTCTGCGGGGAAAATACCTCAGGAAGCAGGTTACATAAATGTTCTGGGTGAATACAAAGGACGTGAAAGAGTATGCACCCGCTACACCGGCTGCGCCGGACGATCAGAGTCGCAAACCAGAACTAAATTCTGGAGAAAGTAGGCGACTGGCAGATTAATCTCAGAACTCATGACTGGCAGAAACCGTATTTCCTGGCTATCGTCTGATCCTTCATAATGCTGGTCCAGACTTCTCTTGTCGCTCTGCAGTCTTCAGTGCTGTCATGAGCCTGAAATGTAAAACTTCCGTTCACATTGGCAACTGCATTAATGAGCTTATGCCACTTCCAGCCATTGCCGTGACGCGTATCCGGCACCCTTCTGAACTCAGCATATGCCAGCATGCAGCAATGAAGAGAGGCGGCACAGAATACTGCATCCTTAAGAAATCTGGCATCGAATTTCATATTGTATGCAACCAGGTGCTTTCCTTTGAAAATTTCTGAAAGATCGGAAATCACAGATTCAAGCTCTGGAGCGTTCTTCACCATTTCAGGCGATATGTTATTTATCTTCTGAGCCTCTTCCCAGTGGGTTTTAATCTTTGGTCTGACAAGGGAGTGATATACGACTTTTCCGCTGTCATCAAGGACGCTCACACATAACAGTTCGTCGGTTTCACCCAGTCCTGTGGTTTCTGTATCCACATACAAATATTCAGTTGAATTAATGCCACACATTTATTTTGATCCGTTCCGGCTGCTCTCCCTGCATTCTGATCCATCCGAGCCGCAGCCGGATAAACTTCAGCGGAACATTGATAACTTAAGAAATGAGCCGGTATTTTCCACTTGCCACATCATAGCATACAAAAAATTAAAAAATCCAGGAATAAGTGCAGCACCGGACACTTTTAACAGATCGCATACTGACTGCAAACATGCTCAAAACGGCAGAACTGGTACCGGTCCGGTTCTACAATGCCGCCGGCCCTGCAGCCTGCAGAGAGAACGTTTGTCTCAATACCGGAATCCGCGATTTTCCGGCAGGTCAGCCCCGACATTCATGCTGTACCGGAAGGCGGAACCAGGATTAAAAATCTCCATAATCACTAGTTCCCGATAATTTTTGTGTCTACAACTTTTGTCTGAAATTGCTTAATGCGTAATAAGAATCCTTCATTTTAATTCGCACTGGATGTGATCATATCCGAACCAATCTCTTTTATTATGTCATTCAGATTTTTTGGTGCATGGTATTCAATCTCTGTAGGACACGAAATATTGAAAACAGTTTTGTAAATATGGTTCATAAGCTTTGAACATTCACCTACTATGATTGTTTCGTCATAAATTTTTGATCTATGCTGATCGAGAATCATAAACAGATTCTCCAGAGTTATTTTGTAGTTCTTCAATTTTTTGAAGATTAACTTCATTACAACTGTAGCGATAAACGTAATCAGCAGGTGTCCTTTGAAAGTTTCTTCTTTCCTTATATTCAAAGGCAAAATTTTGCAGTCTCCCTTGCAAAGCTTGAAAATATCTTCTATATGATTTCGCGTGTAATATATAGGGAGAAGATTTTCTTTGGCTATCTTTCTGGTGGAGACCAGCATGAACAATCCCAGACTGTTCCTTGATTGATGTATTTCAGCTATAGATACATCAGTTTTGTCTTCAAGTCTCTGTGACAGATGAAACTCTTCCTCACGTTTCATAGTGCAGTCAAGACACAGGTAGGCGTAGGCTTTACGATTTGATTTTTCTCCAATGTAACAGTCACAGCATTTGATATATACCATCCTGCCATTATAAATCACAAGGTTGTCTTCTATTTCCAACTCGTTTCTGTATTTGTTTACGCAATCCTTGTAGATGCAGAAATTACTGTGCATTCTAGTAATAAAAGATATTTTTGCATCAATAAGAACATCTGCATTCTTGCCATTGTAGTAACCTGCATCAAGTATGGCAAAGTTGGTGTCTACACCGTTTGCTTTCAATTCTGCTATTGTAGCTTTAACTGTGCTTGCATCTATTATGTTACCGGCAATATATCTGAAGAACAGAGGCAAACCTGTTTCCTGCTGTACTACATATATAAGTCTGATTTCTTCACTGATTTTTCCGTTATGGTTGCTTATGGCTGTTATAGGAAGATTACATGCGTTAGGTAAGCCGGTGCTGTCTATCAGGATCCCATTTTCTATCATATCATCAGTTTTGCTCTGATTTTCATCTGATGCCTGACTGTTGACTGTATCGAAATTAACACTTTGACTTTTTTGTTTTTTCAGAAAATCGTAATATGCTTTGAAAAACAGGTGCTTTGCTTCTTCTGAACCAAGATCTTCCAACATCTCACTTATTCTTTGTGATGCCAACTGAGCATTTGGATAAAGTATTCGTGCATATGAGTATTCCCACCAGAATGATGCCTGCCTGTTTGAATACCTAGAAATACAGTAATAGGCCAGTAACGCCCTTATTGAATCTCGATTTTTAAAGCCTATGGCATCAACAAGCTTCCAAATCTGCTCCTGCTCCAAAAATTTATCCAGAAGATAAACAGAACCAAACTCTATATCAAGAATTTCACGCCTTCTGATTTTCGTTTTCCTTTTTAATTCCGTTGGTTCCTTAAACTCGGGATCTACATTTCCATACTGATCTGTTTCCTTATTGTACGTAAACAATCCTCGCTCTCGATTTTTATAAATACTTTTCTGCTTATCTATCACTCTGCCAAGATTTATTCGCTTACCTTTTTTTACTTTACCATCAACCCTAACAGAGGATACCAGCATGGCATACTCGATATTATTGATCATCTTGTACTCAATGAACATACTGACCTCCGTAGACACAATAAATAATTATTATTTACGTCTACATTATACCAAAAATTTTTGGCTCTCCATAAAAATAAGTTGGAAATAATCATTAATCTTATTTCGAAATATCAATAATCTTTAGAAAGAAATATTCATCGAGAGAGGAATCGGACACTCTCCGAGGAAACATATCCATCTGCTGCACAGATCCGCTAAGAGTGTGTCAAGCTGAGTGTGTCAAGCTAAATGTGAGGTAGATATACCCTCTCCTGGTTTCAAAAAATTCCAACTTTGCTGACGTTCTTACTGAACAAATCCAGGAAATTCTGAGGGTATTCTGATACAATTCTGCATGATAGTTTTCCTTATTTTGTTGTTCTAATTTCATATTTTATAAGGATAAACTACCTTCTTAAATATCCTCACAGTTCTTAATTTTGGAGCTGTCTATGATTTAACCATCCAACTAAAATTTATGGAGAACCAAAAAAATGTCGTTCCCATTTTAAAAATTACTTTTAAAATGATAAAAACCAAAACAGAAGGAACCTCATTATGAATTATGATACTATCACAATGCCGTTTCAATTAGATTGTTTTGTTCAAGAAAAAGGCTCTTTACAAAATCAAGTTGGAAATATATTTGATGATTTACTCAAAATAAGCAGAACTCATCAACAAGGAACAATCTTTCCGTATGGTTACCTGTGTTACATCTGAAATGCATTTTTACTGAATGGAACACTCCGGGCCAAAGTTCTGTCATCTAGTCTGCGTCGTTCCAACAGGAATTTGTAAAGAACCATAAAAAAATAGACAAAGTTAGGAACAGATTACGTCAGGATCTCGGTCAGCAGCCATTTTTATTTGCACTGCGGTGTTCTTTGATATGCGAAAACAGACTTTATTTACAGTCTGCAGCAGGTGTATTGGCATCTGCTGCAGTTGTTATATGTTTAAAATTTAATTTTTCCTGTCAGTCAAGCCGTACCGTTGCATAGGAGTAGATTCTGGCTTTCCTGTCGTCAGGAAGTTTAGTGCTCTGCGGCAGTATGAACTTTTCTATTTCCTTAATTTCTTTTGGAATTATGAATTGTGGAATGCTTACATATGCCGATGCTTTAGACATCAGATCACTGAAAATACTGCTGGTATTTCTGGCGGTATATTCAATGCTTACCTTGTAGCTCTTTTCAATCTTTGCAAGAGATGCCGCTTTTTTGATGGCATCATCCAGGAAACCGATTTCATCAACCAGCTTCAGTGATTTAGCATCGGTACCTGACCATACGCGACCCTGAGCTATTTCCTTCACTACGTTCATAGGCAGGTTGCGTCCTGTTGAAACGTTTTCAAGGAATTTGGCATAGGCATCATCTACACTTCCCTGCATTATTGCTTTTTCTGCCGGACTCATTTTCTGCATGATGCTGATGAAATGATCCGGGTTGTTGGTTGCCATATCAAAGGTAAATCCGAAATCCTTAGCTGTATCCTTAATTGAAGGAACGATGCCGAATACTCCGATTGATCCGGTAAGGGTTGTTGGTTCAGCGTAAATATAGCTTGCGTTTGCAGACATGTAGTAACCGGCGGATGCAGTGAGCGCTCCCATGGATACGACTACAGGCTTGCCTTGAAGTTTGAGATATTTGAAGGCATTAGTGAGCTGTACACCGTCTGTAACAGAGCCTCCGGGAGTGTTGAATCTGAGTACTACAGCCTTGATTTTAGGATCCTTGGCTGCATCTCTAATCATCTTTGCGTAGTTTTTGTAGGCGATATAGTATGTATCCTGTGATTGTGATGTAACTTCACCTGAAAGGTATATGACCTTGACTATACTGTTCTGGTCACTGTCTGTGGAGTACATATCCAGAACATCGCGGATCCCTGAACGGTTTGATACAAGATTATAGATATAGTTCTTGTAGCCTACAGTCGGTATTTTTTCTGCCGTGCCTTTGTATTTGCTGTTCATGTCATCAAGAAAGAGTTCCCAGGTCATAATACTGTCCACGAGACCTCTTTTTTGTGCATACTTCGCACCGTCAAAATTAACTTTTCTCATACCTTCAAGTTCATCACTTGAATTTCTGAGCAGCGTTTTGGCGTCAATCTTGCGGTTTATTCCTATCTGAGAGGAGATGCTGTTCCACATACTGCTTATGATTGCATCATAACTTTCTCTCGTGTCGTCAGACATATTGCTGCGCATAAAAGGTTCTACTGCGGATTTGTATTTACCGCATTTGAATATGTACGGCTCAACCTTCCATTTATCCAGAAACTCCTTATAGTAGGTTGATGACAGCGCAAGACCAGTAATTGATACCTCTCCCACCGGATTCAGTGTTATGTCGCTTCCATAACTTGCCAGAAGGTAATCGTGCTGGTTAAACATGGTTGAATAGACATGAACCTTCTTATGACTTTGCTGCTTGAATCTGTCTATGGCTTTTCCAATGAGCATAGCACTTCCGTAATCGATATAATCAAGGGAGGAAAGATCAAGGATCACAGCCTTGACCTTTGAATCATCGGCAGCGTATTTCAGAGTGGAGAGAATTTCATCAGTGTATGCAAACGGAAGTGTCAGACCGCCGATTTCGTAGAGTATTTCGGTACTGCGATCAGTGATGCGGTGATCCGTAACAATTCCTGAAGGTGCGATCCTCACAATTTTATCTTCGGTATCAGAAACCGAGGATTCGTTGTCAGCCATCAGAGAAAAGGCAATCACCAAAACAAACATTATGAATGAAAATGAAAAGAAAAAAACAGCTATGGCAACAAAGATTCTTACATACCAGCATACGCAGTTTATGCAGAATCTGAATGCCGTTTTGATAAATTCCCAGAAAGACATATCAGAAATTCCTTTATTAAATTAGGTAAAATGTTAATTCTTCTGCTGCAGTTCAGCGCCTCGTTCGATTTTAACGACCTCTGACACTATTTTGCCTCCGTCAGCCAGCAGTGTGGAGATTGTATCACCGATGCTGACTGAAGAAACTGAACTTAAAGGTTTGCCGTCGGCAGATGTGGTAATGCTTCGTGCAAATCTGGAGTTAAGGAGAGGATTTAGTTCACTCAGTTTTACCGTGAGCGCATCCAGCAGACCTGCGGCGCGGTTTAATGATCCCAGAGCTGTATTTCGCAGTTTTTCCTCCGAGTGTTCCAGTTCTTTCCGCTTTTCACTGATATCCGGCATGCTGTGATGCAGAGAGTTTTCCAGGTTGCTGACGGTGATGCGGCTGCCGTGCAGAATTTTTTCGATATACAGACGTGCCGCCTTTTCTGCCGAGGACAGGTTTTCCTTTCCTACAGCAATGCGCTGAAGAGGTGATACCCTGTGTAAATCTACAATGAGTTCGTTCAGATATGCCGCATTGTCTGAGAGTTGGAACTGCATGGCAGCTGCCATTCTGTGCTGGAGATCATTCATAATTCCGCGGCAGTTATCCAGAGTTACCGCTGGATTTTTTTTCTGTAGAAGCAGCTCACAGCGTTCCGTGACAGTTCTCAGATTTTCTATTTTCTTCAGCATATAGTCCGCGAGCCACTTATGAATTTCCGGCAGTCTGCTGTAGAGATCGGAATAAAGAGCTACAACATATGCTCCGGCGGCTGTTGGTGTCTGTGTAAAATAATCAGCAGCATCATCACACAGACAGTGATCTTCGGTATGACCAACCGCTGAAATTATGGGGATGCGAGAGTTTCTTACCTCCCTGACAAGCCTCTCGTCATTGAAACAGAACAGCTCCTCATAACTTCCGCCGCCGCGGCCGATTATAAGCACATCGCAAGCATTGTCGCTGTTGGCGCGTCTTATTTGTGAAATCAGACTTTCAGGAGCTGAAACCCCCTGTACAATCGCAGGGTAGAGAATAACTCTTCCTCCAAAATGTGAATACATGATCTGGCGTATGATATCACCCAGGGCCATGCCTGAATCTGATGTGATGATCCCTATGGTTTCAGGGTATGAGGGGATGTTTTTTTTATATGCCGGATCAAACAATCCCTCTGCCTGAAGCTTTTTCTGGAGGCGCAGAAACTCCTCCTTCAGTTTTCCGTCTCCTGCAAACTGCATCGAGGAGACATTTATCCGAAGGCCCCCGTTTTTTTCATATACCGAAACCTTTCCGTGAATTATCACCTTGTAGCCGTTCAGAGGGAGAAAATTGGCTTTAGATGCATAGTAGCCGCCCATATAACAGGTAATCTGGGAGTCGCAGCCTTCGGAATCGTCTTTAAGCGAAAAGAACCAGTACGGACTTTTTTCAAGAACATCCCTGTCTTTTGAGTTTGTTATTTCACCTGTCACGGTTATGTCTCTGAAATGTCCTTCAAGATCATTTTTTATTGCTTTGACAAGTGCTGATACTGAGTAGATATTCTGTTTTATTTCCGGCATTTTTTTGAAAATGATCGCATAATTCTGATAGAGATGAAAATAACGGTACAGGTTTACCGGTTGCTTAAAAACTTCGTCTGAAGTTCGACGAGTCTCCGCTTTCCGCTGAATTTATGAAGAGAATTTTTGCCGCCTGTCAGGGAGAGTCATATTCCTTTCAATTCTGATTTCTGATGACGCAAAGATTCAGAAAAAAATATGTCCTGCTCATGAAAGAAGTATCGGTGACATCTGCAAATGAGTGATTGTCCAGTCTATTCAGCGGGAGTTGAAACTGCCGAAAGATAAAAATACTTGTTTTTTTACTTAATGTAAAGAATTAATCATGTTTTCGTGCTTAAAACCTGAGTTTATGTCAACTCCTGCCAGTCGGTTGCTGCGGTGCGGGGTGACAGTTATCGTCTGAATGTTACAGCGGTAAATAATACCGCTATAATTAAGTGTGGCGGCAGGTCAGTTTATCAGTTTCCGTCACATCCGGTCATTTTTGCACGGCTGACCGGTTTTGCTGCTTTTCATGAAATGATTTGTAAAAACAGATTAGCAGACACAGAGGTGCGGTTCTCCAGCATCTCTTCCTGCTTAAGGTATGCGCCCTGAAACTGAGAACAGTTATGCATTAAACAGCTTTGCGCTTGTTGTTATTGCAACACTTAACTATATGTTTTAAGATTGATTTTAGTTCTTTAGGTTTAGTCTTGAGGTTTTTATGTTTTGTCCTAAGTGTGGAAAAGAGTCTCCTGATCATGAAAAGTTTTGCGATGGGTGCGGGTGTATTTTTGAGTCTGCCCTGCAGGATGGCCAAAGCACTGACAAGACCCGGACCGGCGATATTCAGTTAAATGAGGCGTTGGAAAGCAGTTCAGTCAGAGTTTTGGCAGATTCTGTCTATACCAACCTGAATTATCTCAAATGGCTGCTCATTGCAACTGTTTCACTTATGATGATTCAGTCTCTGTTTCCTAAGTACGCATCCTCCATCGGACAGATTTCATCGGTGATGGGGATAGTCCTTCTTGTATTCTCCTTTATATACGTATCCAAGATTAAAAGTTTTTTTGAAATAATCGGAGCTGCTGATTATGCATCGCTCTGCGGCAGAATCAAAAATTCGTTTATTATCCTGATAGTGGTCAGCGTGCTGGTATCGCTGCTGGTTGTAGGATGTTCGACCTATGCAGTTTTTTTGGATATGAAGGAAGGATTTGCCATAACATCGGATGATATTTCGGCAGGCAATTACGGTAAAAATTTAGAAACCGCGATTCATTATCTTTCCATGAGTTCTCTTATCATCTATTTCTGCATGGCCTATCCTTTTGTAAATTTCTTTTACATACGAAACATCGTTGCCATGTTCCTCGGCGGCACTGATGTTACCTCGCTTCCCGTAAAAAGTCTGATTGTGCAGGCACTGATTTTCTGTGCTGTATCTGCGGCCGTGGTTATAACTGGAAATGTTTTTTTCGGTCTTGTTTAGACGATTAGGATGAAAGCTGACGGAAGAATATGAATCGGATGAACCTGCTTTTTTACATTATGGACAAAAAAAGCTTCTTTTGTGATGTTTCTGGTTATTATCTGTTCGAATAAACTTTTCTGCAAAAAATATGCTTGCAATGAAAAAAGGAAAACACTAATATATACACATAACGACGCGGGGTGGAGCAGTCTGGTAGCTCGTCGGGCTCATAACCCGAAGGTCGGAGGTTCAAATCCTCCCTCCGCAACCACATAAGTTTCTAAACTGTGTGGTTTTTTTTTGCCTGAAAAATTCTTAAATTAGCCTTTGTCTCCGTCTGTTTTCATTAAGTATGCCGCATCTGCAGGCGTATTTTGCTGTAAAATGTCTCAAACAGTAGATGTAATCGTGTTTTCCAAGTAGAATGTTACGTACTGTAAGTTTAAGTGCAGGACTTGTTTTTACTGCAGACTGTACCGCTCTGTTCAGGAATGTTTTTCCGTGTTTCGTTATTTGGAGTTTGCTGCCATGTCAGAAGAAAACAGATTTGAAGATGATTCGCAAATTAAAGGCAATTTCGGTTCCCGGACCGGAGCCTTCTACAGTCCGGAAATTGTTGCCGAGTCGGATAGTGTCCGCAAGCTTATGTGGGCCGCAATGGTATGTGCGGTGCTTCTTGTTCTGACCACAGTTTTCACATTCTGGTTTCTTCCCGGACCGTGCATCATTATGCCGGTACTGCTCATAATTACACATATTGCGTCGCAGAAGGCCGAAAGGGTTCTTCGCTCATGCTCCAAGGAGGAGGGCTGCTCTCAGGCTCACAGGGCATACAGTCTAAATGTCTGGCTGATTATATGGTCGGTTGTTGCGGCAGTCGGACTGATGACAGCATGGATTCTTATAGGCATTCCCATCCTGATTTTAGCTGCTCCTTTCGTTCTTGTTATTCTTGCAAAACTGTTTTTTATCTGGCTTAAGGTTGAAAACGCCCTGGAAGAAATTCAGGAGAAGGTATGATCTGGTGGAAAGCAATAACCACTCTGTTTGGACTATTTCTTTCACTTTATATCTATATTCGTATTTTCAGAATTTTTGAACTGAAACGGAGTTCAAAAATCTGTATTTTCCTGCTGATCCTGCTGTGCAGTCTTGGAATCAATCTTGCTGATTTTTCATTTGCCCGTATTGTGGGAGAGACTGTCTATCCATTCTGGCGTCATGCATGGTATTTTCTTTTTGTCTTCATTCTGTCGCTGTTCACAGTTGTTTTTCTTTCAGATCTTCTTGTGGGACTTCCTCTTTATGCGGTTCGCCGGAAGATTACCTTTCCAAAGGGTGCACTTTACAAGTTTTTCCTTGTTTTAATTGCATTTTCCCTTGCCTGCTACGGACAGTTTCAGGGTATGAAGCTTCCGGAAATCAGAAAGCTCACCGTAACCTCTTCAAAAATTAAGAGTCCTATGACTCTGGCGCTATTAAGTGACCTGCATATAACGCGTGTCAGCAGCACGGAAAGAATAAAGGGTGTAGTTGATCTTGTTAATGATTTGAATCCGGATCTGATTGTAATGCCCGGTGATATTCTTGATGATGAAATCAGGTATATAAGGGAGCCGGCAGAATATCTGGGGGAACTGAAAGCTCCTCTCGGTGTTTATTTCACATCGGGGAATCATGAATTCTACCGCGGGATTTTTGATGCTGAACGACTGATTGGTGATTTTGGTATTACGCTTATGGATAACCGCGGCATATCAGTAAGAGATGATTTTTTTCTTGCCGGGATCCCGGATTTGCGCGCAGGCAGAAATTTCGGACGTGCACCTGAAATGAAGAAAGTGCTTAATTTAAGAAATGCAGAACAGTATGCTGTTCTTCTTTCTCACGAACCTGCTGCGGCTGACGGAACTGATGCTGATCTTGTTCTCAGCGGGCATACACACGGAGGACAGATTCTGCCGTTTCAGCTGTTTGCGTGGATTTTTAATTCTGGATATCTGGCAGGTTTGTATGATACTCCCGCAGAGGCTAAAGTTTTTGTTTCAAGAGGTGCGGGAACCTGGGGACCGGCAGTTCGTCAGTTTGCTCCGTCAGATATTGTTCTGATTACTTTTCTTCCGGAGGATTAGTAGTTTAGCGCCGGCTTTTTAATTATCAGTGCGGTTGCAGATGGCGCCTGAGGTGCGGAAATTACCGGTTCGCCTTATATACGGTGATAGATCCGTATCGTGCCGATATTGGTGTACATATGACGTCTGCATGAGGTTTCCCTGGGACCTGCAACTGTCTTCCGATATGAAAAAGCAGGCGGATGCCTCAATAGTCCTGTTGTCTCCGTACTATGTCTGGCAAAGTTTTCTTGTTTTATTTCGACAGGATGTTTCAATGATTTATTTTTATTCAGATCCTCATTTTTTTCATGAGAATATTATACGTCTGGCGCAGCGCCCGTTTTCGTCCGAGGAGGAAATGAATCATACCCTGATAAATAATTATAATGCTGTTGTCGGGGATGATGACGAGGTTTATTTTCTTGGTGACATTGCATTCAACCGCAGAAAAATCAAAAAAGGACTTCTGACAGTCAAAAATGTAAACAATGTGCTAAAAAGGTTAAAGGGACGTAAATATCTTGTTGCAGGTAATCATGATGACTGGTGGATAAATGATCCCGGACTTGACGGCCGGATCTTTGCGTGGATCAGACAGCGGCATGTTATGGAGTACAAAGGCAAGTCTCTCATAATGCTTCATGATCCGGCTCCCTACATTACTGATCAGGATACAGGTGAACCGCCGCATATGTTTCTTGGATGTGACGAGATACTGATCTACGGTCATGTTCATGACAGCATTGTTGCAGATATACCTCATCCGTCGTTCTGTGCCTGCGTGGAGCAGACATGCTACCGTCCGGTATCTGTTGCAGAAATATTTGACAGATGCGGAGTTTAATTTTTGTGTTCTTGTTTTTTTTGTGTTTAAGGAGTCTGCATCGGGACAGTTATGGATTATCAGATTCTTTTCCTGTCAGCACTTTGTCTGCTGATTCTTTTTATCTCGCTTTTTGTTTATTTTATGTTTCTCTCCAGCAGACTTTCCTATAAATGCAGTATTCAGGAGGACGAGATCGATAAGCTGGATTCTCTTCTTGAAACGGCTGAAGGTTCTCTGAGCAGGGAAAGAGCGGAGTGGGAGAAAGCCCGAAATGAGTACACCCGTGCGGCGAATGCCAGAGAAATCGACCTTGCTGAAAGCAGATTTCATGCAAGGCAGCTGGAGTCTGAAATTGTCAGTCTGAAAAATGAAAATGAAAGGATCCGCCGTGATTTCAGCCAGATTCATGCGGCGCTCAGAGACGAGTTTTCGCTGATTGCCGGCAGACAGCTTTCTGCAGCAAGTCAGCAGATGGCCAGTGAGAACCAGCAGAGATTCAGCAGCATTCTGAATCCTTTTGCAGGAAAGATGGAAAATCTCATGGCGCCTCTTAAGCACAATATCGATGTGCTCAGAGATCAGGTTGCCCGCAGTAACGAGAACAATCTTATGCTTTCCCAGAGAATCAAAGACGTGGTTGCATCTCAGCAGAAGCTTTCCGCGGAGGCTGTGGAGCTGGCCAACGCATTGAAGAACACGAAGAATCAGGGGTGCTGGGGGGAGATGATTCTGGAAAAATGCCTTGAAGGTGCGGGACTCAGGGAACATGTGGACTTTATACGGGAGGATTCGTTTTCATTTGAAGGAGTCAGACAGCGTCCCGATGCAATAGTAAATCTTCCTGGCGGTCAGAAGATAGTTATTGATGCAAAATGCTCCATGAATGCTCTTGTACAGTTCAAAAACGCAGCTGACGACGGTTCCAGGGAAGAGTATCTCAGGGAGCTTCTTAAAAATGTAACAAAGCAGATAGATATTTTGAGTTTAAAGGATTACGCAAATATTCCTCAGCTCGCTTCATCGGTGTGGGATTTTGTGCTTATGTTTCTTCCTTCCGATGATATGTTCTCATACTGCTTCACCAGAAATCCGAATCTTGTACAGTATGCCATGAACAGGCATGTGATTATAACCACACCTTCCACTCTCACGGCCTGCCTTCTGATTGTCAGACAGCTGTGGTCTGAACATGACCGTTCAGGCAAGTATGACAGAGCGATAAAATCATTCCGCGATCTCTGCGAATCCATTCAGACGGTAATGAACAGATATGAGGATCTCAGAAAAAGTTTTGAAACCAGCTCCAGAAAGCTCGATGATTTGAACAGGGCGGTGTATGGATCGAAAAAATCCCTTGCAAGTCAGTCAGCCGAAATGTGCAGCTTTGTCGGGTATGAATTTGATACTAAAAATCATATATGTGATCCAAACAGTAGTATGGATGATCGTGAAACTGAAATAATTAATGCCGACAGGATTAGAGCAGTTCATTAGTGTCGCAGTTGATGTCTGTTTAATGATGATTCTAAATCCGTTATTCCGCCCAGTTTCCGGCTGCGGTTTCAGCAGTTTATGACATAGTCCGGCTGTGTCGTGGAATAATGTCATTCGGTTTTTGTGTTCCCGGTGGATATTCTTCACTGGATTGGTAGAGAATCTGGAGTGAATTGAGCTATGGATGATAACAGTAATCTTGATTTTGAAAAAGAAGTAGGTGAGTCAGAGGAATCGTTGAATCAGAAGTTCGCCAGGGAACGGAGGGAGTTTATTGATTCACTGAAGAACTCCCGTCCTTGTATTCTTGTCGCAGGTCCGTCCGGTGCCGGAAAGAGCACTCTGATTAATACGGTAATGAAAAAAAATGTAGCCAGGACAGGCTACGGAAGACCTGTAACCCAGACATGCGATCTGTATGAGGACGGCCTTGTACGCTTCTATGATACCAAGGGATATGAAAGCAGTCCGTATGCACAGACCTCTTTTGAAAATGATGTTATAGGACTGATTGAAGAACGTGAGAAAACTCCGGACAGTGCCGTCGATATTGTATGGTACTGTGTCAGTGCAGGCAGCGGCCGCTTTACTGATTTTGATGCTTCTCTTGTCCGTAAAATCTGTCAGTCTACGGCAAATAAACCTCTGGCGATTGTTCTGACCAAGCAGGATCATGCATCAATGGAATCGGCAGATGCTCTCAGGGAGTCAGTCAGAAATACATTTCCTGAAGATGTCTTTTCAAATATAGAGATTTTTGAGACGTATGATCCTCAGTCGGTGAATGAGGAGGAGGCAAGAAATCTTGATCGGGCACTCAACGGAGCAAGCAATGCACTGTTTAAGTGGACTCAAGATCATCTGGACGATGCTCACAGGCAGGCGTTTGTTCTTGCAAGCCGGCGGGGATTTGATGAAAAGGAGGAGTTGTGCGAAAAATACATTCGGCTTGCAACCGGTGCAGCCGCTACAATTGCAGCGAGTCCTGTTCCGTTTTCCGATGCTCCGCTGCTTGTTGCAACTCAGATTGCTCTGATGGCAAAAATTTTCAGTATCTGGGGAATTGACGAGATTGCTGATAATCTGACCGGAACGGTTTCTACTCTGGTTACAAGCAGCCTCGGCAGATCTGTTGCAGGCAGTCTTGCAAAACTGATACCGGGAGTCGGCACAGTTGCGGGAGCTGCCATAAATACCACTGTCGCATCTTCCATAACCTATGCCTTCGGTAAAGCCACGGTTGTCTGCTGCCGCAAGATTAATGATCTTAATCTCAACAGCGAGGAAAACGTGGATAAGGTAAAGAATATTCTTAATTCCGAACTGGTGCAGATTTTCAGACAGTATTTCAGCGATTATATGAAAAATGGTAAGAGCGAAGATTGATTTGCAGGAGTCTGTATGGCATATCTGGAAGATGAGGATCTTGAGTTTCTGGGCGGCCTGACGGATGAGGAGCTGCAGCCTTTGTTTGACATTCTTGTTTTTGATTCTGACGGAAAGCAGAGGCACGCCGAGTCTATTACAGCATCCGACGAATATAAAAGGTACAAACCTCATCACCATGAATACTGGAAGGCGATAGCAGGCGAGCTGCAGTGCTTCGGAGGTAATTCGATAGTAAATACCTTCAGAGGAAGAGGCGTCAGATACCGGGAGATCCTGACTGATGTTGCTTCAAGATATATCAGCGATTACCTTAAAAAAAACGGAAATGCTTCCACCGGGGAGATTGAGCTTCATCTGATCAAGCATCTTCTTGAGAAATACAGGGGGGAGATACTTGAGGAGCTGGAAGCGGTGAGAAGGCAGGCTGCTGACAGCGACAGCAATGATATCAGGGATCTGATTGATGATCTTGACAAGAAAACATCCGGCTTCAAGTCGGCAGCTCTGCTGGCATGGCTTGTTGCCGGACGGGTTGTTCCTATGATTGGTATCAGACTTATCTCCGGTATTGTTGCCGCTTCGGCTCTCAGGGCAATCGGCATCAGGGCAGGGTTTTCTCTTGTGGCGGGACGGGCCGGAAGTCTTGTATTCGGTCCTGTGGGATGGGCGGTGACCGGGATATGGACCGTTTTTGACATAGCCGGACCTGCATATCGTGTTACCGTGCCGGCTGTTGTTCAGATAGCTTTTATGCGTCTTAAGCTTAATCAGACACCGTAGTCAGGGTATTCCTAATGGGTGATTTTACAAATAATACAAATATTCTGCTCGTTGGAAAAACCGGAGTCGGCAAATCATCACTGATAAATTATATTTACGACAAACCGGGAATGTGTCCTACCGGTGACGGCAAGCCTGTTACCGGATTCGGAGTTCATCCGATTACTCCCTTCCGCTATCGCAGCATGATGATATCCCCTTATGATTCCTCAGGATTCGAGGGCGGCGAGCAGATCCGGGAGTGGAAGCGCATGCTTGAGGAGGAACTGAAAAAGAATGATGCAAAGGAGGTAAAAGACTGGTTTCATACTATCGTTTACTGCATCTCGGCCGAATCCGGCAGAATCGACTCCTTCGAGGAAAACTTTATTTCTGATATTGTAAGGAGCGGAAACAAGGTTATTTTCGCCCTTACAAAATCTGATACAGTGGATGAAGGCAAGCGCGGCATCATGAAAAGCATTATTGCAGAGAGATTCGGTGATCATCCCGTGGTGGAGATCTGCAATGTTGCAAAAAGGATGCGATCCGGTAAAACAACCATGCAGTTCGGCAGAGATGATATGCTCAGAACCATATGCCGCAATTTCAGAGTCAATCTTATATTTAAGGCAGTAAGGCTTCAGAAACTGAGACTCGAGGACAGAATTTCTGATTTTCATCACAGCGTCATGAAAGATTTTGATGATTCTGTTTCTATTTTTACATCCTTTGATGATGATTTCAGAAATGAAAGGGAGACGTTTTTCAGACGGCGGTACAAGCTCATGGTCGGTGAGGTGCTGGATGAACTGAAATTCCAGATTGAAGAAATCGACCGGATCACCAGAAACGTTCTTGAAAATTTATGCTGTATTTCTGTAGACAGCTACATGTGCAGATTTAAAATCGATGAGATTCTGGATTTCTCCCGGTGGAAGAATGTAAATGAGTTCTGGGGCGGCATTTTCCCGCTGTTTAGAAAAAGAGGGGAATACAGGGGCATTATAGCGTCCGAGCTTCGAAAGGTTAAAGTGGACTTTAGGGAAAAAATGAACACCGTTTTTGGTGACGTGCTCAGCGACAGTGCCGAAAATAAAAAGCGGACTGATTTTCTTCTCGGTTTCAGCAGAGAAAGCGACTAGCAGCGCAGGATCAAAATAAGTTTGAAAATTGCTCCTGATGTCAAATTTCGTTAATCAAATTATCCTTCGGAATTATGTTTTTCTGCGATGTGTGATAAAAATATAAGGTGTTTTTAGGATAATTTGAACTGTGGGCTGACATGGTGGAAAGATTATGGGATTTGGAAAAAATTATTGTGTTTTTTTGAAGAGAACAGTCGAAGCGGCTGTTTTTTCTTTAATGATTGCCTCTGTACCTGCTGCATCGGCAGGGGACGGCCAGAGTAAGGAAACACAAGCCCGGATAGCAGCACTCAAGACTATGGCGACGGCTCTCCGCAATTCAGCCGAGCTGGTTAATTCCAAGAGAATTCTGGCTGGTCATGAAGCTCTTGACGGTTCCATATGCATGAACGGACTTGGGGACAACTGTCCGCAAGACGAGAGCATTGCTCTCAGATGCGGTTATCCGGACGCGACACCTGACGGAATTATCAGAGCTCTTAATGCGGGCCTGGAACAGCTTGGTGATGAACTGCCGCCTCCGGACAGCAAATGGGTATTTGTCTACAAGGAATGGAGTGCCGATGCCCGTCAGATCCTTGTGTCTCTGAACGGAGCGCCTATTTCAGATTCCTTTGAAAGCGAAGAGGAGCTCACCTTTAAGCACAAGTGTTATATTTTCTATAACACTCCATGCTATGTCGATCCCCGTCACAGCAAGTTTGACGGCAATCATGAAGGTATTCAGATAAGACTGTTTACTGATGGATGCTGATTGGAATTTCTGCTTTTTTCTGTCCGGCCGCTTCTGAAGATGCGGCAGATGAGTAATGTTTTTCCTGACTTTGTTCTGCCGTTTTTTTTTTGTGTTATGCGTACCGGCGCATGATTTCATGGATCAGGAGTTCTGGTGCAGAAAACATGTACCCGGGATAAAGCAGGAATGATTCTGAGTAAAAAAACGCCGCTGCATGAAAACAGCGGCGGAGTCCGGGAAAAACGGAGGTCTGAATAGGAGGGCTGCTTTTAGCTCTCTTTTTCATTCATCAGATCCGGACACGCTGTTTTAATCTGTACTTTCGCTGCTGTCCGGGGTTTGAGGTATGTCCGGGAGCATTCTGTCTCCTGTTTCCTTTACGTACTGTTCTCTGAGTTCAATGATATTGATTTTATCAAGACCTTTGTTCACCTTGTCCGTTACCCAGTTGAAGAATCTTGCTCCGTTGCGGTTCAGACTTCTGTCCATTGATCCGCCGCTGAGCGCCACATGCGAGGCGGTGCGCATATTTTTCCAAAAACTGTAGAACGGCAGTTTGAATTTGACCATGTAACCGGATGCATCCTCAATCACATATCCTTCTATGTGCTCGGCGAGCGGATCGAGAGTTTCCTTCTTCTGGCTTTCATACCATTTTGCGAACTCTTCCGGTGAGTCAAGAGTGCAGCTCTGAGTTTTGACTTCTATTCCGAGTTTTGTTCCAACCTCCCGGACCTCTTCAGAGCTTCTGCGGGAGAATTCTATATCATTGTCTATGATATCAAGCAGCACCACCTTGCTTTGACTGTATCTTATGATATGAGGATCATTTACCGTATCAATGCATTCCATTACAAGAGTCACATTGTTTTTTTCGAGATATTCATGCAGGTAGACCGTGTCCTTGCAGCAGTCGTCGAATACTTTCCTGAAATAGCCGGCGAACTCTGAAAAAGGATTTGATTTGGATGTTGCAAATATTTCTCCGTTGTATAGTGAAAGAAGACCGAGGAAGCCGTTTTCCTTTACGTATACCTTTGCAGGAAATTTCAGACTTTTCTGAAGAATGTTAGGTTTTGTTTCAGCTCGTTCACCTATGTTGAAGAATTTGCGGTAGCCTCTGGCCACAATTGTTCCGGAGTAGATATCTATAAACAGACCTCTTGCGGTGATTGTCTGCTCGTTCCATATTCCCCTGTCAAAAGCCTTTCTTGTGAAATTGAACGAGGATATCGATCCGAAATTTTTCTCAGTGATATAGGTGTTTTTTCTGAGCTCGCGGACAAGCATGGGAACTCCGAGACCGTAGGCCTGATCAAATACGTTATTTTTGTATTCACAGGCGGTGATCCCGTTTTTATCAATCTTCACCGCTCTTAGATTTCCGCCGCATTCAACCTTTCCTTCGAGGCAGTACACATTTTCATACATCATGACCGGATCGTTTCCTGTGTTGCGGTGTCCGAAGATCTGAATAAAATCGCTGTTCTGAGTCTGATTCCAGGTTTTTGCCGCAGCTGCGTAGTCATCATAGGAGCCCGTTCCGTTGATAAGATCTGCAGTGGAAACGGCCACCAGACCCAGAGGCGGAATATTGGATATACCGCCATGGCAGATGAGAAAGGTTTTTCCGCAGTAGGTGAAATATTCACACTGTCTGAGGCGTCTGCAGAACATTCTTATTTCTTTTTTGTCGATGTCCTTTATCTGCGGTATTGTCCGGTATTTGAAATCACTTCCCCGGACATCTCCGTCCTCGGCATAGTTTTTCAGATTTGCTTCATGGTTTCCTTCAATAAAGTGACAGTTTTTCCTGTCCCTGATGCTGATTATGTATTCAAGAACAGCAGCATTTTCTATTCCGCGATCCAGAAAATCTCCGAGAAAAATATAGAGTTCATCATCCTTTATTTCTCCGACAGCCTGCTGAAGAACGGTATAGCAGCCGTGAATGTCACCGATTACATTAATTCTGGAGTAGTTTGAATAATCAGCCGGTTTAAGCACGATTACAGGTTTGTCTGACATTTTTCCCTCCTTATAAGATAATCTGCTCGTTGTGGCTAAACACCTGGATCCAGCTTGGTACTTCGCATTTTGAAAGACTGACGTTCATTCTCTGAATATGGATATCATCAAGTACATTCATCTCTTCTCTCAGGCGGTTCCTGCGGATGCATTCCTCCACGGGAACATCGGAAAAATCAACCATGATTACTCTGTATTTGAGCTCCTTTGCTGCATTTCTGTATTTGTTAAAATCTGTTGTTTTAATGTGGCAGGCGTCGACTACAGTCAGATCTCCTCTGCTGAATCTGCTCTGGAGCATATCATTAATGCATTTAAACACCAGGGTATTGACTTTCTGGGACACATCAAGCTTTCCATCCGGGTGAATGACCGGTGATGAGTACATAAGTCTGAGCTTGTCTGTGGAGATCGAATACGGCTCAAGACCGTTTTCACGTACCCAGGTGCTTTTTCCGGAAGCCGGCAGACCTCTTGTTATCACTAAAATTCTCATATTATTCCCTTTACTTCTGTTTTACTGCGGTGTTTTACTGTTGATGAATTTTTTCATGTATGGATGTTTAAAAATTCCGCCGAATGCGGAAAGCTGTAAGCTGTGCTGTTATATGAAACATCTTCGGGTTCTGTGTCAGAGCAGTGATGTGAAACCCGGCCGCATTCAATCAGTTTTTGGCAGCTTAAAATCCGCCGGTCCTGTAATCATGAAGGAAGATGACGGATCCCAGCAGTGCGGATCCAGGCGGTCTTTAAACTCCCTGATGCAGGCTCACTGCAGCCGCGCCGCGCCGCCGCCGGAGCTTCACAGCAGAGTCTGCCGGGTACGGCTGTATATGCTGTCCTGCTGTAATCAGGACAGTTTTAAGTACGGTGCCGGTTTTCGGCTCCTGCAGGATCATACGATCTTCCCGCTGTTTAACGGGCGCTTAATTTCTAAACCCTGACTGCTTTATGAAGAATCATTATAGCATCAAGAAACCCCGAGATATAAGTGTTTGAGATTCAGTAAGCACTGATCCTGCTGCAGGTTTAATGATAGAGAAAATTTACATGCAGGGCTGAAAGACCTTAGGAATGCTTTATCCTAAATTCCCGGGGGTAATTTGTAACTACATTAATCGCTACGCTTCATCATCTGATAAAGTCTTCGGCAATGAATTATGAGCTTGCAATTTATCCCCTTGTTTATCGAAATAATTCGGGTACTCAATTTTAAATTTGTCGTATAAAATTGTGGCTGAACTCTGAGCTTCACTGGTAATGATTCTAGTGGAATATACCGTGCATTTCTG
>JAEEGH010004912.1_pt1 | contig 33958 bp, 23 predicted proteins | sample 9134181 | NCBI WGS metagenome assembly JAEEGH01 (sample SAMN16246544, study PRJNA631951) | gut metagenome | biome: gut microbiome; feature: rumen; material: DP-attached | host: Bos | place: Iran: Karaj | collected 2018-10
TACAACGCTCCGAGCCTGGTGCTCGACTGATTATAGGCTGCGTCAAGCTGAAAAAATATTTGCCCCCACGATGATCCTTCCCCATCATCGCGGGGGCTTTCTGTATCAGGTATTTATTGTATGCCTGGATTGGGGAGGAGTAAGGTTGTTCCATAATCCGTTGTTTCTCCGTCCTATAGTGGTCATTTCAACGATACTTCAACGATACTTAGACGATATATCAACGATACTCTATCGTTGAAGTATTGTTAAAATATTTTTATTATATCGTTCAAGTAACTGTGCGAAGACGGGATGATGGTGAGGGAAAAGTGATTTTTTTTTGTCGGTTCAATAATTATTCGTACTTTTGCAAATTATTTTAAACCTTGTAACAATATGTGTGGAATAGTAGGTTATATCGGTGAGCAAGAGGCTTACCCCATTCTGATAAAGGGTCTTCATCGACTGGAATATCGCGGCTATGACTCGGCCGGCGTCAGTATGATCAACGCCAAAGGCGACTTGAATGTGTACAAGGCCACCGGCAAGGTGGCTGCGTTGGAGGAGAAGTGTGCCGCCGAGGACACTACCGGCAGCATCGGTATCGCCCACACCCGTTGGGCCACCCACGGCGAGCCCAACACGGTGAACGCCCACCCTCACCTGAGCCAGAGCAAGAATCTGAGCCTGGTGCACAACGGCATCATCGAGAACTACAAGACACTGCGCGTCAAGCTTGAGAAGGAGGGCTACGACTTCTGCTCCGATACCGACACCGAGGTGCTGGTGCAGCTTATCGAGTACACGCAGAAGACCGAGAAGTGCGACCTCTTCACCGCCGTGCAGCGCGCCCTGAAGAATGTCATAGGCGCCTATGCCATAGCCATCCTGCAGAAGGACCACCCCGACCAGCTGGTGTGCGCCCGCAAGGGTTCGCCGCTGGTGATTGGTGTCGGCACCGATGCCCGCGGACAGAAGGAGTTCTACCTCGGCAGCGACGCCACGCCCATCGTGGAGTACACCAAGCAGGTCATATACCTTAAGGACGAGGAGATTGCCTACATGGACCGCAGCGGCAAGATTGATATTGTGAACCTCGCCAATGTGCACCAGACGCCCGAGATGCACACCCTCAGTCTCTCGCTCGACGAGCTGGAGAAGGGCGGTTTCCCGCACTTCATGCTGAAGGAGATCTGGGAGCAGCCCAACGCCCTGCGCACCTGCATCAAAGGCCGTCTGCACCACAAGCGCAAGGATATCACCCTCAGCGGTATCATAGAACACAAGGATAAATTCATCAACGCCCGCCGCATAATCATCTGCGCCTGCGGCACCTCGTGGCACTCGGCGCTCATTGGCAAATACTTCATCGAGGAAGCTGCACAGATACCCGTCGAGGTTGAGTATGCCTCCGAGTTCCGCTACCGCAACCCCGTCATCTATCCCGACGATGTGGTCGTAGCGGTGAGCCAGAGCGGCGAGACGGCCGACACGCTGGCCGCCATACAGCTGGCTGAGCAGAAGGGCGCTTTCCTCTATGGTATCTGCAACGTCATCGGCTCCAGCATCGCCCGTGCCACCCACAGCGGCACCTACCTGCATGTGGGTCCCGAAATCGGTGTGGCCTCCACCAAGGCTTTCACCGGCCAGGTAATCACGCTGTGCCTGCTGGGTCTTGCCATCGCCAAGGAGAAGCACACCTTGAGCGACGAGATGTACCACATGCTGGTCGACGAGCTTTACATGATTCCCGACAAGATGCAGTGGACGCTGGAGAACAACAAGAATATCGACCAGTTTGCGCAGATGTTCACCTACTGCCGCAACTTCATCTTCCTCGGCCGCGGCTACAACTACCCTGTGGCCCTCGAAGGAGCATTGAAGTTGAAGGAAATATCCTACCTCCACGCAGAGGGCTACCCCGCTGCCGAGATGAAGCACGGCCCCATAGCCCTCGTCGACGAGGAGATGCCCGTGGTGTTTATCGCCCCGAAGCGTGGCATGTACGACAAGATTGTCAGCAATATCCAGGAAATCAAGAGCCGCAAGGGCAAGATTATAAGTGTTGTTACCGAGGGCGACACCACCGTGCGCAATATGAGCGACTACTGCTTTGTCATCCCCGACACACGCGACTGCTTTGTGCCCATGCTCTCTGTCATACCGCTGCAGCTGCTGGCCTACTATATTGCCACCGCCAAGGGCCGCAACGTCGACCAGCCGCGCAATCTGGCCAAGAGCGTCACCGTCGAGTAATGGAAGGCTTCATACTTGCCGCCGGACTTGGTACGCGGCTTCGTCCGCTTACCGACGACCGCCCCAAGGCACTTGTTGAAGTGGGCGGCAAGACCTTGTTGCAACACACTATAGAGAAACTACAAGCCTCTGGCATCAACCACATTGTCGTCAACGTGCACCACTTTGCCGACAATGTGGTTTCTTTTTTGCGCAGCCGCCAATGGCAGTGCACCATCGACATCAGCGACGAGAGTTCGCTGCTGCTCGACACTGGTGGCGGTTTGAAGCATGCCGCGCCGCTCTTCTCCGGCAATGATAATGTGCTTGTGCACAATGTCGACATCCTATCCGACATAGACCTGCGCGACGTAGAGGCTACACATAGTCGCGATGGCAACCTCGTCACCCTCTGCGTTAGCCAGCGCCCGACCAAGCGACTGCTAGAGTTCGACGCTGACGGCCTGCTGGTCGGTAGGGCAGAAGAGGGCTTTGCCTTCAGCGGCGTCTCTGTGGTGAGCCCAGCGCTCTTTCCACTGCTGCCCGAGGACGACCATCCCTATCCCGTCATCGATGAATACATCCGCTTGTCACGCAGTCACCGCATAGGCAGCTATCAGCACTCACCTGACCGCTGGCTCGACGTCGGCAAGCCCGAAACCCTCGAACAGGCCCGCCAATGGACTCTTTCCTGCACCAAGTAGCGACGCAGATACTCCGTGAGCATCCGCGCGACACCGACCGTGTCCTTGTGGTCTTCAACAACCACCGCTCCGAACTATTCCTGCGCCGTGCTTTCGAGCAGATATCCGCCACCACTGGCACCACTTTCTTTTTGCCGCAAATCACCGTCATTGACGACCTTGTGGCGCAACTCGGCGGCCTCAAGATAGTGCCCAACGAGTTCCTCCTCTTCGAACTTTACCGCATACACATGCAGATTGGCGGCGACGACCGCAAATACCATACTTTCGAGGAATTCATGGCCTTCGGCGACATGATGCTCGGCGACTTCTCCGAGATTGACCGCTACTGTGTCGATGCCCGCGACCTCTTCGTCAACCTCCATGACCTCAAGGCTATCGGCGAGTGGGACATCGAGAACCCCTACATGAGTCCTTTCCAGCGCGACTACCTGCAGTTCTACCACTCGTTGCACGACTACTACCGCCTGCTGCGCGAGCACCTCGCCGCACGTGGCGAAGCCTACGGCGGCATGGCCTACCGCCATGTGGCGGAGAATATAGCCACGCTGGCCGACGGGTGCCAATATGACGCCCTCTATTTCGTGGGCTTCAATGCCCTGTCTGAATGCGAGCGCCGCATTATAGGCGAGTATGTGCACCGTGGCATAGGCCATCTGCTCACCGACGGCGACCCCTACTATTATGCCGACCCCATGCAGGAGGCCGGTCTCTTCCTGCGTAAGCACAGCGGCGAGTTCCCCGAGATTGAACCCCGTGGCCTCTCCTCCTACGGACAGGGTAGCAAGAGAATACACATAGTGGAATGCCCCGAGGCAGTGCTGCAGTGCAAATACGCCGGACAGCTGCTGTCGCGCAATGCCGACTGGCTCGCCGACCCCGAGAGCACAGCCATCGTCCTCGCCGACGAGAGTCTGCTGGTGCCTACCCTCGGCGCTCTGCCGGAGACCGACGCCGACTACAGCGTCAACGTCACCATGGGCTACCCATATGCCGACAGCGGCATCCATGCCCTCGTGCTGCGCCTGCTCTCGCTCTACCGCCGCGCCAACGCCCAGGGCTACTACCACGCCGACATCGTGGACGTGCTGGGCAGCTACCTCGTGGGACGTCTGCTCGACCGCAAAGACCTGCGCCAGTATGTTGCCGACCAGCTGCGCCGCGAGAACCGCATCCGCTGCTCGGCGGCAGAGATTGGCACCATCGTCGCCACCGACCGACTCGCCTTCCTCTTCCCGTCGGAGCCCCCAAGCCCCGACGGTGTGCTCGCCCTGCTGCGCCGCATGGCCGAGATGCTTGTGGCCGACTGCACCGTGGAGAGCAACAAGAAAGAGAAACAGGCGCTTGGTGGACTGGTGGAAATACTCGACTACTTCGGCCAACTGCAGGAGGAATACCACTACATCGCCGACCTTACAACCCTCGAACGTGTCTACACCCGCATAGCGCAACGCCACAGCATCTCGTTCCTCGGCCAGCCCCTCTCGGGCCTGCAGGTGCTCGGCGTGCTGGAGACCCGCAACCTCGACTTCCGCCGTGTCATACTCCTCTCGGCCAACGAGGGCGTAATACCGGCAGGCCGCAGCGCCGCCACCCTCATACCATTCGAGCTGCAGCGCTTCTTCCACCTGCCCACCTACGAGGAGAAGGACGCCGTCTATGCCTACAACTTCTACCGCCTGCTGCAGCGTGCCGAAGAGGTGTACCTGCTCTACAGCTCCGAGACCTCGGGCATGGGCAAGGGCGAGGAAAGCCGCTTCCTGAAGCAGGTGCGCAGCGAGCTCGCCATGCGCTTCCCCAAGAACATAGAAGTCACCGACAGAGTTGTGGAGCTGCCGCCCGATCTGCACCGCGCCACCGTGGCCTCCACGGCTGATAAGGGCCCCGATGCCATGCAGCGCCTGGCCACCCTTGCCGAGCGCGGCTTCTCGCCCTCGGCGCTCAACGTCTATATCGGCTGCCCCCTGCGCTACCACTACCAGTACATCCTCGGTCTGCGCGACGACGATACCCTCGACGAAGACCTCGACGCCTCGCAGCTTGGCACCTGCGTGCACAGCGTGTTGCAGCAGATATACACCCCTTACATCGGCAAGCGTGTGGAGGCTGACGGCCTGCGCTCAGCTCTCGCCAACTTACCGCAGCTGATGGCCGCAGCCTTCGCCGACCTCTACCGCCACGGGCGCCCCACCGAGGGCCGCAACCGCTTCCTCTACTCCGTGGCCGAAAGTCAGGTGCGCCACCTGCTGAAGAAGGAGATAGCCCTCGTCGACGGCGGTTCGCGCATCGAGATTGTGGCCTTGGAGCAGGACATCACCATGCCGCTGGCCGATGGCGTCAACCTCAAGGGCATCGTGGATCGCATAGATCGCCTCGACGGCCGCCTGCGCGTCATCGACTATAAGACCGGCTCGGTCAAAGACCGTGAGCTGGCTGTCAAGACCGCCGACCTCGACGCTGGCAAGCCCATGCCCGGCAAGTGGCTGCAACTCATGTGCTACGCCTTGATGTACAGCCACGGCCACCCACTCGGCGAGCCGTTGCTTTCGGGCATCTACCCCCTGCGCAGCCTGCGCTCCGACGTGCGCATAGCCACCTGCGACGGCAGCCCCGACATCACCGCCGAGCGCCTCGCCGCCTTCCGCGAGCGCCTCGCCGCCCTCGTTGCCGAGCTCATGGACCCTGCCGTCCCCTTTGCGCCGCCGCAGAGCCCCGCCGGATGCAGCTACTGCCCGGCCCGTGCCTTCTGCCCCGAGGCAAGGATTACCATCATGTAACCTTGTTATACCACGGTTTCTTGTCGGACTCTCTCCGGCTCCGCTCCGTAGTCCCTCCGACTCCACTCCGACAAAAAACCGTAGAACAACCGTAGAACAGTCGGAGCGGATACGGAGCGGGTACGGCGGGGAGGCAGAGACAAAATGCAGTTTTTTTTTGCCAGTCCAAAATAATTATATATATTTGCACGTTATTTAGTAGGCTCCGATTAAGGGGCATAGTGCGTCTATGACGCTGAATATAAGTAAATAAAACAAAGAAAACGAGATACAATGAGAAGAACTCTTTTTGTAATGGCCCTTGTTTCGGTGCTCCTCACCGGCTGCGGTGGCCTGTCGAAAATGAAATCGAACTCCAACAAAGTGCGCTACCAGGCCAACCCCAATCCCGTGGAGACTATGGACGAGAAGGTGGTGGTAAAGTTCACAGGCCAGATACCGGAGAAATACTTTGACAAAGGCTGCGTGATGTTCATCCAGCCCGTCTTCTCATGGGAGGGCGGCAACATACCGCTCGAGCCCCTGACCCTCAAGGGCGAGAAGGTGGAAGGCGACGGCACCATCATCAACTACGCCAACGGTGGCCGCTTCACCTACAGCGACATGTTCGACTTCAAGCCCGGCATGGAGACCGGCCGTGTGACGCTGACTCCGGTGGGCTACAGTTCGCGCCGCACCAACGAAGATGCCCGTTTTGCCGAAGACATACTGCGCGACAACAAAGGCAAAGAGTTCGACCCCGTGCTCCTCTCCGACGGTGTCAACAACACCTCGTCGTGGGTCGACATCAAGGGTAACATTTCCATCTCGCCCATCAACTACAACAAGACCCAGGGCATTGTGGAGACTGCCGACATCTACTTCAACGGCGGCACGTCGGACCTCGACTGGAACTTCTATATGAACCAGAAGTTCGACAGCTACAACAGCCTGCAGCAGCTGAAGCGCATCATGCTCGAGCAGGGTCTGCCGAAGCAGATCAGCATCACCGGCTGGGCATCGCCCGAAGGCGAGGAGACCGACAATGTGGGTGTGTCGAAGAACCGTGCCGACATTGCCACCGCACAGCTGAACAAGGTGCTCGATGAGGTGCTCACCGTCATGGCCCGCCGTGCCAAGGTGAAGCCCCAGGATGTGGACTACTACAAGTACGAGCAGTTGAAGAAGCTGGTCATCACCACACGTGCCGCCGGCGAGGACTGGGTGCACTTCGTAGTCATGGTCGAGGCCAGCGACATACAGGACAAGCATGCCATCATCAATATCGTGGAGACGCAGCAGAACCTCGTCAAGCGCGAGCAGATGATACGTAACATGGCCGAGGTCTACAGCGAGCTCAACGACGAGATCTTCCCCAACCTGCGCCGTGCCCAGATAGCCCTCTACTACAGCGAGGCCCGCAAGACCGACGCTGAGCTGGCCAAGCTGGCCTCCATCAAGCCCGAGCGCCTCTCGTTCGACGAGCTGATGTATGCCGCCTATATCAACTACAACTACGACACCAAACTCAAATACTACAAGTGGGCTACCGAGAACCACAGCTCCGAGTGGGCTGCATGGAACAATGCCGGTGCCGTGGCTTTCTACCTCGAGGACTATGAGGAGGCCGAGCGCTACCTCAATGTGGCGCGCGACATGAACCCCCACAATCCCGATGTGCTCAACAACACGGGTCTGCTCTTCCTCGCCAAGAAGGACTACGCACTTGCCAAGTACTACTTCGAGGAGGCCAAGCGCCAGGGCAGCAACGATGCCGACGCCAACATGCCTATCCTCAACCTCAAGCGCGGCAACTACAGCGAGGCACAGAAATCCATGAAAGGCAACCCCTGCACCTATAACCTTGCCTTTGCCCAGCTGATGAACGACGAGACCGGCACCGCCGTGCGTACGCTCGACTGCTGCCTGGACCAGAACGCCGATGTGAAGTATCTGCGTGCTGTCTGCTACGCTCGTCTGGGCGACAAGACCAACTGCCTGAAGAACCTCAAGGCCTCCATCGACGACAACTACGAGTACAAGCGCAAGGCCGCCGTGGACACCGAGTTCAAGGAGTACTGGGACGATGAGGAATTCAAGCTCATCATTAAGCTTTACAATGATTAAACGGCAAATCCCGAATCTGATAACACTCTGCAACTTGGCTTGCGGAGTGTTATCTGTTTATGCAGCCCTGTGGGGAGGATTCCCACGGCAGGCAGCATTGCTCATTTGCTTGGGCATCTTGTTTGACTTCTTCGATGGCATGACGGCCCGTCTGTTGGGCGTCAGCTCGCCGATGGGCAAGGAACTCGACTCGCTGGCCGACGTGGTTACTAGCGGTGTGGCTCCTGCCGCAATAGTGTATGAGTTGACAATTGAATACCTCTACATGATTAGGATGCCTTGGCTGGCGATATTCTGTCTGCTCATCCCACTCTTCGCAGCCTACCGTCTGGCTAAGTTTAACCTTGACACGCGGCAAAGCCATAGTTTTCTGGGCTTGCCGGTACCCAGCCAGGCTTTAGTGTGGGTGGGGCTGGCTTTGAGTGGACTGGTGATACCTGACGGATACCAGATTGTATTTGTATTGAGTGTCATAGTGCTGTCGCTTGTCCTCAACGTGCTGATGGTCTCGGAGTTGCCGCTCTTCTCGCTTAAGTTTAACTTCAAAGACCTCTCGTGGCGCACCAACAGCGTGCAGTACATCTTCCTTATCGTCTGCGCTGTAATCATCGCTGTGCTGCGCGATTGGATTGCCATATCGGTCATCATCCTGTGGTATATTATTCTGTCCGCCATTACTCAACGCAAGCATGCTGAGTGACCTGAAGAACATCCCTATTGCCGATTACGACTACCCACTGCCTGACGAGCGCATTGCGCGCTATCCGCTGGCGGAGCGTGACCAGTCGAAGCTGCTCGCCGTCACGCCGGAGGGTATAGCCGAACACCGTTTCTACGAGTTGCCTCAGTTGTTGCCTGCCGGCTCGCTGCTGGTGTTCAACGACACCAAGGTCATCCATGCCCGCCTGCTGTTCCGCAAGGAGACAGGTGCCACTATTGAGATATTCTGTCTCGAGCCCTACCAGATGGCCATCAGCGAGGCTTTCGAACAGCGCGAGCGCTGCTCTTGGATATGCTTCATCGGCAACAACAAGAAGTGGAAAGAGGGAACGCTGAGCCGGGACTGTGGCAGCTTCGTGCTCACCGCCACGCGGCGTCAGGCCGTCGGCAACGCATGGGTGGTGGACTTCAGCTGGACCGGCGGAGCAAGCTTCGCCGAAGTGATAGAGAGCGCCGGCGTGATACCGTTGCCGCCGTATCTTGGCCGTGAGGCCGAGGAGAGCGACGCCACGCGCTACCAGACAGTATATGCCCACTATGAGGGTTCCGTGGCCGCCCCTACGGCGGGGCTGCACTTCACGGACAAGGTGATTGCGCAGCTGCACGACAAGGGCATCGACACCGAATACCTGACGCTGCATGTAGGGGCCGGCACCTTCAAGCCGGTGAGCAGCGAGCATATCGGTGACCACGAGATGCATGTGGAGAAGATACATGTCACCGCCGACAACCTGAAGCATATCATTGCCCATCGCGACACGGCGCGCGTGGCTGTGGGTACCACCAGTGTGCGCACGCTGGAGAGTCTATACTGGTTCGGCGTGAAACTGAAGCAAAACCCCGATATTGAGGCTATGCATATATCACAATGGGACCCTTATACGCTCGATGACTGCGGCATGGGATATGCTGAAGCATACGGCAATATACTGGAATGGATGGCACGCAACGGCGATGACGACCTGCACGGTGAGACGCAGCTGATGATAGCTCCGGGCTACCGCTACCGTACCATTACCGGCATGGTGACCAATTTCCACCAGCCCAAGAGCACGTTGCTGTTGCTGGTGTCGGCGTTCATAGGCGAGCGCTGGAAAGAGGCCTACCGCTATGCCCTCGACCATGGGTTCCGATTCCTAAGTTACGGCGACAGCTGCCTGTTCATGCCGTAGCCTATGTCCCCCTTTTCTGCAATACTACAGGTACTATTTCCCACCACATGCGCCTGCTGTGGTGAGGCTCTTGTGCGTGGCGAGCGGCAAGTGTGTCTGGATTGCCTTGCCAATATGTCGACGACGACATTCAGTGCCATGAACGACAATCCGGTGGAACGTCGCCTCATGGGTCGTTTCCCTTTGGAGAATGCCACTGCCGTTTACCTCTTCCGGCAGGACAATACGGTGCGCAATGCCGTGCATGCCATGAAGTTCCACGGCAACACCGATTTGTGCCTGATGATGGGGCGCCAGATGGGCCTGGACCTGCTGGCAAGCGGACGTTTTGATGATGTGGAGGCGCTGGTGCCTGTGCCACTGCACTGGCTGCGCAGGCTGTGGCGGGGATACAACCAGAGCGAGCTGCTTTGCCGCGGGATAGGGGAGGTGCTGAATGTGCCGGTGTGTAACGATGCCGTTGTGCGTCACCGCTATACGCGGCAACAGAGCATGCAGCAGAGCCGGAATCGTGCCAGCAACGTGGAAGGTGCTTTCCGTTTGCGCAAGCCAGAGAAGCTTGCCGGCAAGCATATACTGCTGGTGGACGATGTGCTCACCACCGGCGCCACCATTGCGGCCTGTGCAGATGCCATCATTAAAGCACCCGGTGTGCGCATCAGCGTGGCTACCTTCTGTATGGCCCAGTAGCCCACATCCGTGGTGGGGCATTCACATTAGTGAGAGAAGAGTATTTCCCTGTATTTAGGTAGCGGCCAGAGCTCGTCGTCCACGATGAGTTCCAATTTGTCGACGTGGTAGCGTATCTGGTCGAAATAGGGAAGCACCGTGTTGTGGTAGGCAATTGCACGCTGGCGTTCGCTGGCTATGTGGTTAGCCTGCTTGCGGGCTTCTACCATGTTGTCCACGTTCTTCTTGATGACAGAGATGTGTTCCGAGAGTTCCTCGATGAGTGAGTCGTCGTGGGCCGAGAGGGTGCGGGCCTTGTTGATGTCGTACACCTGACGCATCTTGTATACGTTGTCGAGCAGCGTAGACTGGTAGCGGGTGGCGACAGGGATGATGTGGTTGAGGACGATGTCTCCCAGTACACGCGCCTCTATCTGCACCTTTTTGATGTAGGTGTCCCATTTCACTTCATTGCGGGCGGCGAGCTCGGTGCGGTTCATCACGCCGGTCTCTTCGAACATTTTCACCGATGAGGGTGAGGTGTAGGCATCGTAGATGAGCGGCACGCTGCTCTCACAATCAAGGCCGCGCTGCTGCGCCTCATGACGCCATTCGTCGCTGTAGCCATTGCCGTCGAAACGGATGGGTTTCGACTCGCGTATGTACTCGCGCAGTAACTCGAATATGGCATGCTCCTTCTGTTCCCCCGCTGCCATGCGGTCATCCACCGACTGGCGGAACTCGCGCAACTGCGATGCTACGGCGGTGTTGAGGGCTATCATGGCGCAACCGCAGTTAGCCGAAGAACCCACGGCACGGAACTCGAAGCGGTTGCCCGTGAAGGCGAAGGGCGAGGTGCGGTTGCGGTCGGTATTGTCGACCAGCACCTCGGGGATATGTGCTACGCCGAGTTGCATGCGACGCTTCTCGTCGAGGGCGATGGCCTGCTCTTTGTCTGCATTTTCCAGTTGGTCGAGTACTGCCGAAAGCTGACTGCCGAGGAAGATGCTGATGATTGATGGGGGTGCTTCCTGGGCACCCAGACGGTGGGCATTAGTGGCCGTCATGATTGAGGCTTTCAGGAGGGCGTTGTGCTTCTTCACGGCCATCATCACATTGACCAAGAAGGTGATGAAGCGCAAGTTCTCCTCGGGGGTCTTGCCAGGAGTCAGCAGACCGACACCCGTGTCGGTCCCTAACGACCAGTTGCAGTGCTTGCCTGAACCGTTCACGCCGGCAAAAGGCTTCTCATGCAGCAGCACCTTGAAGCCGTGGCGGCTGGCAACCTTGTGCATCAGCGACATCAGTATCAGGTTCTGGTCAACTGCCAGATTAGTTTCGTTATATATGGGTGCCAGTTCGAACTGGTTAGGCGCAACCTCGTTATGGCGGGTCTTGCAGGGGATGGCATATTTATAGGCCTCGAACTCCAGCTCCTTCATGAACGACTGCACTCGGGCAGGGATGGCTCCGAAATAGTGGTCCTCCAGCTGCTGGTTCTTGGCCGACTCGTGACCCAGCAGCGTGCGGCCCGTCAACAGCAGGTCGGGACGTGCGGAATAGATGGACTCATCGACGAGGAAATACTCCTGCTCCCAACCGAGGTAGGAATAGACCTTGCGCACCGTTGGGTCGAAAAGGTGGCACACGTCGGTGGCGGCGCAGTCTACGGCATGCAATGCCTTGAGCAGCGGTGTCTTGTAGTCAAGAGCCTCGCCGGTATAGGAGACGAACACCGTGGGGATGCAGAGCGTGTCGTCCACCACGAACGCCGGCGATGAAGTGTCCCATGCTGTATAGCCGCGTGCCTCGAAGGTGTTGCGTATACCCCCGTTAGGGAAACTCGAGCCGTCGGCCTCTTGCTGTGCCAGCAGCTTGCCGGAGAATTCCTCAATCACGTCGCTACCGGGGTGCCCCTCATACTCTATGAATGCATCATGTTTCTCTGCAGTGCCTTCGGTCAGTGGCTGGAACCAGTGCGTATAGTGCGTGGCACCCATGTCCAGCGCCCAGTTCTTCATGCCGACAGCCACGTTGTTGGCTATCTCGCGGTTGAACGGTGCCCCATTGTCGAGCACATTGCAGAAAGCCTTGAACGTCTCTGCCGAGAGGTAACGCGCCATCTGCTTGCGCCCAAAAACATGACGTCCGTAATAGTCAGATACCATTCTTGCGGGAGGCTGCACCGCGACAGCTTTTTTCGCGAAGGCCTCCTGCAACACTTTAAACCGAAGATTACTCATTGGATAATGATGCTTGTATGTTGATGTCTATTTCTTGATATTGGAGAGGAAGTCCAGGTCGATGCTCAGCGACAAGAAAGGCTTGACAAGCCACGCCTTTGCTGTGACGTCCTCGATGCTCAGGTTGGGGCCTATGACCTCGCCACTCGAGTAGCCGTCCTTCAGCACCTGATATTCGGCGATGTTAAGACCCAGTGTGAGATAGAAGAAATCTACGAAGCGGAAGCTGGTGCCCACGTAGAAGTTTCGGAACAGGTTGCTGCCGCCGAAGCCTACGTAGATGCCCAGATCATAGTTGAACTGCTGGTCGAAGCGCCTGATACCCTTGCCGTTGCTGCCTATGTTGTGGTCTTTGTTGAAATAGGGCGTCAGGTCCCACAGCATTACCGATGCACCGGTGATATAGTCGAAGTCTACTTTTCCCGCGTTGCGGTTGCTGATGTATTTGTCATATTTGCCTTCTTCAGCACCGCTCTTGAGGCGTATCTCCCAGTCGGGAGCGCGGTAGAAGCGCAATGCCACGCCCTGTATGGGGCGAATCTTCTTTTTCTTGTTGGTGGTCTGTGCTATGCGCTCTTCAGCGGCACGGGCGCGTTCTTCGAGGTATTTGTTGGCCTCTTCCTTGCGTACGGCCTCAATCTCGGCTATGCGCACTATGGCGCGCAGCGAGTCGACCATGTGTATGTAGTAGTTGCGTTCGGCCTCGAGTTTCTCCTTGTCCACGCCGTTGGCGGAGAGTATTTCGCGGTAGAAGGCCTCTTTCTCGCGCAGTGCGCTCAAGGCTGCGGTGTCGGCCACGCGTTTGACGACGGTGTCGGTGCGTATAATGTATACAGAGTCCACACGCAGGAGGGTTACCGTGTCGGTGTGGAAAAGGTATATGGTATCATGTTGTGGCATCCAGTGTCCCACGCTGAAATCAGCCAGGCTGTCAGCTATCGGGGACACATGCAGCGTGTCTTGGGCGTTAAGCTGCAGGCCCATAAGCAGCATTACTATGAGCAGCAGTCGTTTCATCCGAGCATTTCCAACAGTTTGTCTATACTGACGGTCTGCTGTGTGCCGTCGGTCATGTTCTTGACGGTCACCGTGCCGTCTTTCATCTCGCTCTCGCCGACGAAGGCCACAAAGGGTACCTGCTTGCGGTTGGCATAGTCCATCTGCTTCTTCATCTTGGCTGCGTCGGGGTATATCAGCGTGCTGATACCTGCGGCACGCAAACGTGCGGCGATGCCTATGCAGGCTGCCTGCTCGGCGGTGCCGAAGTTGATGAACATCACACGGGCGGCCTGCTCGAGGCCCTGCGGCCACTGGTTCAGCTCGGTGAGCACGTCGTAGATGCGGTCAGCACCGAAGGAGATGCCCACGCCGCTGACGCCGGGCATGCCGAAGATGCCGGTGAGGTTGTCATAGCGTCCACCGCCACAGATGCTGCCAATCTGCACATCTTTGGCCTTCACTTCGAAGATAGCGCCTGTGTAGTAGTTCAATCCGCGCGCCAAGGTGAGGTCGAGCTCCACCTCAGCCTTCATGTTGCAGGCCTGCACCATGGTGAAGAGCTCATCGAGTTCCAGTGCGCCGGCCATGCCGACCTCGATGTTGGCAAACATAGCCTTGAGCTGCTGTATCTTCTCTGTAGCGCTGCCGGTGAGCAAGAAGACAGGGTCGAGGGCAGTGATTTGCTCTGCGGTAAGGCCGCGCTCGGCAAGTTCGGCGCGTACATTGTCAAGGCCTATCTTGTCGAGCTTGTCTATAGCTACGGTGATGTCAACCAGTTTGTCGGGTGCGCCAATCATCTCAGCGATGCCGGCCAACACCTTGCGGTTGTTAATCTTCACACATACGTTGATGCCCAGTTTGCCGAACACCATGTCTATCATCTGCACCAGTTCCAGCTCGTTGAGCAGCGAGGTGGAGCCTATCATGTCGGCATCGCACTGGTAGAACTCGCGGTAGCGGCCCTTCTGCGGACGGTCGGCACGCCATACCGGCTGCAGTTGGTAGCGGCGGAACGGTAGCTGCACCTGGTCGCGGTGCTGCACCACGAAGCGTGCGAAGGGCACCGTGAGGTCGTAGCGCAGGCCGCGCTCGCATATCTGCGGTGCCACCTTGTGGTAGTCTTGGTTGAAGTCGACACCCTCCATGAAGTCTCCAGAGTTGAGCACCTTGAAGAGCAGTTTGTCCCCCTCTTCTCCATATTTGCCCATCAGTGTTGACAGGTTTTCCAATGACGGCGTCTCTATCGGCTCAAAGGCAAACGTGCGGAACACAGAGCGTATTGTGTCAAAAATATAGTTGCGGCGCGCCATCTCCATAGGCATGAAGTCGCGCGTACCTTTTGGTATTGAGCACTTAACGGTGGCCATATTGTTTCGTATTTAGGTCACAAAAATACTTCTTTTTTTGAATATGGGCAAATCTTTCTTACAATATTTCTTGTGGGCATGCGTTCTCTTATAAAAATAGCATACAATGACAAAGAAAGAAATACCTGTACTGCTGCTCACCGGCTACCTCGGCAGTGGCAAGACGACACTCTTAAACCGTATCCTCAGCAACAAACGTGGCATACGCTTTGCTGTCATCGTCAACGACATCGGCGAGGTGAACATCGACGCCACCCTTATCCAACAGGGCGGTGTGGTCAACCAGAGCGACGACAGCCTCGTGGCCCTTCAGAACGGCTGTATCTGCTGCACGCTGAAGAGCGACCTTGTCAACCAGCTGCGCGACATTGCCAATGCCGAGCGCTTCGACTATATCGTTATCGAGGCCAGCGGCATCTGCGAACCTGAGCCTATAGCGCAGACACTTATTTCAATACCTACCATGGCTGAGGGATTCAATGTCATGCCGAGGCTCGACTGCATCGTCACCGTTGTCGACACGTTGCGCCTGCGCGACGAGTTCGACGGCGGCCAGTTGCTCGTCCGTCCCGGCATCGACGACGAGGACATTGAGAACCTTGTGGTGCAGCAGATAGAGTTCTGTAATATCGTGCTGCTCAACAAAGCCGCCGAGGTATCGCCTGCCGAGCTGGGCCGCACACGCGAGATTGTCCGCACCCTGCAGCCAAAGGCCGAGATTATCGCTTGCAACTACGGCGATGTGGATTTCGACCGCATACTCAACACGGGTCTCTTCGACTTCGACGAGGTGGCCACCTCGGCTACATGGATACAGGAGGTGGAGAGCGGCGCCGACGTGCACCACCACGACCACGACGAGCATGAGCACCATCACCACCACGACCATGACCACGACGAGGGCGAGGCCGAGGAGTATGGCATCGGCACCTACGTCTACTTCCGCCGCCGCGCTTTCGACATCCGTGCTTTCGACAATTGGGTGGCCAACCGTTGGCCCAAGGGCATCATACGCACCAAGGGCATCTGCTACTTTGAGGACGAGGAGGACAAGTGCTACCTGTTCGAGCAGGCGGGCAAGCAGGTGAGCCTGCGTGATGCCGGCCGCTGGTTCGCCACCATGCCTCCCGACGAGCTGCGCGAGGCTCTGGAGCGTGACAAGCAGCTGCAGCGCGACTGGGACGACTTCTACGGCGACCGCATGCAGAAACTCGTCTTCATCGGCCAGCACCTCGACAAAGAATACATCGAGCGCACCCTCGACGAATGCCTGGTATAATATCTGGTACACAAGCGCCTCGCCTGAAATATGAAAATAAAAAAGATCTCCCTCACCACCCAGATTGGTATCGCCTTACTGCTGGCGGTGCTGGCGGGCATACTGCTGTCCGGCCATGCCGACTTTGTCAACGGCTACATCAAGCCCATCGGCATCATTTTCCTCAACCTGCTGAAGTTCATCGTTGTGCCGTTGGTGCTCTTCTCTATCATGGCGGGCATACTCTCGATGAACGATATCAAGAAATTGGGTCATCTGGGAATCCGCGCTCTGCTCTATTTCATGGTAACAACCCTCTTCGCGGTGACAATAGGGCTTGTCATCCCGAGCCTGCTGAAGGGCATCCTGCCACTCATCAGGATTGATACCGGGACAACAGCTGATATTGTCAAGCTACCGGATATGTCGGTGATGGACCAGATTGTCGGCATGTTCCCCGACAACGTCATCACGCCTGTAAGCTCTATGGCCATGATGCAGGTAATTGTGATAGCTTTGCTCTTCGGTATCGCTATGGTGCATATCGGCGACAAGGGCGAAATGGCTCGTAAGCTGACCCTTAGCTTCAACGATGTGGTGGGCAAGATACTCGATTACATCATGAAGTTGGCACCCATTGGAGTCTTCTGCATGCTTACCCCCGTGGTCGTAGACAACGGTCCATCGGTGCTGGGCTCATACGCCGCCCTGTTGGCACTCGCTTATCTCTGCTTTGCCATCCATGCGGGGTTGGTATATAGCTCGGCCGTGGGACTACTGGGAAAAATCTCGCCACTGAAGTTCTTCAGAGGCATGCGTTCCGCAATGATGTTCGCTTTCTCCAGTGACTCCTCCGTAGCCACCCTACCCTACACGATGCAATGTACCGAGAAGATGGGCGTCAGCAAGGATGTGGGACGCTTCGTGCTCTCTTTGGGCGCCACCATCAACATGGACGGCGTGGCCATATACCTCGGCGTGGCATCGGTCTTTATGGCCAACTGCTGTGGCATCGACCTCACCCTCAGCCAGTATTTGGCCATCGCCTTTGCCTCCACAGTAGCCTCCATCGGCACCCCCGGCATCCCCGGCGGCAGTTTGGCACTAATGGCCATGGTCTTCGCCTCCGCCGGCATTCCTGTCGAGTGTGTAGCTGTCGCTGCCGGCATCGACCGCATCATCGACATGGGCCGTACCGTCATGTCTGTCACCGGCGACGCCTCATGCGCCGTCGTCATGCAGCGCCTCACTGCAGGCCGTACTTCTCAAGAAGAGGTTAAATAAAGATATATCTCAACACAAAGAGCCCCGCCAGCACCCACATGGTGGGGGTGATGCTCTTGAAGTTGCCACAGAAGGCGTTGAGGAGCACATAGCTTATCAGACCTATGAGGATGCCGTCGCTGATGCTGAAGCTGAAGGGCATCACCACCATCGTGATGAAGGCTGGAAGTGCCTCGATGGGGTCTTTCCAGTTGATCTTCAACACGGGTGTCATCATCATCATGCCCACCACGATGAGCGCAGGGGCTGTGGCGGCCGACGGGATGGCCAGGAAGAGCGGCGCGAAGAGGAGCGCTATAGCGAAGAAGAAGGCGGTGGAAAAGGCGGTGAGACCAGTGCGGCCACCGTCGGCCACGCCGGCGGCGCTCTCCACATAGGTGGTCGTGGTGCTGGTGCCGAGGGCGGCGCCGCAGATGGTGCCTATCGAGTCGGCCATGAAGCATTCGTTGATACCGTCGACATTGCCCTCTTTGTCTACGTATCCGGCCTTCTCGCTCACCCCGATGACGGTGCCCATCGTGTCGAAGATGTCGAGGAAAAGGAAGGTGAAGAGCACCACTATCATGTCGAGAATGCCTTTGGCGCTGGCGAGCTCGCTCCAGGTGAACTGGAATGCAATGTTCTCGATGCTCGGCGGCACGGAGACGATGCCGTCCAGCGAGGTGAGGGCCACACGGCTCACGGCGCCGTCCGCCCCCATCACATTGTACATGGGTATGAGCCCCAGCGCCGTGGTGGCGAGGATACCCCAGAGGATGCCACCGCGGACTCCTTTCATCACCAAGGCCCCCGTGACGACAAGTCCCAGGATGCCCAGCAGGGCGGTGCCGCTGAAGGACCCGTCGGGCAGCTTGAAGGCAAGGGTTACCAAGGTGGGCCCTTGCCCTACGATGCCGGCATTCTGGAAGCCGAGGAAGGCGATGATAAGGCCGATGCCGGCACCCACGGCATATTTCAACGACAGCGGGAGTGCGTCGACAATCCATTTGCGCACATTGGTGAGCGTGAGGATGACGAACACGATACCTTCGATGAACACCGCCGTCAGTGCAAACTGCCAGCTATGGCCCATGGCTATGCAGACGGTATAGACGAAGAAAGTGTTGAGCCCCATGCCGGGAGCGAGGGCGAAGGGCTTCTTGGCGATGAAGGCCATCGCCAGCGTGCCTATGATGGCGGCGAGGGCCGTGGCGGTGAAAACGGCGCCGTTGGCCTTCGACATCTCGCCGCCCAGCGCGTCGAAGACATTGGGATTCACGGCCAGGATGTAGGCCATCGTGAGGAAGGTGGTCAGCCCGGCGAGAATCTCCGTCCTGACGCTATGCTTTTCAGGGTCAAACCCCAGCCATTTCAAGAATTTCATAGTAGCTTATTTCGTCGCTTACAACAACGTTGCAATCCTCCGTTTATTGCACAACCATACAATGAAACTGCCCATTAGCAAATCCCCTTACTAACGAATTCACGAATTAACACATTCACGAATACACTAACGCATTCTGCCTGCTTTGCAGGCTTTGTGGTATGCCTGCGAGCACCGCTGAATAAATCTAATGCAGCGAGTCAGCACCACTGAAATTAATCAAATCAAGCGAAAAACACATTCTCACATTCACGCATTCTCAAAGCGCATTCCCACATTCGCACGTTAACACATTCTATAATTCTTACTGAATCCCGCTCATATCAACCGAATACAAAATGTCATCCATCATCTCCTTGACAAGAAAAGCAACCATATATATAGGGAGATAACACACATTGTTGCTGGCGCTTACATTGTCGTGACAAAAAACAAATGCCTGTGGTATGGCGTACTCGGTATTCTCCATCACATTCGACAATGCATTGTGGCGCTGGTAGTCCTTGCCTGATTTTACCTCAATAGGCACAACATATCCGTTGCGTTCAATAACAAAGTCAAGCTCTCCTTGCTTTTTACTGTTGAAATAATACAGGTCATATCCGTGGGCGTGCAGTTCTTGTGCCACCACATTTTCGAAGATGGCTCCAAAATTGATGCTCTTTTCGTCGTTTATGATACGCAACTGGATACCTTCTGCATATTGGCTTGCCAACAAGCCAATGTCATTTTGGAACAGCTTGAAGAGATTCCTGCTGCGCGACAGCTTCAATGGGACAACTGGCTCTTCCACATTGTAAGTTGGCAAAGCGACACCTGCATTCTTTAGCCATAGAAAACTGTTCTCATATCGTGTGAACTTCATATTCTCATTCAGATCCTTCAGAATGAAACGCTTGTTTTTGGCATTCAACTCCGACGGTATCAAATCGAATATTTCCTCCAAGTATAGTTTGTGGTTTCTGTCATATTTTGCGATGTCGCGTTTGTAGAGTCTCACAATGGCTTGCTGCTCGGCCATCACCTGCTGCAAGTTGTGTGTGTCGACATATTTCTGTACGGCAGCGGGCATACCTCCCACAATAAGATAAAGCCTGAACAATTCCATCATCTTGGAATGAACAAAACCATCGACCGGCTGTCTTTTGTCAAAAGATAACTTCAAACTGTCCATAACCTGTTCCGACACCCCCATAGCCATAAAAAACTCTTCAAGGTCAAGCGGGAACATCTCTTTCACATCCATATATCCTACTGGTTCGGAGTGCAGGTCGTTCAACTCGACACCAAGCAGAGATCCACTCATCACATAACGGTAGCTGCCTTCATCCACAAGAAATTTTATGGCTGTCACTATCTCGGGGCATTCTTGCACCTCGTCGAAAAAGACAAGGGTCTGTCCCTTCACCAAAGGTGTATCGGTTAGAAGAGACAGCCTGACAAGGATATCCTGGCTGTTTTTAGCTTCTTTTAATGCATCTGCAGCTTCCGGTTGGTTGATAAAATTTATCTCTATAAAATGCCTGAAATGAGTCTTTCCAAACTGACGAATAGAGAAAGACTTTCCCGTCTGTCGAGCACCTGTAAGCAACAAAGCCTTCTTTGAACGAGTAAAGAAATTATCTAAATAACTATCAATCTTCCTTTTAAGCATAATATTGTCCGATTTTCCAACTGCAAATATACGAATAATGTCCGATTTTCCAACATTATTTTTCATCAAATCATCACTTTTTCCATAATTCTGTGCCTGCATTTCGTGGCACAACAATCCACCTACTAATGTATTAACTAACACATTAACACGTTCTGCCTCGATAGAGGCCTTGAGCACCGCTGAAATTAATCAAATCAAGCGAAAAACACATTCTTAAAGCGCATTCCCACATTTAAACTTATTGTTCCTTCGGCGATCTTTCGGCGATGGTCTGACGATAGTTGTCAGCCGAGCTGACGGCATACCAGTCGGTTAAGCCGACGGCACATCACGGCGGAACCTCATGTATTATCACTAACGCACTAACACAAAACAATATAATATACCGCTGATACCGTATGAACAAAACACCCACAATTGGGCATAATACAATTAACAAAATCAAATTATTGTCAATAATTTTTATTTATTGCCAAAAATTTGTGTATCTTTACATATATTCGGCATTTTGAGAGTATGGCAAATTGGCCATGTGCCGACTATGAGTATACAAAACTCAATAAGTTAAAGAAGTCCAACCCCGAGGCATTCTTCTATCTGTATTTGGCATTTCAATTATCTCACGGCTACCGGACATGAGCCCGTGTGTGGTGGATATGTGTGGCGAAGGGCGATAGGTTGCTTCGACCCTAAATCTTGATGAATCGACCGCAACAGCATCTATCAATTGAGAAATACAATTTCAGAATAAAAATTTGGTTGATTTGGATTTAATTCGTATCTTTGCAGCGTGAAAATGGGGAAAGCAGATTCTTTATTTGTTCAGTACAAGACAAACATAATAGTAACCAAATATTATTAGGCTCAGAAGAACTTTTTTGAAATATCTCGCTTCAGTTTTTCAAAACAACGATGGTTATCTATAGCGAATGTGATTCCAAACAAATCTTCTTTAATTTCGTCGGGTGTTTTTCCCCCTTTAAAAAGTTCACTTATCTTTTTTCTCAATTCATCCGGATAATCGTTTAATAAATCATACAAACGTAATGCCTCTATTTTATGATAATTATAGCGTTCCTCCAGTCGTAGTTTACTTACTTCTTCTTGATAAATCTCATTTCTGTTAGACTCAAATACTATCCTATATCGATCTGGGTTGTCTTGTAAACGGAGGGTTTTAGTAATGTCTTTTTTTTCGACACCATTGATACATATATCAACATCTGTTTCAAAACTATAATCTTTGTTTGATGGAAACAACTTTAAAATTGCAGCCTGGTCTTCTTTTGTAATTCTTTTTTTGTTAGATAACCCCAATATACTATTCCTTTTCAACTTTTCATTACAGACAGAACATGATGGAATAAAATTATATAGAGAAAGTCCGACTATCGGACATTCAGCCTTGGGTAAAAAATGATCCAAATCAAAATGATTCTTTTTCACTTTATTAACGCCATATACATTAATATAACTCATTTCGCAATAAAAACAAGTATGAACACCTATTTCATCTGCATGCTTCATAATAAAATCAGCAATCTTAGGCTGATACCCTTTATGTCCAGCCCTATCACTCGAATAACAAAACAAAGCCCTTAAAGCCTCCTCTAAAGATTTTTGTATTAGACCCTCTCTTTTTTTGTTATAATAATTTGCGAAGATACCGACCAAAGTTTCTGGGGAAGCGAGAAGAATCCATTTAACATTCACAGGGTAAATCGATTCAGCTCCCCCATCTTTAATGGCACTAATTAGTTCTTTCCGTATCTTTTCCCATTGAGACTGCATCTTATCAATTTCAAATAAATCAAGATACCCGTCCTCTATTTTTTTATAAAAAATATTTCTCATCTCAAGTTAATTTCTTTAACCTCAATTCAATATCTTCTAATCTTTTACTTATTTCTTCTTTTTCTTTTAACAGAGAATCTTTCGTTTGGCCTTTTTTAAGTATTCCGGACAAAGTATTTCTCAAATAATTGTCACCAATCATATTTACAACAAACCGATAAAAATCATATTCTTGGGTCGAAAATTCATTTTTAGTGGCAATTTCTTCGATTATTCTTGCTGCGACTTCGCCCATTGGTTTCTCAATGAAGAATTGGTTTACAAGCAGATTATGAATGTTCGCCGAAAATGTCTCATCGTGTCGGGCCTTTGCCTGACCGTCTTCAATATACAAAGTATGGGATAAAGGTATATCACTTAATACAAAAGGAGAATGTGTAACAAGAATAATATTTATTGATTGGATTTTTTCGGATTGGAGGTGACATTGAGACAGTGTTTGTATTAAATTTGACAAATAACGCCGTTGATATTCCGGATGGAAATATAGTTCAACTTCGTCAAACACAAGATTCACATGTTTATAATGGACTCGGAAACGATCATCCCTTACACTTTGCAAGTTTGTTAGATGATATAATAAATAGCTACTACTCACAAGATTCTGCCGTTCCCCACTACTCATTCTGTTCAATGTCGTCAATGACTCACGTGCTTTTATTTTTTCCTTGATAGTGTTGTCTTTTTTCTTGAAATACATTTCCCAAACAAAAAAAGCGGGTGGCATTCTCAAGAAAACATCTTCATAGTTTTGATAACCTTTTTGAGAGGGAGCGTTTCCCCCTATAAGCGCGGAGTCAATCCGTTGATTCTCTCTCAAAAACGAATCTTCATTTTCGTTCCCAAAATAACACACAGTCTTTTTATTTCCTTTGGCTGTAGAATAATAACCTCTCTGTATATAACACAGGCATTGGCGAATCTTCAACGTAATATGATTAGAGTGTTTTTGTGACGTAATATATTCAATCAGAGACCTGCATTTTTCTTGTTGAATATCCTTTATGATTTTTCTGATATTACTTGTAATATAACCTTTCTGTTGGGTTTCCCTTATTTGAATCGGAGAAGCAACTGCCAATCGTGTTCCATATGAAGGGTATGTAATACATATCTTGATTGTTTTATATGTTAAATATGTAATAATCGTATCCTTCAAAATGCCACTCATTTTTTCATATTGAGGATATCGGATGGAGTTGTCAACAAGAAATTGCCTCCATTCTTTTTTTATATTCCCATATATGGACCCACCTAACTTCCTCAAGATATTTTTTATAGAGTTCCTAATATCTTGGTTTTTTATATTATACAACTTTCCGTTTTTATCTCTAAAGCACATCAACATCCAGTCGATTGCTTTATCACTTTCTATTACTTCTTTTACTTTATTATTATAAAAGGTATTTGCATCATGATCAAAATAGTATACAATCTTTTCCGGATGATAATTCTCGAGAAATGATTGGCCTTGTGACTCAAAAAGCACCGCCAAAGTACACAATCTCTGTTTGGCCAGCCATTCTTCGTTCACACGATCAATATTCCCGTTGCTATCTCTAAAAGGAACAATGACTAAAGGCGTCAAATAGCCATCATTTTTATGAAAAATGCCCTCTAGCCAGTTCCCATTTGTATTTTTCATTATTTTCTTATCCACTACCACATCGCATTTGTAGTCCATGGGATTTAGGGAATAGATACTATAATTATTACTTATGGTATAGAATAAAGATGAACATATGTCTTTTAAGAATAAAGAATCAATTTTTCTTTTTTTTTCATTATAAATTAACGTTCTACGGCCGTATTTAACTTGATAATAACTAAAACCCTTATCGTGGTTATGCATTATCTGCAGTTTACCATCTGTTTCGAAGAATAGTTCTGCATCCAAGCCATATACCCGATCAATTTGAACATCCTTGGGCATATTGTCCCATTCCACCCAACTTCTAGTTAAGCACCAGTAGGCAAAATTATTTATTATCGAATAAAGTACATCTAATAGAGTACTTTTGCCACTACCATTTTTCCCGACAATACATTGTACGGAAATATTAATGTCATTAGACAACCCCATTGACGAAACTGACCAATACAGCTTACTTAATACTTTTTCTTCAATTATGCATTTTGAACCACCGAACTCCCATTGGTTCTCTTCTGTGGGTTCTGAAAAATCACCAAAAGGGAACCACCCTGATTTTAAATTTTTAATTACGGATGCATCTCCGTTGTTTATTTTTATCCCAATTATCTTCATCTATTATTGTTTTTTTGCAAAGATACGATTTTTCTTTGAATTGAGAAAAATTATTTTGTCATATGGGAAATTTGTTGTATTTTTGCAGGCGGTTTTGAGGGTGAAATCTCAAGGCCGAAAGTTAATGATTAGAAGCGTTATGCTTCCTTGTACTTGAGAACGTAGGAAATTTTCAAGCCATGGATGAGGATGTATAACGGTTCAACGCTTTTAGCGTGGACTGTTATTACATTATCCATTCGGGTTTTCCTACGACCTTCAAGTACAATGTGAGACATACAGGCCCACGCTTCTTTTGTATACCTGTCATCAAGGGCTGGGTGGCGAAAAAGTTACGCCCGACACGAACAAGGGCGGCTGAGATATGAAAATAGCACTTGCGATTGTCGCGATTATCCTATGTACTATTGGTCTGTCCTTGGGCAGTGCGGCCTCTATTGCAGAAGTCAATCGTCCAAGAACAGGAATTGCATTAATAATATCAATTGTGGCATTTATCATAGCCATTATATCTATGGGATTGGCATGGTATTGGGCAGCAATCATTGCCATTCCAAGTGCAATATTTGCTCCAATGTTGGTTGCAGAAGCAATAGGCGGAACACATTCCCAATGGTCACTTGATAATATGTGCAGATTCGGTGCTGAAGGATATTCTGAGTTTAAAATTATGACTTGGGTATTATTTGGATTAGTATTGTCTATTATTTCAATTGTAATTTGATGAACAACCAAGAGAATGAAATAATGCAAAAGGAATCCTTCCTTATGCGTATAATGGGAGAGTTCTATGACTTCATCTCTGATTTTGCAATACCAATAGTTCGTATTGGAACTCCAGTATTCTTTGTACTGTTGGGACTGTCTTATATATGTCATTGGAACATTATATGTAATCTGTACTCTATTGCTAGTGGGTTTTCCGTACTGTTCATTGCATACATCATTTCGGCAATATTTATCATTGACAGATTGCTACTGTATCGTGTCTTCAAGTCAAAACATCCAAAATATTCAGTAACGGCAATATGGGGGATTGCTTTGATAGCCGTAGGTATTACTGCATGTGTTCTAACCAACAATCACAAAAAACAATACAGGTTTGAATGTGCCGAATGGTATGTGGACGAGCCAAATGGCATTTATCATTGGAACAATAAATGCGAGAGGATGAGTTCTTCTACCTATGTTGCCAAAGGTTACGAGTTTATAGACAAAGACCTGGAATTCTGCGACTGCTGCAAAGAGGAAATGAAAGAGTACGCGCCGGAGCCAATACGTAGACCTTAATTATAAACATTATAATACATTGAAACAATGAGTACTCTTAGTATTATCTTAATTGTATATTTCGTTGTAGCGATTGCCATAATGTCTATTGTCATATACCGTAGACAACATGACCCTAGGCCTTGGAGTGATTTAATAGAGAAGAAACCTCTTTGGAAAATAATATTACCGCTACCCATATATCCTATCGCTGGCATATTTTATGTGTTGATACAGGGTTTTGACCCCAAAGAGCGTCGCAACAGAGAAGCCCAAAAACATCTAAAGACAAAAGATGATTTTGAAAAGGAATATGCGGAACTGAAAATTGACGAAGTGGATATAGCGGATGGCATTGATGACACTTTACAGAAAAATGCGTCTTTATGTATGGCAAATGGTTTGCTCAATAGAGACCTATTATCTTTCTTTTCCTTGTTGGACGACAACGTATGTCAAGTATTGTATGACGAAAAACTATTTGACAAAACCACGGGAAAATCTAATGTTGAACAATATTGGAGCAATTGGTTAAAGCGACAAGCTGAAAAGGGATTAACCCACAAATACAAGATTGTAGAAGCCAAATATTTTTCAACTGAGGCATTAGAAATATTGTTCTACAATGGAGAAAAGCGTTACTGTGGTGCAATGATTGTGGTGTTCTGGTTTAACTCTCAAAACAGAATACAGAATATCCTTTTTTCTGCGGAGCCAGTCTATTATACCCATTTTCTAGAGAATAAACAAAAACTGTTGTCCACTTTGGAATCATTGAGCTCTGATCATGTGGCGTCAGATTTTAAAAGGGGGAGGCATCTTCCATGCTGCGAATGCGGTACAGATTCTGAAAAACTGATTTGGTATGGATATAGATATATCGCATATGGTGGACAAGTATCATTTTGTCCTAAATGCAAAGATATTGTTGAACACTATTGCACTACACACTTTTATGTCGACTATTGGACAGAACATTTTCCAATGGGCGATAATATTGATTACATTGAGAATGTATTGAATACAAAAGATGTCCTTGATGAGCCAGAAGAACCTGCTGTGTTACGTGCGCCTGGCAGGGTCTTTCTTGAACCAGTCAGGTATGTGTTGTCACAATGTGATAGAATTGTAGATGGAACAGAAGAGAACCAACTACTATATGCCGCAAATAATGGGGTATATGAAGCATATAATAATCTAGCAATAAAACTGCTAAGCAAGGATACCGAAAAAGCTATTGAATATTTCAAATTGGCTGCGGATCATGGTGTTGCAAACAGTATGCTAAATCTCTCCCTATGGTACTATTCAGGACACGAGATGTCTCAATTCATTAACTATACACATCTGGCAGCAAAGGCTGGAAATATTATTGGATTATATAATGATGCTGTAACATGGCATTCTGCAGTCTTTGGAGGTGCTCCTCAAATTGATAGGGCCGAGAAACTGTATAGGGAGGCAATAGATGTGTGTCTGAATCAAATATATGAAGAAGATGAGAATCAGAAACCAAAAGATGCCTTTTGTGATTATGTTTTGCAATATTCATACTATGGTTTAGGATTATTATACTACCGAGACTTTGGGGAATACAAAAAGTACAATTTAAATTTATACTTTGGTAAAGAGGAGGAATTTGCCGTCATGCTAAAGGCTTATGCATACCTTAACGAATGTCCGAAACAAGACAACAAAGTAAGACACTTGAAAGCGTGTATCTACAAAAGAATATTGGATATACAAAAGGGAGTGGATGCTTACATGAACAAAGAAAAGCAAGACAACGATGACCTGCCGTTTTGATTCATGCTCATGATTTTAGAAAAACATGAGCATGACCTACATCATTCATGAGCATGATTTTTCGGAATCATGCTCATGTTTTTACAAAAAGATGAGAATGAAATCTCGTGTTGCAAGAGGAGCACATTAAATATTGTTGAAAAGTCTTTCTTGTCAATTCGATATTTCTTTGTATCTTTGCAAAAAAAGGCAGCACATGAATAAGAGAAAAAAGAAGAAAAAGCGCACCAAGTCATTGAGAAAGAAAAATAATCGGCGAAAAAAATCAATGTTGATAATATCAAAGGATAACTCAAACGCAGATGGTACTATTCAGCTTAATAATACATACATTAACTTTACAGGGAAAGACCTCGGTTCGGAAAAAAGAGAAAAACTTAAGATTGTGCTAACCGTAATAGGAATAATTGTTCCGGTTTTAATGGCAATACTATCTAACACAACCTGTAGTAATAGCACCACAAAATTTCCCGACGAAGAAAGAATACAAACATTGATAGAAGACTATAGGACCATAACAAATAGCAGCAATTACATTGAATGTAGAAAATTATATTCACCTATTGTTGAACGTTATTATAATTCTTATAACATTGACATTGACTCTGTCGTAAAACTCCATAAATCTTACAATAGAAAGTTTGGTGTCCGCGGTAAGATAAGTAACATTTACGAAGAATCACTTGTCATTAACAAAACTAACAATAACAAAGTAGAGGTATCCTTTAACGAAGATTTTTTACTTGACAGGGATGACACAACAAAGAATACAATGTTCCTGTTAAAAAAATATTTTGTAGTTGATAATGAATATAAAATAGTTTGTGAATATGAGGAGATAATAAAGGAATGGTAAGATTAGATAATAAGGGGGAAAAAGAGTTGTTGAAAACACATGGAATCCTTCGCCCGAAAATAGATGTAAAAGTTTGACGAGGGATCGTCGAAAGACCGTCGAAGGATCGCCGAAGGATCACGGGGTGATAATGCTAAAAACCAGCATTTTATGTATTCTTTATGGTATTTTGTATATCGGGGTGATTTTCAGCAGGTTGCTGTTGGTGCAAAGAAAGGGCATAGAAGGCAGAAAGAAGGGACAAAGAACGATGTGGCATTTTATCTGACTCTACTGTTATGCCGTTATAAAACAAGGGCCTCTTTCAAAGAAAAGACCATTATATGATTCTATGGGTTTTTCAATTATCTCGCAGGAGCAACTTGCAATTGTGTCAAAAACGAGCCTCCAATGTGGTTTTCGACAATCTTCACCATATTAGTACTTTCGCCAAGTATCATACAGCAATGGTGAATTCCTAAAACCAAATCTTGTATGGTTTGATTGGATTCCAACTGCTCTATTGTCAAACCAGCCTGTACGCATTCATCACGGTTGATGTGTCGGCTATGTGTCTTGGTGTCCGAATTATCAGCAAACTTCTTTTTTATACTGTCTTTAATACTACTATCAATAGTTTTATCTGCCAATATCTTGTCTGTTAATTCCACCGACAATTGGTTTGCCTGCTGACACATGGTCAAGAAAGTTGGAGTCAATTTTGAAATGATTGTCTGCCACAAACCAAGACTTGCAGGATTCCTCTTTATATCATCAACAGCGTTGTAAAATTCTCGAATGACCGTCTGACAAGCTACACCGTTCATCTGAGGGTCAAATGGTCCTAAGCACGACTGCCTTCCCATTACCACCGAACGACATGACACTGCAATCATTGAGCCTGCCGACATGGCCATCTGAGGAACTATGGCACGAATATCCCCACCATAATACGATTTGAGATAGAAGATGATCTGTTCGGTTGCTGCCAAATCACCGCCAGGAGTATGCATAATCAAATCCAATCCTTTAGTTTTGTCCGTATTGCGGACATTCTCCATAAAGGCGTTGATATCCTTGTCGTTTATAGAAGCGTCAGCTGACGGCTTGTGCAAAAAAGAAGAAAAGTAGAGGATTGTATTTCTCCCTGTCTGATTCGCTAACTCACGAAGCAGGTTTCTCTTTTTCTGGAAAATATAGTCTATCCCCGCATTAGGATCTTTGCTTTTCTGAACAGCATCCCGTTGCTCAGCCAGCAATTCACTCCAGCTATACATACGTATTTTATACTAAACTTAATGAATGTATGTCACCCACTACACAAGGGGCATTGTTTTCATAAGCAGAATATTGAACATACAACCCGTCTTGCATTTCCCAGTCTGTTTGGACGAATTTACTCGGTTCATATTCCTTTAGAATCTTATCGAAGACCGACAATAGGCTATCCTTACCCGAAGAGGATGTTGTTTTTGTCATGTTATGTGTCTCCATCTTATGTGAAATTTATAAAGATAACGTGACAGTAGAGCAAATATTGTATTTAAATTTATTTTTAACAAATATGGGGTGTGCAGAACACCACACACCCCATAGATAATAATGAGAGGGATTACTCTTCCTCTGCGGCGGCTTCCTCGTAGGCCTTGAGGAGGGCCTGCTGGACGTCGGCGGGGACGAGCTCGTAGCTGCTGAAGGTCATGGTGAAGGTACCGCGACCGCTGGTGAGGGAGCTCAGGGCGGTGCAGTAGCGGTTCATCTCGGCCAAGGGGGCCTTGGCTTTCAGCGTGGTGTACTTGCCTTCGGCATCCATGCCCATGACGATGGCGCGGCGACCCTGCAGGTCGGTCATCACACCACCCTGTGCCTCGGTGGGCACGGTGACGGCGATGTCGTAGATAGGCTCCTTGATCTTCGGGGCAGCCTGCTTGAAGGCCTCGCGGAAGGCGGTACGGCCGGCAATCTTGAAGGCCGTTTCGTTGGAGTCCACGGGGTGCATCTTACCGTCGTAGATGTTGACGACGATGTCGCGGGCGTAGGAACCGGTCAGAGGACCCTGCTCCATCTTCTCCATGATACCCTTGAGGATGGCGGGCATGAAGCGGGCGTCGATGCTGCCGCCGACGATGCAGTTGTTGAAGACCAGCTTTCCGCCCCACTCCAGCGGATACTCCTGGGTGTCGCGGATGGGGTACTTGGTCTGGTTGGGCATGCCGTCGTAGTAGGGCTCGATGAGCATGTGCACCTCGCCGAACTGGCCGCTACCACCGGACTGTTTCTTGTGGCGGTACATGGCTTCAGCGCTCTTGGTGATGGTCTCGCGATAGGGGACATTGGGGGCGGTGAAGTTGACAGCCAACTTGTACTGGTTCTCGAAGTACCATTTCACGGTGTTGAGGTGGAGTTCGCCTTGGCAGCCGAGGATGACCTGGCGCAGTTCGCGGCTGTTTTCGAGCGAGAGGCTGCGGTCGGCATTGCAGAGGTCTTTGAGGGCGGCACCCACTTTCTCGTCGTCGTTGTTGTTGGCGGCTTTGACGGCCACGGTGTAGACGGGAGTGGGGAATTCGATTTCGGTCACCACGTCGTCGGTGTTCTTGGGAGTGGTGAGCGTGTGGTTGATTTTGACGTCTTTGAGTTTGATGGTGCAGATGATGTCGCCGGCGCAGGCTTTCTCGATACGCTGGCGGTCTTTACCGCTGCACACGAGTACCTGGCTGACGCGCTCCTTGCTCTGGTTGCAGGAGTTGATGACATCCTGTGCTTCGGCCAGCTCGCCGTCGTAGATGCGGAGATAGGTGATTTCGCCGAGGTTCTTGTCCTTTGCGCTCTTGAAGGCGAAGGCAACGGTGGGGTTGGCGGAGTCGCACTTGAGTTCTTTGCCGGCAACGGTTTTCTTGCATTCGGCTACCTCGTTGGGGGCGGGAACGTTCTGGCTGATGAATTCAAGCAGGCGTCCGACACCCATGTTCTCCTTGGCGGAGGTGCAGAGGATGGGGAAGAGGTCGCGTTTGTCGATAGCGAGTTTCAGGGCCTTGGTGAGCTCCTCGGCAGTGAGGTCGCCGTTCTCAAAGTATTTCTCCATCAGTTCGTCGTCAGCGGCAGCAGCTTCCTCGACGAGGGCCATGCGCATCTCGGCAGCCCTGTCGGCATAGGAGGCGGGAATCTCTTCTTCGGTGGCTTTGCCGTCCTTGAAGGTGTACATCTTGTTGCTGACGATGTCAACTATCTGGTTGAATCCCAGTCCGGGATTGGTGGGGAACTGGAGGACGGTGCATTTGCCGCCAAAGAAGTCCTTGAGTTGGTTGACGCTGTCGTCGAAGTTAGCCTTTTCGGCGTCGAGGTGGTTGACGACAAAGATCATCGGAGTGCCAAGTTTGGTGGAGTAGCGGTAGGCCACTTCGGTGCCGACTTCGACACCGCTCTGGGCGTTGACCACGACAACGGCGGCTTCGACTACGTTGAGGGCTGCGGCCAGCTCGCCTTGGTAGTCGGCGAAGCCGGGGACATCGAGGATGTTGATTTTCTTGCCACCAAATTCGGTGTACATGAGGGAGGTCTCGACGCTGTATTTGCGGTCGAGCTCGATGTCGCGATAGTCGCTGATGGTGTTCTTAGTGTCTACGCTGCCGCGGCGGTTGATGAGGCCGCCACAGAAGGCCATGGCTTCGGCCATGGAGGTCTTGCCCGATTTGGCACCGCCCACGAGGGCGATGTTGCGGATGTCGGATGTCTGGTATACTTTCATGTTGTTATTTTATTTTGTTATTTATTTCTATGTATAAGGGTATTCTGTAAGCCAATGAGGATGAGTGTCTTATTGGCTTGCGGGGTGCTTTTTCACCGAAAATACCGAATGGCAAAGATACAAATAAATTTGAAAATAATGAAATAAATTGTGTGTGAAATAATGAAATATCGAAAAAATAATAGTACTTTTGCAAATCAATACGAAGTTGAAAATTGAAAAAAGAGCATTGAAGATGAACAAGGTGTGAATGCTGGAAAGTGTTCAGGCCATTGGGCTTAGTGAAAAATGGGAGTCATTGCAAAGCAAAGTATAAAAGGGGCCCTCGCCAATTATCTGGGGGTACTGATAGGAGCAGTCACCACGTTTTTTGTGGTGACGGACTTGCTCACCCGGGAGGAAATCGGCCTGACAAGGGTGATGGTGGATGCGGCGATGCTTTTTGCCGGTCTGGCACAGCTGGGTACGAACTCGTCGATACTTAGGTTTTATCCACGTTTCCACACCCCCGATAATCCTGAGTTGCGTGATCACGGTTTCTTCGGATGGACGTTGTTGCTCCCGTTGGCAGGCTTCTCTATCCTGGCGGTGCTCTTTTTCATTTTCAAGGACAATATCGTGGCTTACTATGCCGAGGAGGCTCCGCTGCTGGTGGATTTTGCCTACCTGCTACTGCCGCTTACCTTCTTTGTGCTGTATATGACGGTGTTCGAGACGAATGCCAGTGTGCTGCTGCATATCGCCCTGCCGAAGTTTGTGCGTGAGGTGCTTATCAGGGTGTTGAATCTCGTTGCCTATCTGCTTTATGGTTTCAGGGTGATAGACCTTGACTTGTTTGTGATACTCTTCTGCTCGTCGTATGCAGTGGCGATGATAGTCAACTTTGTCTATCTCTTGTCGCTGGGACGGGTGTCCTTTAAGCCCGACTGGCATTTTGTCGATAAAGGGTTGCTGCGCGAGGTGGGGGTCTACACTCTGTTCATGACTGCCACCGTGCTGGCCGGCAATATCAAGCTTTTCGATGCCAGCTTCGTCGCCAGGGATGGCCTCGTTGCTGCCGGGAGCTATACAGTAGCCTGCTATATCGCCAATGTGGTGGAAATTCCCTACCGTTCACTGGGGGCTATTTCCAGCCCGATTATCTCAAAAGCCGTGGCAGCGGATGATATGTGTGAAGTGAACAGGCTGGGGCAGCAGGTGTCCCTGCATCAGCTGCTGGTGGCCTGTATGCTGCTATTCTTTATCTGGATAAACCTGACACCTTTGTTTGCACTGATTCCCAACGGAGAGGATTATGTGTCGGGGATGGGCGTGGTTTTGTTCCTCGGAATGGCGAATATCCTAAACTCCACCCTCAGCATCGCGACCAACATCCTTAATTTTTCGAAGTATTTTGCCTATTCGTTCCTCTTCATTTCGCTGCTCACGGCTGCGGCCATCACACTGAACATATTGTTTATCCCCATGTGGGGAGTCACCGGTTCTGCATGTGCCACACTGGTGGCCTATATTGTCTATTTCGTCCCGCTTCTGACGATGCTCTGGGTGCGGCTTAGGGTAACACTTTTCAGCCGCAAGCAGTTGGGCGTTCTGCTGCTGACGGTTGCGTTGTTCGCCCTCAACGCCCTTTGGGTATGGCTTGTCTCG
>JAEEGH010004914.1_pt1 | contig 33945 bp, 27 predicted proteins | sample 9134181 | NCBI WGS metagenome assembly JAEEGH01 (sample SAMN16246544, study PRJNA631951) | gut metagenome | biome: gut microbiome; feature: rumen; material: DP-attached | host: Bos | place: Iran: Karaj | collected 2018-10
TTGTTGCGGCAAAGGTCGATGTCATTGGCATAGACACGGCTCACGGCCATTCAGCAAACGTAATAAAGGTCGTGGGCGAAGTAAGAAAAGCATATCCGGATCTTCAGATCATAGCGGGTAACGTGGCTACGGGTGAGGCTACCGAAGCACTCATCAAGGCAGGCGTCAACTGCGTCAAAGTCGGCATCGGTCCCGGCTCCATCTGCACCACAAGAGTCGTTGCGGGTATCGGCGTTCCGCAGATCACCGCAGTCATGAACGCTTACGAAGTGGCAAAGAAATACAACATCCCGATCATCGCGGACGGCGGAATCAAGTTTTCCGGCGATCTCACCAAAGCGATCGCGGCCGGCGCAAATGTCTGCATGCTCGGAAGCATCTTTGCGGGATGTGACGAAGCTCCCGGCGAATTCGAACTGTTCCAGGGCAGAAAATATAAGGTTTACAGAGGAATGGGTTCCATCTCCGCAATGGAGAACGGAAGCAGAGACCGCTATTTCCAGGCGGGAGCAAAGAAACTCGTTCCCGAAGGCGTCGAAGGACGTGTTGCTTACAAGGGACTCGTGGAGGACACCGTATTCCAGCTTATGGGCGGCCTGAGAGCCGGCATGGGATACTGTGGCGCAAAGGATATCGAGACCTTAAAGACCACAGGAAGATTCATCAAGATCTCTTCCGCAGGCCTCAAGGAAAGCCATCCTCATGACATCCACATCACCAAGGAAGCACCCAACTACAGCACGGAAGAAACAAAATAAAACATATCAAGGAGAAGAAAATGGCAGTATTTAGCGAAGAAAAAAGAAAGGCAAAGAGGATCCCGGTAAGACTTGAGCTCCAGATCTCCAAGCTTTTCAGACAGGCAGAGATAGAGGAGATCGAGACTGCTGTTCCCATTGAAGTCACTGATGTTTCCAGAGGCGGCATCGGCTTCACTTCAAAGGGAAACTTCCCGCTGGACTATTACTTCAATGCAAAGCTTGAGCTCGGTGACAGCGACAGCGTGCTTTATTGCGTTGTACAGATCATCAGAAAGCTTGACAAGGAAGACGGAACATACTCCTACGGCTGCATCTTTATAGGCATGGCTTCTGTCCTTAATTACATCTTCGATGATTTTGAAAGAAGGGCGGAAGAAAATGGCACAATTTGATAATATCCCCGGTTACCGTCTCCTCAAGGAGGAAGAACTGGCAGACGTTAAGGGTACAGGACTTTATTTCAAGCATATAAAGTCAGGTGCCCGTGTTTGCGTTATAAAGAATGATGACGAAAACAAGGTCTTTTACATAGGTTTCAGGACTCCGCCCACAGATTCGACAGGTGTGGCTCATATCGTCGAGCACACCACGCTCTGCGGTTCAACGAAGTTTCCCGTAAAGGACCCTTTCATAGAACTTGCAAAGGGATCTCTCAACACGTTCCTTAATGCTTTCACCTATCCCGACAAGACCGTATATCCTGTTGCGAGCTGCAATGACAAGGATTTTGCAAATCTCATGGATGTCTATCTGGATGCCGTGTTCCATCCTAACTTCTACAAAGAAGAAAAGATCTTCCGCCAGGAGGGATGGAGATATGAGCTGAACGACGAAAAAGAGGACATAAAGCTCAACGGTATCGTATACTCCGAGATGAAAGGAGCATATTCATCCGCTGACGATCTTTTTTATCGTTACTGCCAGGGCTCGATATTCCCCGACAATCAGTACGGCGTCGATTCGGGCGGCGATCCTGAGCATATTCCGGATCTTACTTACGAACAGTATCTTGATTTCCATAAAAGGTTTTATCATCCCGTAAACAGTTACATCTATCTTTACGGTGATCTTGACGTGCGCGAACGTCTCACATGGCTTGATGAGAACTATCTTTCAAAATATGATGTGATCGACATCGATTCTTCTGTCAAGATACAGAAGGAGTTCGGCGGGATCAGGGAAGTGACCGAGGAATATTCGGTTGACAACCCTGATGAAAACGGCAAGGGCGTGTTTTATTCACTTAACGTGTTTGCGGGTGAGACAGATGACCTGATCAAGGGCATTTCTTTTGAAGTGCTCGATTATGTGCTCTTTGAGGCTCCCGGTGCTCCTGTGAGAGAGGCTCTTACAGAGGCGGGGATCGGAGACGACATCATTTCGTTCTATTCCGGTGACATTCAGCAGCCCAGCTTTACGATCGGCGTAAAGAACGCAAAGCCCGGAATGAAGGACGATTTTAAGCGCGTTGTTTTTGATACACTTAAGAAATGCGTAAAAGACGGCATCAAGGAATCATCCTTAAAGGCTGCCATAAACCGTCAGGAGTTCAGATACAGAGAAGCTGATTTCGGGCGTTTGCCGAAGGGCCTCATGTACGGCATCACCTGCCTTTCCACCTGGCTTTACAATGACGATATGCCTTTCGTCACGCTCCATATGAACGAAGCGTACAAAGAAGTAAGGGCAAAGATAGGAACGGGCTGGTTTGAAAGCCTTGTCGACAGATACTTCCTGAACACCGGACACGGCGCGCTCCTTACGTTCCTTCCCAAGGTAGGACTGAACGCCGAGCTTGAAAAGAAGACCGCTGAAAGATTAAAAGCGATGAAAGCAGGCATGAGCAGGGCCGAGATACAAAAGCTCATCGACGATACCGCGGCTTTGAAAAAGTACCAGAGCGAGCCCTCAACACCCGAGCAGCTCCGCACGATCCCGCTCCTTTCTGTTTCCGATATCAGAAAAGAGATCAAGGAATGCCGCTACGAAGAAGTGTTCAAGGATGCCGGAAAGATCGTATGGGAAAACTATGACGCGAACGGCGTGGCATATATCAAGGCTTTCTTTGACGTGAGCGGAGTGGACACAAAGGATGTGCCTTATCTTGGTCTCATGAGCATTCTTACGCTTGTGGATACCGCAAAGCACACCTACGGCGAACTGAACGACGATATATATATCCATACCGGCGGTGTGGGAATGGATGTTTCGACATTCAAGAAATACGGCGATATAAGTTCCTTCCTTCCCTGCATCAGCATCGCGACAAAGACCATGGCGGACGAAGCGGTGACAGCTGTGGGGTATCTCGACGAGATAATAAGGACTTCAAAGTTTGATGATGTAAAGCGCTTAAGAGACCTTCTGTTCATGATGCGCTCTGACATCGAGAGCAGTTATACCGAAAACGGCACCTCGGTCGCAAGGGCAAGAGTCGCATCGTATTTTTCCGAGAGCGCGAGCTTTATGGAAGCGATCAGCGGCATTGATTTCTACGGATTCCTTAAGGACATCACCGATCATTTTGATGAAAGGATCGAGAACGTCATTGCAAAGCTTAAGGAACTGTCGGCAAAGATATTTACGAGGGACAACCTCTTTATAAGCATCACCTGCGGAGAAAAGGAATTGAAAGCCTTTGAAAAGCCTCTCAGAGACTTTATCGCGGCGCTTCCTTCGGGAAAGAGCGAAAAGCACATGAAATTTGTGCCCGAAAGAAGGAACGAAGGCTTTAAGACTCCGGGACAGGTGCAGTACAATGTGCGCGCAGGAAATATCTATCTTGCGGGCGAAAAATATTCGGGCGTGTTTGACATACTTCGCTCCATGCTTTCCTACGGATTCCTCTGGAATGAGATAAGAGTGAAGGGCGGAGCGTACGGAGCGGGCTTCTCCTGCAACAATGTGACGGGCTTTACCTGCTTCACATCCTACAGAGACCCGAATCTCAAAAACACCTATGAAAACTTTGAAAAGACCATAGGCTATCTTGAGACCTTCGAAGCAGACGACAGAGAGATGACAAAAGCCATCCTCGGCACCTTCGGCGATATCGACGCTCCGTTAAGCCCCAGACAGGAGGGCGAGAGGTCGTTCGGAATCTACATGAGCGGCGTTACCGACAGCGAGAGACAGCGTTTCCGCGACGAAGCTCTTAACTGCAGACCCGATGATATCAGAAAGACTGCGGCCGTGTTAAAGAAAGTGCTCGATCAGAACTATTTCTGCACCGTCGGTTCCGCAAAGGCCTTAGACGAAGAAAAAGACCTGTTCATGAGCACAAGGACACTTGTATAAGATGGATGAAGAAAACAACAATTTCAGATCGGGTTATGTGACGATAATCGGAAGGCCGAATGTCGGAAAATCAACGCTGATGAACTGCCTTATAGGGCAGAAGATCGCCATAACGTCCGACAAGCCGCAGACCACAAGACACAAGATACAGACTGTCTACACCTGCGACGAGGCCCAGATAATCTTTCTTGACACACCCGGGATCCACAAGGCAAAAAACAGGCTCGGCGACTATATGGACAAGGTCGCTGAGTCCACATTGGCCGATGTCGACGTGATACTCATGCTCGTAGAACCCACGACCTTCATAGGCGCGGGCGAACGGAGCATCATGGAACAGCTTTCAAAGGCCGAAGCGCCTGTGATACTTGTGATCAACAAGACCGACACGCTTTCCGACAGCAAGGAGAGCACAAGAGGCGAAAAACTTGCGGAGTGCATCAAAGCATATTCCGAAATCTTTGATTTTGCCGAGATCGTTCCTGTTTCGGCCAAAAAGAACAAAGGAACGGACGAACTCTTAAAGACGATGATACGCTACCTTCCTTACGGTCCCATGTATTACGATGAGGACACCGTTACAGAGGAGACCGAGCGGAACATTGCGGGCGAGATAATAAGGGAAAAGGCTCTGCGCCTCCTCGGAGACGAAGTGCCGCACGGGATCGCGGTCACCATCGAAAAGATGCACGAACGTGTACGCCCCGAGACCGGAGACACCGTTACCGACATAGAGGCCACTATCATCTGCGAGCGCGATTCGCACAAGGGCATCATCATCGGCAAGGGCGGCGAGATGCTTAAAAAGATCGGCACAAAAGCAAGGATCGAGATAGAAAAAGCCTTTGAATACAAGGTAAACTTAAAGCTCTGGGTCAAGGTCAGAAAGGACTGGCGCGACTCTGAGAAAATGCTGAAAAGCTTCGGATACGATCCCGAAGCGATAAACGGCAGGGACTAAAGCACGGGGGCAAAATGAACGGCAAAGTCACCGTTACGGGCATGGTCATCGCATCCATGAACCTGTCTGAATCGGACAGACGCGTTACCATCCTTACAAAAGAAAGAGGAAAGATATCCGCGTTCGCGCGGGGAGCGAGACGGCCCACCAGCATGCTGATGGGCTGTTCTCAGATTTTTTCGTTCGGTGAGTTTGTGCTCTATGAGTCAAGAGACGGAAGCTTCAACGTCGAAAGCGCCGACATCCGCACCTCTTTTGCGGGTGTCCACGACGATCTCGACAAGATCTACTATGGCATGTATTTCTGTGAATTTGCGCTGGCCCTCACACGTGAGAACGTGAACGCAAAGACCGAGCTGAACCTCCTTTATGCGGCTCTCAGGGCTCTTGAAAAGGGAATGATGGACAGGCGCCTCATCCGCATAGTCTTTGAACTCAGATTCCTCACGGAAAACGGAGAAATGCCGGAGACCTACCGCTGCATGAAATGCGGTAAGGAACTGATCGATGAGGAGCATGTGCTTTTTAACGCAAAAGAAGGCGGATTCATATGCATGAACTGCAGCGGAGGCATGAGTGGCGTTCCCGCTTCAAGATCCACTGTCTACAGCATGCAGTTTATCGTTTCCACGCCGCTCGACAGGCTGTTTTCGTTTAACGTAGCCGACAATGTCTTAAAGGAACTTGAAGCAGTGAGACGGGCGCATACAGGCACCTATGCCGGATATCATTTTAAGACTGAGGAAATGCTCGATATTTTCAGTGAACAATGAAGAACATCACAAGAGATATAAATACAGGAGAATATAAAAGGGTATATCTTTTGTACGGCGAAGAGGAATACCTTAAAAAAATGTATGCTAAGAAGCTCGCAGCGGCTGTCTGCGATCCCGAGGACACGATGAACACCACTGTTTTTCAGGGAGATTCTCTCGACATAAACGAGCTCATCGGGATCAGCAGCACCATGCCTTTTTTTGCCGACAGGCGTCTTGTGATTGTGTATGGCAGTGGGCTGTTCAAGGGAAAAGGCAGTACAGCGAAGGACAAAGACGAGGAACCTGAAGACGCGGAAAGCACGGCGGGCTCAGGCTCGGACAAGGACAAGCTCACTGATTTCATAAAAGAGATACCGGATACCACAGTGCTCGTTTTTGTTGAAAAAAAGGACCGCGAAAAGGACGGAAGAAAGATCACAGAGGTCGATAAGCGCAGCAGACTGTTCAAGGCAGTCGTTGCGAACGGCTACGCCGCGGAGATCAACGCGCCGTCGGAAAACGATCTCAGAAACTGGATAGCGCAGGGACTTGCAAAAAACGGAAAAAGGATAAGCGCCGCGACCGCGGACTACCTTGTGAAATATGCAGGGCAGGACATGCAGAATCTGAAAAACGAGATAGACAAGCTTGTGCTCTATGCCTTTGACCGTGAAGTCATAACCAATGAGGACATCGATGCCGTCTGCGTAAAAGCGCTGTCCGCAAGGATATTTGATATGACGGACAGTATGGTCACCGGAAGGCGGAGAGAAGCCCTTTCCATTTATGCCACTCTTACCGCGATGCGTGAGCCTGTACAGATGATCTTTTACAAGCTGCTCAGGCATTACGACCAGCTTTATGTCATAAAGGAAATGAAAGAGACCGGAGCGGGAAGAGGAGAAATGGCGTCGGCGATCTCAGCACAGGATTTCGTTGTGAGAAAGCTCCTTCAGCAGAGCGAAAGATATACACTTTCACAGATCAGGGAAATGATAGAATACGGAGTGGGACTCGAATGTGACTGGAAGAGCGGCAAGATCTCACCCGACAACATAGTGGAGCTTTTCATAATGCATAACGCATGACGAAAAATATTTCTTGAAAAGCCGCCGCTGATATAGTATAATAACTCTTTGTCAGGTTGACAACAGAATGGAAGCGTATCGAAGTGGTCATAACGGGCCTGACTCGAAATCAGGTAGTCCTCACGGGCTCGTGGGTTCGAATCCCACCGCTTCCGCGAAAGAAAAAAACAGTCGTGTGATACGGCTGTTTTTTTGTATCTGCGCATTATTTTATACCATCATGATGAGGCCATAGCTTATCAGGGCTTCTCCGAGGATATAGGTCAGCATTTCGAGCGTGTGTTTTTTGTAGGTGCCGCTGGATCTGTGGAAGCGCACATCAAAGAGCAGCATATCCGAGATAAAGAAGAGCACGGCTCCTATGAAAACTGTGATCGTGGGGGCTCCGGGATGGCTGAACAGCATCATGCAGGAAAACATGTTCATGGTGGCATTGGCGATGAGGTACCCGGTCATCGGGACTTTGAGCGGTACGGGAATGGACGGCCAGAGCCCGCGAAGATGCAGGAAGATGCTTGTGAGATATACAAGGAACAACGGTATCACGATAAAAAACGGGACCGCGTTAAAATCCACATGGCGTCCGAACGCGCTGATAAAGCAGATGTGGGAAAAGAGGAACGCTATCCCTCCCATGGATAGGGCTCCCGGGTGTTTAAGCATAAGCAGCACGTCTCCCGCCCAGGAAAAGAACATCGCTGCGATTATGTAAAGGTCGGGCTCGGTGCCGCAGCAGTATGCGATTATTATGAGGGGCATGAGGAGTCCCTTGGTGAGGACTCTGAGCTCTCTGTTCCCTTTGTAAGTGCCGTAAAGGTGAAAAGCGCTCACTATAAGAAGGACGATATATGCGCCCGCCGTTATCCTGTTCATGAGTGTGCCTCCGACTTGATGACTATGCTCTGTACGTTTGATTCTATCTTAATTTTATATTTTAAGCAATAATAAAAAAAATGTTAGAATTATTGATAAAAAATAAACTTTGTGACAGAATCTATACTGAATATGGGGGTAAAGGAACTTTTGATCCATACCCGCTTTAAAAGGCATACGAAGGGAGATTCCCGTGTTATTATATTATGACAAAATATCAGAGGTGATGAGCCGCCTGGAGGAAGCGTTGGAGTGCGTTGTACCGGGCGAGTTTGTGGCGCTCTTGAACCTCGACATAGATAATTTCAAGATGCTGAACGACTCGGTGGGACACACCGCCGCCGATGAGCTTGTGGGAAATGTTGAGACCGCTCTTAACATCGAGCTTTCCGACCATGACTACATCGGACGGAGTGGAAACGACGAGTTCATCATACTTTGCGATGGTCTGAGATCCAGAGAGGAATGTGAAGCAAAAGCGCTGCAGATAATGAATGTGTTTGACCGCCACAGGTTTGATGCCGGTGAAGGCAGAAGGATATATGTTTCCGCGAGCATGGGCGTTGTCATCGTTCCAAAGGACGGAAAAGGAAATTTCAAAGAGATACTGCGAAATCTCGAATCCTCACTGCATGTGGCAAAGGAAGCGGGAAAAGGCACATACCGTATTTTCGACAGCTCTCTTGAAAATGTGACGGAGGACAAGTACAAGCTTCAGGACGATATGCAGCGCGGACTCAGGGAAAACCAGTTCGAGCTTTATTATCAGCCAAAGGTAAACCTCCATTCCGACTGTGTTTACGGCTTTGAAGCACTCCTCAGATGGCATCATCCGACCAAGGGAATACTTCTTCCTTCCGAGTTCATACCGTTTGCGGAGGAGTCGGATATCATTTTTGAGATAGGACGACTGGTGCTGAGAAACGGATGCAGACAGCTCGGGATATGGCAGAAGAGCGGCAGAGACGTATCGCTTGCTCTGAACCTCTCGGGAAAACAGTTCAGAGAGCCCGGCATCATCAACTTCATTCTTTCCTGCATAGCGGAAAACGACATAAATCCGAACAAACTCGAGATCGAGATCACGGAGACCGCCGCGATCAGCGATTTTGACTACACCATCATGGTGATAAACATGCTGAGACAGATAGGAGTGACCTTCTCGCTCGACGATTTCGGCACAGGATACTCGTCGCTCAGCTACTTAAAGCAGCTTCCCGTAGACAGCCTGAAGATCGACAAGAGCTTCATGGATACCATGCCCGACGACGACCGCGACCAGATGATCGTTGAGACCATCATCTCTCTCGCAAAGACGCTCAACATGTCTGTCATCGCTGAGGGAGTGGAAAACAAGAAGCAGGAGAAGCTCTTAAAGAACATGAACTGCAATTACGCGCAAGGATTTTTGTACAGCTGCGCGGTTCCCGCAAATATCGCGAGCCTCATGATAGGCTGACAAAAAAACGGGAACTTTTCAGTTCCCGTAGATATGTTTTACAAAATCGGAAAGTTCCTGGTCGGAAGTCAGCGCTTCCTGGAGCTTCGCGGTAATTTCATCGATCATTTGTCCGTATTCCTCGGAATTCTTAAGGGCGGCCCTGAAAGCATCCGTTTCTTCGGATGTGTCGCCAAAGAATATCCGGGGTATATTTTCATCATTGAGTTTTATGAGATACTCCGAGGCTCCCGGAGCGGGAGTATTGATGTTTATGAACTTGATGTCTTCCGTGATATAGACCACATAATCGACATCCTTGACATTTTCGGGGGCCGAATTCACATGCATTTCGTGCGTGGTGTATGAATCGATGAACTGATTTGATGCCGCAATCGATTCAAAGTCTATCAGAGCGCCGTCCGAAACGGTCTCGCTGAGCGCCTCCCTGTTTCCGGAAACCATGGCGCACAGGTATTTGTCAATGGTCTGCCTGATATAGAGGTTAAGCACATCGTCGGTGAGACGGGATTTCAGGACAGCTTCTTCAACGCTTTCGGACGAGATCAGAGGATAGATCACAGCCGAGCCGTCTTCCTTAAAGGACATGCAGAATTCCGATATGGAAGGGACTTTTACCGAATTGTTTTTATACAGCATGTCATACAGGACATAGACTATGTAATCCGCGTAGTCTATGCCTTTTTTGTAATAGCAGCGTATATAGGAGATGCTTGCGACGTCACCTGTAAGAGCTTCGTAAGCTTCACGTTCCATCAGCATGTCTTCGGGGATATATTTGGAAAAGGAATCATATGCTCCCGAATAGTATGAGGTGAGAAAATCGGCCGCGGCCGCTATGATCTTTGCGCCTTCGTCCGTAGTGTCGGCGCGCATGAGCTCTGAAGTGAGCGTAGCCATGAGCGGCGTGAGCGTCGCCGTGGGACTCGGAGTAGAAGTTGCGGTAAATGCCGGAGTCGGAGTGCTTTTGGGATCTGTGAGCAGCGTTTCGTCCGTAGTCTCCCCGTTGCACCCGGACAAAAAGAAGAGCAGTGATACGACTGCCGAAAAGAACAGGTATTTTGTTGCTTTTAAAATATCCATAGCGTCACTGATCGGAATTGAACCGACGACCACCTGCTTCGGAGGCAGGCACTCTATCCGCTGAGTTACAGTGACCAACGTCAACCATCGAAGATGGTTGACACGTAGAAAGCACTTGTTTCAAGTGCTTTCGTATTCAAGTCGTCGCGCCCGGCTTTTCGGGCAGCGAGGACTTGTTCCTTTCAAGGGTAAGCCCCCCAACGTCAATCCCCTTCGGGCGTTGACAATTTCGAGTTATGACTCGTAGAATTATACTCTTTTTCGTTTCTGATTTCAACACCCTGCTTCATCTTGTTGCACAACCGGGATTTCCACTATAATGACAACGCGGACACATTACTCTTGAAAAACCCTCGTGGATTGCGTTATAATATTCCAGTTATGAACAATAAAAAATTTGAAAATCCCCAGGCTTCAGAGGGGATAAGAATAAACAAATATCTGAGTGATTCCGGAATGTGTTCGAGACGCGAAGCTGACAGGCTGGTCGAAGAGGGACATGTCACGGTGGACGGAGTGACCGCTGAAAACGGCACAAAAGTCCTGCCGGGGCAGAAGGTCGAAGTGGACAATAAGCCCGTAAAACGTGACGACAACCAGGTGCTGATCGCCTTTTACAAGCCTGTCGGGATAGTCTGCACCACGGATACCAGGGAGCCTGACAATGTCATAGATTTCCTGAAATTTCCAAAGCGCATTTATCCCATCGGCCGACTTGACAAGGATTCCGAGGGCCTTTTATTGCTTACTAACGACGGTGACATTGTAAACAAGATACTCCGCGCCGGCAACAATCACGAAAAGGAATATGAAGTGAGCGTCAACAAGCCTGTGACACCCGAGTTTTTAAAGGGCATGGCGCAGGGCGTTCCAATTCTCGATACCGTGACAAAAAGGTGTAAGATCGAGCCCACGGGAAAACAGTCCTTTAAGATCATCCTGACGCAGGGCCTTAACCGCCAGATCAGAAGGATGTGCGAGTACTTCGGATACCGAGTGGTCTCTCTTAAAAGAGTGAGAGTCATGCACATAACCCTCGGACACCTGAAACCCGGCGCATACAGAAACTTAAGCACTGCGGAGAGACAGGAACTGAAAAGGCTTCTGGCCGGTTCAAGCGCTCTGCCCGCAAAGGAAATAAGCCATGACCAAAAAAGAAAGAATCGAGGAGCTCGTTGAGCTTCTTTTAAAAGCGGGATATGCCTACGAACAGGAAAACCGCGAGATAATGAGCAATTACGAATATGACATGCTCTATGACGAACTTGTCGCTCTTGAAAAAGAGACGGGGTATGTCATGTCAAAGAGCCCTACCATGCATGTTGGCTATGAAGTGGTCTCCGAACTTCCCAAGGAGCGCCACGCAAGCCCTATGCTTTCGCTCGACAAGACCAAGAGCCCCGAGGCTTTGAAAAACTTTCTCGGGGATCATGAAGGACTGCTTTCATGGAAACTTGACGGTCTTACAAACGTTCTCACATACAGGAACGGCGAGCTCGTAAAGGCCGTGACACGTGGGAACGGCGAGATCGGAGAGATCATAACCAACAACGCGAAAGTTTACAAAAACATACCACTAAAGATCCCTTATACAGGAGAACTTGTGATCCGCGGCGAAGCGATCATCACATATTCCGAGTTTGAGAGGATAAATTCCCAGATAGAGGACGCTGACGCAAAATATAAAAACCCGAGAAATCTGTGTTCGGGAAGCGTGAGACAGCTTAACAACGCGATAACCGCAGAGAGAAATGTACTTTTGTACGTTTTCGGGCTCATCTCCACAGATCCCGACATGGGCTTTAAAACACGGCACGAAGGCTTTGAATGGCTTTCTTCGATGGGCTTTAAATGCGTTGAGTCAAAGCTTGTGAACAGCGAAAACTTTGACGAGACCTTCGGATATTTTAAGGAGCAGGTCACGAAGAACGATTTCCCTTCGGACGGGCTTGTCCTGTGCTTTGATGATGTGGCTTATTCCGCGTCGCTCGGCCGCACCGCTAAATTCCCGAGAGATTCCATAGCCTTCAAATGGCAGGACGAGACCGCTCGTACAAAGATGATCACTATCGAATGGAATGCTTCGAGGACCGGCCTCATAAACCCTATCGCAGTGTTTGAGCCTGTGGAACTTGAAGGTACCACGGTGAGCCGCGCAAGCGTTCACAACGTGAGCATCGCGGAAGGACTGAAACTTGGCGTGGGAGACGAGATAGAGGTCTACAAGGCCAACATGATCATCCCCCAGATATCTGTAAACCACACGGGAAGCGGGACATTAAAACCGCCTGCGACCTGCCCTGTGTGCGGCATGCCGACCGAGATCAAAGCCGAGGGCGACGTCAAGGTGCTTATCTGCAAAAATCCGGATTGCGCCGCAAAAAAGATCAAGAGCTTTTCGCTTTTTGTGAGCCGTGACGCGGTGAACATCGAAGGCGTCTCGGAGAACACGATAGAAAAATTCATAAATGAGGGTTATTTAAGAGAACTTCCCGATTTTTTCCGCATTTCGCGTTTTGAAGACAGGATAGTGAAGCTGGAGGGCTTTGGAAGAAAGTCCTACGATAATCTCCACGCCGCGATAGAAAAAGCGAGAAATGTGTCGCCGGCAGGGCTTTTGTACAGTCTCGGCGTGCCAAACATAGGAGTGGCCACGGCGAAGCTCATCTGCAGGCATTTCGATAATGACTTTGACAGGATAAGGCGGGCCGATGTTCAGGAACTGACCGCGATAGACGGCATCGGAGAAGTGATCGCGAAAGCGTTTGTCGAATTTTTCAAGAGTGAAAAAGCAAATTCGGTCCTTGACGAGCTTCTTAAAGAGGTTAAGCTCACTGCCGCCGAGGAAGCAAAAGAGCAGAAATTTTCGGGGCTCACGTTTGTGATCACGGGAAGCGTCGAAAAGTTTAAAAACAGAAATGAATTGAAGGATCACATAGAGAGCCTTGGCGGACACGTCGCGGGCTCTGTCAGCAAAAATACGGATTATCTCATAAACAACGATTCCATGTCGCAGTCCACAAAAAACAAGACAGCGAGGGAACTCGGAGTAAAGGTGATAACCGAAGAAGAATTTTTGAATCTGTGACGATCGGAGTTTGTCATGCCTATCAAAGTGCAGAATGATCTGCCCGCAAAAAAGATACTTGAAAACGAAAACATATTCATGATGGATGAGAAGAGGGCCATTTCACAGGATATCAGGCCCTTAAAGATAGCGATCCTTAACCTCATGCCGTTAAAAGAGGATACCGAAGTGCAGCTGATGCGGAGCCTTTCAAACACGCCGCTGCAGCTTGACATCACCTTCCTCACAACAGCGTCCTACGTTGGAAAAAACACGGCAACCAGCCATCTTGACACGTTTTATCTCACCTTTGACGACATAAAGAATGAGAAATTTGACGGTCTTATCATAACAGGTGCGCCGGTTGAGCTCATGGAATTTGAAGAAGTCGCTTACTGGGATGAACTGAGATCCATAATGGAGTGGTCAAAGAAGAACGTTACCTCCACGCTGCATATCTGCTGGGGTGCGCAGGCCGGACTCTATTATCACTATGGGATCAAAAAACTCATGCTCGGGAAAAAACTTTCCGGCGTATACGAGCACAAGGTGGAAAAGCGTAAAACACCGCTGGTGAGAGGTTTTGACGACATTTTCAAGATCCCTCATTCGAGGTATACGGAATCGGACAATGACGCCATTAGAAACGATGAGCGACTGATCGTTCTTGCCGAGTCGGAGACTGCGGGGATATTCCTCTGCATGTCCACGGACGGCAGACAGATCTTTGTGATGGGACATCCGGAATATGACAGGATGACGCTCGACAAGGAATACAAGCGTGACGTGGGGAAAGGACTGGATCCCGAGATCCCGAAGAACTATTATCCGGACGACGATCCAACAAGAGAGCCCATACTCTCCTGGAGAGGACACGCAAACACATTGTACACAAACTGGGTAAATTACTACGTATATCAGGTAACACCTTACGAGATCCATGATATATCTTGACAATGCCGCAACCACAAAACTGAAAGAAAAGGCTCTTGAAAAGATGATGCCGTATCTCACTGAAGAGTACGGAAATCCGTCAGCTTTGTATCTTCACGGAGGACATGCGAGACATGCCGTGGAAGACGCGAGAGACGTGATAGCCGGGCTTATCGGGGCCGAGAGGGACGAGATCGTGTTCACGTCGGGCGGGAGCGAGAGCGACAGCCTTGCGGTCATTGGCTATGCAAGAGCAAACAGACATAAGGGACATCACATCGTCACGTCTTCCATCGAGCACCATGCTGTGCTGAACGCCTGCAAGGCCCTTGAAAAAGAAGGGTTTGAGGTGACTTACGTGGACCCTTCTGCAGACGGGATCGTGAGCGTAAATGATATCGAAAAGGCACTTCGCAGTGATACGATACTTGTAAGCCTTATGACTGCCAACAATGAAGTGGGTACACTGCAGCCTGTAAATGAGACCGGTGCATTGTGCAGATCGCGAGGTATCGCATTTCATACGGATGCGGTGCAGGCATTCGGACATATCCCGACAGATGTGAGGGAGAACTTTGCAGACCTCATGAGCGTAAGCGCTCACAAATTCGGCGGTCCGAAAGGAACAGGCTTCTTGTTTGTGAGACGAGGGACCGTGCTTCAGCCTCTGGTCTACGGAGGCGGGCAGGAACTGGGCTTGAGAAACGGCACGGAAAATGTCGCGGGTATAGCAGGGATGGCAGCTGCCGCTGAGGACTGCATAAAGAACTTAAAAGAAACGCAGGAAAAAGTCCTTCGATTAAGAGAAAGGCTTATTGACGGCGTGATGAACGCCATTGAAGACATAAAACTGAATGGTGACAGAACAAGAAGGCTTCCCGGAAACGCCGATCTTTTGATAAAGTCCGTAAGAGCGGAAAGCCTTGTTATAAGGCTTGCGGCACGCGGGATATGCGTTTCGGCTTCGTCTGCATGTGCTTCTCGGGATAACAGACCATCGCACGTATTAAGCGCGATGGGGCTTTCGGACGAGGAAGCGGTGTCATCATTACGGATCACGATAGGGGAAGAAAATACCGCGGAAGAGATCGATGCGACCGTGGAAGCGCTTAAAACTACAGTCGAAGACCTAAGAAGTCTCAGGAGATGATCATGGAAAGCAATGTCAGAAAGATGGTATTATCGATATTTGTTGACAACACCTTTGGTGTACTGAGTCGCGTTGCGGGCCTTTTCTCAAGGAGAGGCTATAATATCGACAGCCTTACCGTAGGCACCACCGAAGACCCGAAATATTCAAGGAGGACCGTGGTGGCGACAGGTGACGAGCAGATACTCACTCAGATAAAAAAACAGGTCGAGAAGCTTGAAGACGTAAGGGAAGTAAAGGAACTAGTGCCCTCATCCTCTGTCTACAGGGAGTTGATCCTTGTAAAGATAAGGTGCAAAGCTGAGCAGCGTCAGGCAGTGATCTCGATCAGTGAGATATTCAGGGCAAAGATCGTGGATGTCACGCCGGATTCGCTTACTGCGGAGCTTACCGGAGATCAGGACAAGCTTGAAGCGTTTTTGAAACTTTTGGAAGACTACAAAATACTTGAGATAGCAAGAACAGGGATCACGGGGCTCTCCAGAGGGAGGTAAAGGACAATGAATGTGGCAACGCAGATTTGCGGGCTTCTTATCATATCGTCCGTCCTGATCTTCAACATGATCAGGAAAAAGATCCGTTTAAAAAGCTCGGACAACTTCATACAGCTGGTTGCTTCCTCGATTGGGCCGATCCTTCTCGATATGCTCTCATGCATGATGCTGGTCAGGCCTGATGTGGTCTCTGACAATGCGATGACGGTCGTTTACAAACTGAGACTTGTATCCATCGTGCTCGGGACCATTTTCGGTGTAAGATATCTCTGTTCCGATGTCTACAAACAGGACGAGAGATACAGGAATGTGATCTTTAAGGTCTGGATGCTTGCGCTGGTTCAGACAGTGCTGGTCGCAGCGATGCCTGTGAACTTTGAACTGTCGGAAAACGGAGACAGACTGGTGCCTTTCGGGACGGCGCTGTTTCTCTGTTATGCTTTCAGCGCGGTAGACATCGGCCTGATCCTCGTCATCCTTCTCAAAAACAGGAATGAAGTGAACAGCCAGCGAAGAAAAGCGATCGTCATGTGGGCGCTCACATGGTGGGCCAGCGGCATAGTACAGCTTATGTACGATGATGTGCATGCGGTATCTTTCGGTTCTGCGCTCGGCATCATGCTCATTTATTTCTCGCTTGAAAATCCCGAAGCCAACATGGACAGAGCGAGCGGCTTTTTCAACGAGAGCGCTCTCGGCATGTACGGCGCGAGAAATTACAACCGCAACATAAGCTTTTCCATCGTATTCATCTCATTTGCGTCAAAGGGCATAAGCACCCGTGTTATGCTCGACAGATCGATCCTCAAGGAGATAGTCGCTTATTTCAATTCGCTCGGACGTGGAGAGATGTTCCGTACGGGTGATATGGAGGGGGTGATCGCGTTTGAATCAAAAGAGGAATGTCTGGACACTTTCAAGCTGATACATGAAAGGTTCAGCTATGGCTGGGGTGAGCACAAAAATGTCTATGCCTTCATGCATTATGTTCTGGTACCGGACACTTTGGTATGCAATAACTGGGAAACACTTGTCCGTGCCGTGAAATATGCGGAATCGGAGATGACGGCCGGAGAGGATACGATAAAGGTCACAAAAGAACTTGTGGACCGCATGATGCATGAAAATGATGTCGAGGAGATAATAAGGGACGCTATTGACTGCAATCGTGTGGAGGTGTTCTATCAGCCGGTCTATTCTACGGCAGAAAAGAAATTTGTGGCTGCTGAGGCGCTCGCGAGGATAAGGAAGCGTGACGGTACGCTGCTTGTACCTGCGGAATTCATTGATGTTGCGGAAAAGAGCGGCATGGTGATAAGGCTGGGTGAGATCGTCTTTGAAAAGGTGTGTCAGTTTCTGTCGAGGGAGGCTCTGCATGAGCGGTTTGACATCTCGCATATCGGGATAAATCTTTCGGCGGCGCAGTGTGCATATGACAATCTCGCGGACAGTTTTATCTCGGTGATAAATGTTAACCATGTGGAGCCGTCGAGGATAGAGCTTGAGATAACGGAATCGGGTTCTCTTTCCGCAAGGGAAACGTTAAAGAAAAACATGTCGGAGCTGATGCTTTATGGTGTCGGTTTTTCGCTTGACGGTTTTGGAACGGGAAGGTCGGATTTCAACAATATTTTTGAGATGCCTGTGAACAAGGTGACTGTTGCTCGTGAGCTTGTGAGGGCGTACTTTGTGGAAGACAATGCAAGGCACATTCTGTCAAACAGCATACAGATGCTCAGGGATCTTGGGATGAAGATCGTTCTTGAGGGTGTGGAGACTGCGGAAGAACTTGAAGCGTTAAAAAAGTTTGACGCGGAGTACATTCAGGGGTATATTTATTCTAAGCCTTTGTCCGGTGGGGATTATCTGACGTTTTTGGAGAACAATCGGACGGGAAGATGAGTTGTTTAATTTTGTCATGCCTTGATCCGCGAACGTAATCGCGGATCAGAGCAGGGCATGGGAAATAAGGAATCTAGGAATCGCGTTCTTGAAGCCCGAGCGTAATCGGTCTTCAAAGCAGAACGCAAAAAACAAGGAATCTAGAGATCATGCCCTTGATCCGCGAACGTAATCGCGGATCAAAGCAGGGCACGATATTTGCGGATATGGTGGAATTGGCAGACACGCCAGATTTAGGTTCTGGTGGGAGACCGTGCAGGTTCGAGTCCTGTTATCCGCATTAAAAATGGGCATCCTACGGATGTCCATTTTTAATGTGGACGGAGACCTTGAACCTCAGGTTCGAGGTCTCCGCTTCGCTCCGGATTTTGCTACATAAAATGTTTGGGTCGCTGCTTGGATCGTATTCTGTCCGGATCATACGGGGGGCTGTTTTTGGATGTTGACATATGAGGTTGCTAATGGCAATATGTACATAATGGCGCCTATGTCATTAGCTGCGACGATCTGTTTTACGATCACGGCTATACTATGAGATATTGCTTTGCGGGCGTGAAGGGGGAAGGTCCATTATGGAGTACGACTGCATACAAGAGGCATTATCCAATTACAATATAAATGCTACGAAGATAGAATTGCTGAGACACAATGAGAATCTGACTTATCGTGTGGGAAACGACTATTTGCTGCAGATACATAAACCGGCAGAGGGGTTCACTGCGGACTTTTTTTATGACGGAGTTGAGCGTATCGAGATATATAGATCAGAACTTGCGTTCCAGGCACACTTAAAGAAACAGGGCATGCAGATACGTGAAGCGGTTGAAAACCGTCAGGGTGAACGCATTACGAAATTACAGAACGGCACGTATGTTACGCTTTCAAAATGGATCGAAGGCGAATCGCTGGACCGGCTTGAACTAAATGATGAGATATGTTATCAGATAGGCGGGATGCTCGCATGTCTGCATCAGAAGGCAAAGGGTTTTCTGGTATCACCTATAAAATCATACGGTAAGGAACATTGCGAATGTACAAAGAAAAGAATACAGGCATTGGAAGATCTGGAGTTGAGCAAGGAATATTCGGCGATCATGCAAAAGTGCTGTGACTGTGCCGGGAACGTATTGGAAAAGGCACGGGATGAATTTCATTTGATCCATGGCGATCTGTCTTCGTCAAATATTCTGCAAACTTCTGAGGGACTGGTGCCTATTGATTTTTCTTTTTTCGGAATGGGACATCCGATGTATGATCTTGCCGTTCTGTTTGGGAATTTCAGCGGATTGGTGCGCAGACAGAAAATAGCGGAAGGGTATCGGAATGCAGGCGGAACGATCCGTTATGACGTGTTGGATGCGTGTTTTATTCTTTCGTTGATAGATTGTATCGGAATTCATTATGAACAGTGGAGTAAGAAGGAATGGTTTGCGCCCAGAATGGTACGGTGGCATAAGGAAAACCTGGAACCGTATGCGCGTGGAGAACGCATATATGCGGACGATCTTTATCTGCTGCACGTACAGAGTTCCAATTAAAGATCAATGCCGCTTGAGATGATTATTATTTCTTTTTTCTCACATAGCAGATATTGCTGAAGAGGAAGAAACTGTGGTGGCGGACGAGGTCTTCATATTCGGACCAGCGGGCATAGTATTTGCGGCCCCAGCTGGAGAGGGTCATGATGTCATCGTTGAGGGCGGTGAGCATCATGTAGTGTGAGGAAGCGTGGGAGACGGGAACAAGGTCGCCGCCGGAGGTCCGGGAATAGAGTTTCAGGGTCTTGTGGTTTTTTAAAAAAGAAAAGAATGTGTTGATCGAAAAGATCACGGGAATGTCGTTTTTAAGCATCTCATCGGCGATGCGGCGCATGCGGCAGGGGAGGACTCCCCAGCGGGCGCGGTAAGGCATTTTGCGGAGCAGGAAAGCGATGTTAATACCAAGAGAAAGTCTAAGGCCGTCTATCCCGAAATGGTTTATCACAGGGAAAAGAAAGCGGTCTTTTTTTATTTCGCTTTTGTAATCGTCGATATTTAAGTGATCTGCAGCCTTATTGAGGTACAGAAGAAGGTCGTGGGCGGCTACCGGACCGCAGGCGTATCCGCGGTCTTTTTCGCGGTCGAGCCAGCCCTGGTCTCCTCCGAAGGAAGGCCCCTGCGGTGTATCAACGTGTATGTATTCTTTTGAAAGCTTAAAATGTGATCCTGTATCCATGGTTTTACCTGCGAAAGATATGATGGATATATTTTACACCATCGGAGGACATTTGTAACGGATTTTCCTAATAGTTTATTGTTTTTAAAGGTCAAAGATGGTAGTATTTATGCATATATGCTTTATTTACGAGGTTCCGACGTGAAAAAGACACAAAGGAAAAAGAATTTCACATTTCGGATGTCCCATATCGGTCTTGGATTTGGGGTCTTGTCAATGCTCCTTATCGTGGGAACATATGTTTATATTGCCTACAGGCTGAGGTGGTTTGAGCCGTACATTGATCTTTTTCATGAGACATGGTTCATCGCGTCGCTTACTGTTGCCATTGCGATAATCCTCCTTATGGGGTTTGTGGGCATGTTCATTGCGACAAGCTTTGGAAAAAAGGAAGAGGAAGAGCGGCTTAACGTTCTCACCGATACCGCAAAAAACCTTGAGAGCCAGAGGAGACTCAACAAGTCTTTCAGCGTTTTCTTTTACTATATCTGCATTGTCGAGCTTGACAACGATTTCTTTTACGGTGCGCTAAAGCAGGATTTCATAAACGATACCATAGGTGAAAAAGGAAAATACAGCATAGCCTTCAGGACGCTTGTAAACAGGACGGTCGAAGAGAGCTTCCGGCCTGAAATGGAGCATTTTTTCTCGCTGGAGGGACTCAGGGAAAACCTGGCGCAGAAGGGAAGCGCCGTGGAAGAATTTGTGAATGCCTACACGGGATGGAGCCGCGCGACTGCTGTTGTGATAGAACGCAATGAAAAGGAAGAGCCGAGTGTCATCATGATCGGCTTCCAGAGGATCGACGATCACAAGAAAAAAGAGCTCCAGATGCAGGAAACACTAAAAGCCGCGCTTGAAGCGGCAAACAGCGCGAACAAAGCAAAGTCCGCATTCCTTTCGAAAGTGAGCCATGACATCAGAACGCCTCTTAACGGCATCATGGGCATGACAGCACTCGCTTCCACCAGAGTGGAAGACAAGGAACGCATGCAGTATTGCCTCGGAAGGATAGAAGATGCCGGAAAGCACCTCATTTCGATCATCGATGAAGTGCTCGATATGTCGAGGATCGAATCGGGACGGCTCGAACTCAGCATGGAACCTTTTTCGCTGTCAGAGCTCATGGACAATCTCATCACCATGATCCATCCACTTAAGGAAAGAAAGCAGCAGGATATGATCGTGGATGTATTAAGAGTTGAGCACGAGATGGTGATCGGCGACGCGACGAAGCTTCAGGAGGTATTTGTAAACCTTTGCACAAATGCGATCAAATACACGCCTGAGCATGGTACGATAAAGATCTCTCTTGCGGAGACTTTCCGAAAGAGAGATATGATAAGCTATGAGTTCGTAGTTGAAGACAACGGTATCGGAATGAGCCGGGAATACCAGGAGCACATGTTCGATCCGTTTGTCAGAGAGATAAACGACAAGACAAAGAATATCCAGGGTACGGGACTTGGGCTTCCCATTGCAAAGAACATCATAACCATGATGGACGGCGACCTCACGGTGGAAAGCGAAGAAGGAAAGGGTTCGATATTCAAAGCATCTTTCTATCTGAAACTTCATGAGGAAGCTGAAATAGACTGTTCGACATTTAAAGGAAAACGTGTGCTCATCGTCGATGACAACAAAAAGAGCTGCGATTTCAATGCCGAAATGCTCGACAGCCTGGGAATGATCGTTGAAAAAGCATATGGCGGCAAGGAAGGCGAGGAACTGTTTGAAAAGCGGCTTTCCGAAAACGTCCGGTTCGATGTGGCGATACTCGACTGGAAGATGCCTGAGTATGACGGATTTAAGCTTGGAAAGTACTTCATAGAAAGACTTAAGACCGAGGCACCGGTCATTGCGCTCGCGGCTTATGACTGGAGCGACATAGAAGTTGAAGCGACGAGATGCGGCATAATGACGTTCATTTCAAAGCCGTTCTTCAAGTCGAGGCTTGTTGAAGCGCTGCAGAAGATGCTTGGGGACTATGTTCCCGTGACCGAAGAGAAAAACGAGACTTCGGGCACATCACTTGCGGACAGTGATTTCAGCGGTAAACGCGCGCTGCTCGTTGAGGATAATGAGCTTAACACCGAGATCGCAAAGGAGCTGCTCAGCATGGCAAATCTCGAAGTTGAGACTGCCGCGGACGGAGCGATAGCGGTGAACATGTTCTCGGCTCATGAGCCGCATTATTACGACATTATCTTTATGGATATCCAGATGCCGAACATGAACGGGCATGAGGCGACGAGAGCTATCCGTGCGCTTCCTGCGAGCGATGCGAGATCGATACCGATCATTGCAATGTCGGCAAATGCATTTTTAAATGACATTCAGGAATCCGGTATGTCGGGAATGAATGAGCACATCTCCAAACCCATAGATCTGCAAAGGCTGAATGATGTGCTCAAAAAATGGCTTATATGACTCTGCCCTGCAGTCGAAGACTGCAGGGAGCCCCGCGGCTTTGAGCGGTTCAAAGAAATGCCGAAGGCATTTCTACCTAAGTTTGCAGAGCTCAGCCGCTGTCTTTGCGGCAAGTTCGGCATTGTTGTAGACAAGTCTGATGTTTGAGGCAAGTGAATCACCGCCTGTTATCTCAGCGATCCTCGCAAGGAGAAAAGGCGTGGTCTGCTTGCCTTTTATGTTTTTCTCCTCGCATTCGGCGATGGCTTCATCAATCGCGCGGTTTATCACATCGGGATCCATCGAATATTGCTCGGGGATGGGATTTGTTACGAGCATTCCTCCCTTAAGATCGAGGTCTTCCTTCACTTTGAAGGCTTTTGCGAGTTCTTCGGGAGTGTCGATGCGGTAGTCTACCTTAAAGCCGCTCTTTCTCGTATAGAAAGCGGGAAGTTCCTCGGTGCCGTATCCGATGACCGGAACGCCTTTTGTCTCAAGGTATTCGAGGGTGAGACCAAGGTCGAGTATGGATTTTGCGCCCGCACAGATGACCATGACTCTGGTGGACGAAAGTTCCTCAAGGTCCGCAGAGATATCCATGGTGGTCTCGGCGCCTCTGTGAACGCCTCCTATGCCGCCTGTCGCAAAGATCCTGACTCCGGCAAGGGATGCGATCATCATCGTTGTAGTGACTGTGGTGGCTCCGTTCGAGCCTCTTGAAAGGAGTACCGGGATATCACGTCTTGAAGCCTTGGGAATGTCTGAACCTCCTTTTCCGAGGAGTTCTATCTCATCCTTTGAAAGCCCGCATTTAAGGTGACCTTTAATTATGGCGCAAGTCGCGGGGACGGCTCCGTTGTCGCGTATGATCTTTTCAACGTTCAGTGCAGTCTCCACGTTCTGCGGATAAGGCATTCCGTGGGAGATTATCGTGGATTCGAGCGCCACGACCGGACGATTGTTTTTAAGTGCGTCTTTTACTTCTTCAGATACTTCAAGATATTTTGAAATGTCCATTTGAGTCTCCTTTCCGCCCGGGGATGTCCCGGGGAGCCCCTGATACTCGCGGGCTATAAAACAATTATATCTCCGAAAGCGGGAAATGCAAGAAAATGCTTTGTTTTGCTTGCATTTTTTTTGCATAAAGTTATAATTAATACCTATGAAAACTCTGATGAAATTTTTTAAACCGTATTGGAAGACCGCTGTGCTGGCTCCGCTCTTTAAGATGCTGGAGGCTTTTTTTGAGCTGTTTGTCCCGCTTGTGATGACGCATATCATTGACGACGGAATAGGAGGAGGGGACAAAAGCGTTGTCATAAAAATGGGGCTTGTTCTTCTTGCACTCGCGGCGGTCGGACTTGTGGCTTCTGTCACGGCCCAGTATTTTTCCGCGCGTACCGCGGTCGGATTTGCAAAAGATCTTAAATCTGCACTGTTCAGACATATCAATTCCTTCAGTTTCGCGCAGCTTGATATTTTTAATTCTTCAACGCTCATCACAAGGCTTACGGGCGACGTGAACCAGGTCCAGACGGGCGTGAACATGACACTGAGGCTTTTCTTAAGGTCTCCGTTCATAGTGTTCGGCGCGATGATCATGGCGTTCACGATAAATGTGAAGTGCGCACTTATTTTCTGTGTCGTTATCCCCGTGCTTTCCGCGCTGGTATTCGGGATAATGCTCGGGACCATGCCCGGCTTCAGAAGGGTCAGGGACGCGCTTGACACGATGATCGTGAGGACCAGGGAAAACCTTTCCGGCGTGAGAGTGATACGCGCATTCAATATGCAGACTCCGGAAACGGAAAAGTTCGGAGCGGAAAACGATGAATTCACGAGAAGGATAAGGCGTGTTTCGGGCATTTCCGCGTTGATGAACCCTGTGACCTTTGTGGTCGTGAACGTTGCCCTCGTTGTGATGATAAGGCTTGGTGCGCTTTCCGTGTTTGAAGGTGTGATCACTCAGGGTGAACTGATAGCGATCATCAACTATATGTCACAGATCCTTGTGGAGCTGATAAAACTCGCGGATCTCATTATTCTCATCACAAAGTCTTTTGCGAGCGCGAAGCGCATAGAGGAAGTGTTCGCGGTGGTGCCCGAAGCAAAGGGCGAGATGGATGTGCCTGCTTCTTCGGATACTCTGGCGGATCTTAAGGATGTTTCGTTTAAATACAGCGGCGCAGGCGATTATTCGCTTAAGGACATAAGCTTTTCTGTCAAACGAGGCGACCATATCGGCATAATCGGCGGTACCGGAAGCGGAAAGACCACGCTTGTGAGCCTTATCCCGGATTTTTATCACGCGACGGAGGGCGTAGTGCTCTTCAACGGCACGGATGTTAAATATCTGGATAAGCATAAAGTCAACGATTCCTTCGGTTTTGTCTTCCAGAACTATTATCTCATAAAAGGCACGATACGTGACAACATCGTGTTTGGCGCGGAAGGCGTTTCCGAAGAGGATATAGTGGACGCGCTGAAGCGTTCCCAGAGCTACGATTTTGTAATGTCAAAACAGGGCGGGCTTGACGCCAAGGTGGAGGAGAGAGGAGCAAACTTCTCCGGCGGTCAGAAACAGAGGCTTATGATAGCGCGCGCGCTTGTAAGACATCCGGATGTGCTTGTTCTCGATGACTCCTCTTCAGCGCTCGACTATGCGACCGACAGGCGCTTAAGAGAAGCGCTCACGGAGCTCAAAAACGTAACGGTGTTCATTGTTTCCCAGCGGACATCTGCGGTAAGGCACTGTGACAGGATAATAGTGCTCGAAGACGGACGCGCTGCGGGCATTGGGACACATGACGAACTGCTCGAAACTTCAAACGTATACAGAGAGATTTATGAAAGCCAGATCAACAGATAACAAAAGAATACTGAAAAGGCTGTTTAAGTACATTTCGGGACATGCCGCCGCTGCAGTGTTTTCGCTCATCACGGCTGCGGCATATGTGGTGCTGATCCTTTATATCCCGGTGCTTACAGGAAACGCGATCGACCTCGTTGTGGCAAAGGACAAGGTCGATTTTGAGGGACTTAAGCCGATCATACTGAAACTCCTTATCTGCATAGGCTGCGGCGCATTGTCGCAGTGGCTCATGACGGTGCTAAACAACCATATCGCGTTTGAGATCGTATCCGACATAAGGGACGACGCGTTTAAGAAACTGCAAAAATTACCTGTGTCGTATTTTGACAGAAATCCTCACGGTGACATATTAAGCCGCATCACGAATGACGCGGAGAGCCTGTCCGACGGGCTTCTCATCGGATTTACAAAACTGTTTTCAAGTCTCCTCACGATACTTGTTACACTGTTCTTTATGATCAGGCTGAATCCTCTGATCACCGTGGTAGTGGTGGTGGTGACACCTGTATCTTTGTTTGTTGCCGCATTCATCGCAAAACGCACGCATGCGATGTTTCTCAAACAATCCGCACAGAAGGGCGAACAGACCTCGCTGATAAACGAAGCGATGTTCGTGAGAAAAGCTGTCTATGCGTATAATATGCAGGACAGGATGAACGAGAGATTTGACAGGATCAATGAGGAGCTTGCCGACAGCTCACTTAAAGCGACCTTCTTTTCATCGCTTGTAAACCCCTCAACGAGATTCGTAAACAGCCTTGTTTATGCGGGAGTCGGCATTTTCGGCGCGATCTCCGCGATAAACGGTATGATCTCGGTAGGACAGCTGTCTGCTTTTCTGGCATATGCCGGACAGTATACAAAGCCTTTCAACGAGATATCGTCTGTGATCACCGAACTCCAGAATGCCATTGTCTGTGCCGGGCGTGTTTTTGACATGATGGATGAGGACGAGCTTCCGGTGCCCGGGGATAAAGATGATTACAAGAGCGGCAGCGAGATACCTGCGGTGGCTTTTGACAATGTCGTTTTCTCTTATGTTCCCGAAAAGCCTCTCATCACCGGTTTTTCTCTTGATGTGAAAGAGGGACAGCGCATTGCGATAGTAGGTCCCACGGGATGCGGAAAGACCACGATGATAAACCTTCTCATGCATTTTTATGAGGTAAAAGGCGGAAGCATAAAGCTTTACGGAAGAGACGTAAGAGACATACCGCGTGAAGAGCTCAGGAGCAGGGTTGGAATGGTGCTTCAGGATACCTGGATAAGAAAAGGGACTGTACGGGACAATATCGCGATGAACCGTCCGGATGCCACGGAGGAAGAGATCGTGGAAGCGGCAAAGGCAGCCTATGCGCACAGCTTTATCAAGAGACTTCCGAAAGGGTATGACACCGTGCTCTCCGAGAACGGCGAAGAACTGTCGCAGGGACAGAGACAGCTTATCTGCATTGCGCGCGTTATGTTAAAGACACCTTCGATACTTGTGCTCGATGAGGCGACATCTTCGATAGACACAAGAACCGAGATAAAGATACAAAAAGCTTTTGACCATATGATGGAAGGCAGGACGAGCTTTGTTGTGGCACACCGCCTTTCGACCATCATGGAAGCGGACAACATCATCGTCATGAACAACGGTAATATCGTTGAGACGGGAACTCACGAAGAACTGTTAAAGAAAAAGGGATTCTACAAAGAACTGTATGACAGCCAGTTCTAAGAGATCCCCGGTGTATCGAGCTTTTGCTTTTGTTTTTCGCGCTGGAGCTTCATGAGATAGTTTGAGAGCTTTGCGTTCCTTTCCACAAATTTGCATCCGTAGAGAGTCTCCCCGCCTTCCTCGGCGGGAGGAACGCTACGCACTATCTTTGCGGAAAGATGCATTATCGAGCGGTCGCGCATGGGAATGTTCAGGCGGACGACACGGTCGATCTGGAAGAAATCGCTGCTGAAGAAAGCAAAGCCCGTTTCGCTGATGTCCTTTATCAGTGTGTGGATGGATTTCGGACCCTTTTCGGTGAAATAGGAAACATCCATTTCCTCACCGATATAAACACGATAGTTGTTCCTTCTGTTCACGACTTCGGCATCGCCTATGATCTCAGCCGCATGATAGTACTGCTTTTTGTACATGATGGTCTGGATCCTGATGTTCCGCCAGATGTAGAAGAGCGACTCATGCGTGTAATTCAGGTCGACGGCGCAGTTTTTGGGGAAACCCACGAGATTTCCGTTAACATAAATAGGTTCGAGCAAAAGAAGGCTGTCGTGTATAAGACTGACCTTCGACTCGAACGAACCGGATATGTCATTCATTTTTACATTTAGCTGGACGATCTGTCCGGGCTGGAAATCCGAGATGTTCATGGTGTCTCCGTTAATGTGTTTCTCATTGACTAAATTCTATACTATTATCAAACAATATACAACCGTTTTTCAAAAAAAATTGACTTACAAACAAAGATATAATATATTTAGTTTCTAAAAAAGGAGGCGGATCATGGGTATCAGGGAACAGCTTATCGGAAGGAACTTTCTCACACTTAAGGATTTCTCGGCGGAGGAGATAGAGTACTTAATAGACCTTGCGGCCGATTATAAGCAGAAAAAGAAGAACGGTGTGGCACATGACACACTTAAGGGAAAAAATATAGCGCTCATCTTTGAGAAGACTTCGACAAGGACACGCTGCGCATTTGAAGTGGCTGCCCATGATCTTGGCATGCATGCGACATATCTCGATCCGAAGAGCTCACAGATAGGTAAAAAAGAGAGCATCGCGGACACCGCGAGAGTTCTCGGCCGTATGTTTGACGGCATAGAATACCGCGGATTCGGCCAGGAGATAGTGGAAGAACTCGCAAAATATGCAGGCGTTCCCGTATGGAACGGACTCACGAACGAATATCATCCGACCCAGATGCTCGCGGATATGCTGACGCTCCGTGAGAACAAGGGTACGATAAAAGGCAGGAAGTTTGTATATATGGGAGATGCCCGTTACAACATGGGTAACTCTTTGATGATCGTCTGCGCAAAGCTTGGACTTCATTTTGTGGCCTGCTCGTCGGAAAAATATTTCCCTGACAGGAAGCTTGTCGAAGAATGCGAGAAATATGCGGCTGTTTCCGGCGGTTCCATAACACTCACAAGTGATGTTACAAGTGGAACAGCGGGTGCGGATGTCATCTATACCGATGTATGGGTATCCATGGGAGAACCTGAGGAAGTGTGGGAAGAGCGCATCAGAGAGCTTTCTCCCTACAAGGTCACTATGGATGTGATGAAAAATGCCGGTCCTCAGGCGATCTTCATGCACTGCCTCCCCGCATTCCATGATCTCAAGACCGAGATAGGAAAAGTGATGGGCGAAAAGTATGATTTTACTGAGCTTGAGGTATGCGATGATGTATTTGAATCACCGCAGTCGGTGGTTTTTGACGAAGCGGAAAACCGCATGCATACAATAAAAGCGGTTATGGCTGCAACACTTGGAGCATGAGATGAAACGCTTTTTTGAACTGCTGAAGGACAAGGGGATAGGCCCCGAATTTGTGAACATACTGCTTGGTCTCATCGCTCTTGCTTCTCTGGTTGTTTTCGGGATTACAAAAAACATTTTCTGCATCTATGTCATCATCTTTATCGGCGCCATGATGAACATCATCACGGGGCTTAGCTATGTGAGACGCGCCGACAAAAGAAACCTGGGGTATTGCATGGTGATGCTCGGCGTTGTGATAATCGTGATCTTTGCGGTGTGGACAACGCTCATCTGATTTTACAGAGGCTTTATGAAAGAAGAGAATGTACTCTGCGCGACAAACGCATATAAGGAATTGTATTATTTCAACAAAAGATTCGGGAAACTCCCCGAGAACGTGAAAAAGGAGCTGCAGATCGCTCTCGTTTCGTTCACGACGGAGGTGGGAGGCGTTGTGACGCTTTATTTTGAAGAAGACGGCACACTCATGATAAACACCGATCATGAAGAGAACGATTTTCTTTATGACGACATCAGCGCGGGACTCCTCACAAGAAGGCTTCAACGCGAAAAGGAAGAACTTTTTGAGCAGCTTGAGCTTTTTTACAGGACATTTTATATGAAAGACGAAACGGATAAGGACTGAAAAAGTCTTTTCCGGAAAGGGACTGATATGATTCTTGCGATCGACGTCGGAAACACAAATATAACCTTTGCCGTGATGGAAGGGCTTGAAACGAAGGCTTCCTTCAGGATAACCACAAAACTGCAGAGGACCTCGGATGAATTCGGGATGACCGTGATGGGGATGATGAGCAGAAAGGGTGTGGAACCTGAAGAGATAGAGGGCGTGATAATCTCATCCGTGGTTCCCGGACTCATGCATTCACTTACAAGCGGCATCGTGAGATATATGGGAAAAAAGCCTCTCATAGTGGGGGAGGGCACAAAGACCGGGATAAAGACCCCGACTTCAAACCCGAAAGAGATCGGCGCCGACAGGATAGTGGACGCGGTCGCGGCTTTTGAACTCTACGGAGGCCCTGTCATAGTCTGCGATTTCGGAACGGCGACCACATACGATCTGGTTTCCCAAGAAGGCGCATTTCTCGCCGGGATCACAAGCCCCGGGATAAAGATATCCGCAAACGCGCTCTGGAATGACACGGCAAAGCTTCCCGAGATAGAGATAGCCAAGCCCGATTCCATACTTGCGAAGGACACCGTAACGAGCATGCAGGCGGGCCTTGTGTACGGCTGCATAGGTCAGACTGAATATATAGTAAAAAAGATCATCGAGGAATCCGGACTGAAGAATGTTAACGTGGTTGCGACCGGAGGACTCGGAAGGCTGATAGCGGAATCGACCGATGTCATAAAGGTTTATGATAAAGAGCTGACACTCAAAGGCTTAAGTCTCATCTATGACAAAACGGTCAGGAACAGAGGGTGACCTTAAGATATGAGTATCATCAAGGCAGGCTCACTGGAATTTGAAAACGTGGTCCTGGGCCCCATGGCGGGTGTGAGCGATCTCGCGTTCAGACTCCTTTGCAGGCAATGCGGCGCGGGACTCGTATATACCGAAATGGTGAGCGCAAAAGCCATTCTGTTCCACAACAAAAACACGCATTTTCTGCTGAAAACCACAAAAGAAGAGCGTCCTACGGCATTGCAGCTTTTTGGGAACGATCCGTCGGTGCTTGCGGAAGCCGTGGCAGAGATAGAAGACAAAGACTTTGACATGCTTGATATCAACATGGGATGCCCCGTACCGAAGGTCGTGAACAATGGCGAAGGCTCGGCCCTCATGAAGGATCCCGCGCTGATAGAACGGATAGTGAAGGCAGTGAAAGGCGCAACATCCAGGCCTGTGAGCGTAAAGATCAGAAAAGGCTTTGGAAAGAACGACAGAAACGCCGTGGAATGCGCGCTTGCCGCAGTACAGGGCGGCGCGGAGCTGGTCGCGGTGCACGGCAGGACAAGGGAAGAGTTTTACTACGGAAAAGCCGACAGGACGATCATACGCGATGTGAAAGAAGCGGTGCATGTTCCCGTCATAGCGAACGGTGATATCTATACACCTGAGGACGCAAAAAGCATGCTCGAAGAGACCGGAGCCGACGGTGTGATGGTGGCGCGCGGAGCGCAGGGAAATCCTTGGATCTTTGCGAGGATAAAAGCATATCTCACAGACGGCACGCTGCTGCCCGAGCCTGACATGAATGAGCGCATCGAAATGCTGCTTAAACACGCGGAACTCGAGGTTGAGTTCAAAGGCGAGACCACGGGCATTACAGAGATGAGAAAGCATGTGGCCTGGTACATGAGCGGTTTTCCCGGAGCCGGAAGGATACGCGGTGCATCAAACTATATCAGCACGTTAAACGAACTGAGAGAACTTACGGAACGCTTGAAAAACGGCGCTTTCTGATACTTTTTCCGGATATTTTTAAAAAATCTTGCATAGCGGAGTACGTTGTGCTATAATTTCGCGCATTAATACACTAAAGTGAGGTGGATCATATGGAAAAGAAGTTAAAAGCAGGCATCCTTGGTGCTACGGGAATGGTAGGACAGAGATTCATATCTCTCCTTGAGAACCATCCCTGGTTTGAAGTGGCTGCAGTGGCAGCAAGCCCGAGAAGCGCGGGAAAGACATATGAGGAGGCTGTGGGCGACCGCTGGAAGATGACTACTCCCATGCCCGAAGCCGTTAAGAATATGATCGTTATGAACGTCAACGAGGTTGAAAAGGTTGCCGCTCAGGTGGATTTCGTTTTCAGCGCTGTTGACATGTCAAAGGATGAGATCAGAGCGATCGAGGAAGCATACGCAAAGGCCGAGACTCCCGTTGTTTCAAACAACTCTGCTCATCGCTGGACACCTGATGTTCCGATGATCGTGCCGGAACTCAATCCCGAGCATCTTGAAGTGCTCGACGCACAAAAAAAGCGCCTCGGCACAAAGAAAGGCTTCATAGTCGTAAAGCCCAATTGCTCCATACAGAGCTACACACCCATGCTGCATGCTCTTCGTGAGTTTGAGCCCACTGTTGTCGTAGCAACGACCTATCAGGCAATCAGCGGCGCGGGAAAGACCTTCAAGGACTGGCCCGAGATGGTGGACAACGTGATCCCTTTTATTTCCGGAGAGGAAGAAAAGAGTGAGCAGGAGCCTTTAAGGATCTGGGGCAAGGTCGTTGACGGACAGATAGTAAAGGCAGAAGGTCCCATCATCACAACGCAGTGCATCCGCGTACCTGTTTCTGACGGACACACAGCAGCCGTTTTCATGAGCTTTAAGAAAAAGCCCACAAAAGAAGAGATCCTTGACAGATGGAAAAATTTCAAGGGACTTCCTCAGGAATTAAAGCTTCCTTCGGCTCCCGACCAGTTCATCACATACCTCGAAGAGGAAAACCGTCCCCAGACCAGACTCGACCGTGATTCTGAAAAGGGAATGGGCGTATTTGCGGGCCGTCTCCGTGAGGACAGAGTATACGACTGGAAGTTTGTGGGTCTTTCCCACAACACAAAGCGCGGTGCCGCAGGCGGTGCCGTTCTCACGGCGGAGCTTCTTAAAGCAAAGGGACTTATAACAGCAAAGAACTGATATTTACGGTAGTAAATTTATATGACTTCCGAGCGGAGGATAAAAATGCTGAAGAAGATCAAACTCTTTTTGATAGCGCTTTGTCTGGTGCTTCTTTCGGGCTGCGGCAATGAAGATGAGCCTGTGGCTACATCAACACCCGCGCCGACCGCAGAACCTGCAGCAACGACAGCGCCCACGGCTACACCGGAACCTACAGCAACGCCTGTACCTACTGCAACGACAGCGCCCACGGCCACGCCTGAACCCACTGCAACGCCGGCGCCGACCGCCACACCTGAACCTGCATTTTCGGTAAATGAAGTGGACATATCGGCTTATTCCATGTTTGCAGCTTCTTTTGGCGGGATCCTCCCTGTGTCGAAAGATGACAAATGGGGTGTTATAGACTACACCGGAAAAGAGATCATACCCTGTGAGTATGATGACATCCAGCTCCCGAATAACGCCGGATACATCGTTATGGCTCAGCTCAAAGACAACGGCTGCGAAAACATCCTTTTTGACAAAAACGGAAACAGGATACTTACCACGACCGACAAGATCGTGGCTTCTTCCGACGCATACGTTATCACAACGGAAGAACCTGCAGGTCCCGGAATCGTCACGTTTTACAAGTACTACGATTATGACGGAAAGCTTCTTGCGGAAATACCCACGGAATATCCGGACGAGTCTTTTACATCCGACAGACCGCATGGATTTTATAACGGATTATCGGCTGTTATGGGACAGTACAGAGGACGTTTTTTCCACAAGGATATCATATTTGATTATGAGACCATGTATGACTTCGGATTTGTAAACACCTCCGGAAAGGTCAACTGGGTCGTTGGCGGACTCGGCGAACCGGGTGATGCGTATCTTGATGAGACCGAAGCCTGGACAGTGCAGGAACAGTACCTTTTGGAACACTCGGAAATTGCGGATCCTTCCGTACTAGGACTTAAGCAGGAGGTGCAGTATCCCGTAAATTCCCCTGTTGAAGGCTTTTTCCTTACGGTGCCCAGAGACTTCGATCTTGAAGGGTATTACTTAAGGAGCGTGGACGGAAGCAACGTTTGCTATTTCTGCCCGTGGGATATGAAGATCGTAGACGACACTCTTAAATATTCAAGGCTTATGGTGGACGATTCGGGAAGAATGATCCCCACGTTTGTCGGAGATATTGAGGCGCCTGAAACTCCTCCGGATGATTTCGGCTTATACTCATCGGCATCCCTTAGCGGCTTCCCTTATGACGGAGATTATTTCTACAATTACGGTACCAAGGTGGTACTTGTGAGCAATCGGAAATACGCTCTCATAAACCTCGACGCCGAGCTTGAATACAAGATATTTGACTACTTTGTCACAGGCGCGGGCAAAAACTGCCTCTGTCAGATAGGAGAGGACAGGTTCTACTGCGATCACGACGGAAACATCGTTTCTCAGGCCTATGAAGAAGCATCTCCGTTTACAAGTAAAGGCTATGCTCTTGTTAACGAAGGCCAGGAGACATGGCTGATCAACGAAAACTTTG
>JAEEGH010004918.1_pt1 | contig 33923 bp, 25 predicted proteins | sample 9134181 | NCBI WGS metagenome assembly JAEEGH01 (sample SAMN16246544, study PRJNA631951) | gut metagenome | biome: gut microbiome; feature: rumen; material: DP-attached | host: Bos | place: Iran: Karaj | collected 2018-10
CTGGAACCTTGTCAACCCCGACAAGCCCAGCATTAACTACACCACTGGCGGCGACCTGGAGCTCTCCACCGATGCCGACGGCAAGGTGACGGGTGCCAAGAGCCTCGTCGGCGTATGGGGCGGCCCCTACACGGAGCATCGTCTGGCTTCGCTCTTTGCCCGACTGAGCTATAACTTCGACGAGAAATATATGGTGCAGGCCACCATACGCCGTGACGGCAGCAGCCGCTTCGGCTCGAACAAGAAATACGGTACGTTCCCCTCGTTCTCCGTCGGTTGGAACGTCATGAACGAGCAGTTCATGGAGCAGACCCGCGACTGGCTCACCAACCTGAAACTGCGCGGCAGCTGGGGTAAGAATGGTAACGACAACATCGGCGACTTCGCCTATACCACGCTGACGGCCACCGGCGGCAGCAGCAACTACTACTACGGACAGACCGCCTCGATGACCTACGGCTCGAAGGCAAACCGTCTGGCCAACGAAGATCTGAAATGGGAGGAGAGCGAGCAGACGAACATCGGCGTGGACTTCGGCTTCTGGAACAACCAGCTGACCTTCAGCGTCGACTGGTTCCAGAAGAAGACCAACGGCATGATTATCGATATGCCCATCCCGTCGTATGTGGGTGAGCAGCGCCCGTTGGCCAATGTCGGCGACATGAAGAACAGCGGCTGGGAGTTTGAACTGGGCTATAAGTGGAACATCAGCGACGCCCGCTTCGCCGTGAAGGCCAACGCTGCCTATCTGAAGAACGAACTGACCAACCTGGGCAACGACACAGGCTTCCTGAACTACGGCATCAGCCAGTTTGCTGATGGCGGTACCCGTGCCGAGAACGGCCAGCCCTTCCCCTTCTTCTATGGATACAAGACCAACGGCATCCTGCAGAACAAGGCCGAGGCCGATGCCTATAACGCCCAGTACGGCACTACCAGCAAGCCCGGTGACTTCCGCTTCGTTGATACCAACAACGATAATAAGATTACCTCAGACGACCGCACGAACATTGGTAATGGCGTTCCCGACTGGAGCTTTGGCCTGAATTTCGATGCCGAGTGGAAGGGAATCGACTTAGGCGTATTCTTCCAAGGTGTCAGCGGCGTCGATGTGTTCGATGCTACCTATCGTCAGGACATCGCCTCGGGTAACTATCCCACCTGGGTGCTTCAGCGCTGGACGGGCGAAGGCACCTCGAACACCGTGCCCACACTGGGCGACTCTAAGAACTGGGTGGTCAGCGATATGTATGTCCGTGACGGCAGCTACCTGCGCCTGAAGAACATCACGCTGGGCTACACGCTGCCCCGCGAGTTGACCAGCAAGATCGGCATCAGCCGACTGCGCATCTACGGCCGTGCCGAGAACCTCTTCACCTGGACCAAGTACTGGGGCTTCGACCCGGAAATCGGTGCCGGATGGGACAACGATTCTCAGAAGCACAACACGCAGTTTACGGGCGTTGACTACGGTGTCTACCCGCAGGCCCGTACCTACACTATCGGATTTAACATCTCGCTGTAGTAAATAGAAGAAATGAAGAATTGAAAAAATGAAGATTATGATTACCACAAACATAAAGAAATTTGCCGTCAGCTGTTTGGTATGCTGCGGCGTTGCCGCAGCCTTCACTGCCTGCTCCGAAGACTTCCTTGAGGTTACCAAGCCCGACGGCGAGCCGTTAGAGGAGTATTACACCACCGAAGAACGCCTCAACGAGGCCCTTACGTCAGCATACGCACCCCTGCACTGGCCCGACTGGGACAACAAAGCCTATAACGACCTGACCGTCGACGGCGAAATCATGGGCGACGACTTCTGGGTGGGCGGCTCTGACAATACCGACAACCAGCACTGGCACCGGCTGTTCAATTTCGAGGCCGACGGCAACAACACGCTCGGCACCCTCTGGGGCGACTTCTACAGCGGCATCAAGCGCTGCAACGACGCCATCAAGTATGCCGGCTGGGAAGGCAAGGCCAGCGCCAGCTTCCGTAAATCGATGGAGATGCAGGCCCGTCTCCTGCGCGTGTACTATTATAATATATTATGGCACTACTATGGCAACGTGCCCTTCTACTTGGAGAACCTCTCGCTGCCCTACACGGCTCCGCAGATTACTGCCGACGAGATCTACAACAAGCTGTTGCCCGAACTCGAGGAGATTATCGCCTCTGGCGTGCTGCCCATGCGCTGGGAGTCGGCTCAGTCAGGCCGTGTGAGCCAGGCCTTCGCCATGATGCTTTACGCTGAGATGGTGATGTACCAGAACGACAGCGCGCGCTATCCCAAGGCCCTCGACTTCATGAAGCAGATCATAGCTGGCGACAAATACGGCCTCAACCCCAGCTTTAGCGACCTGTGGTCGGAGAACGGCGAGTGGTGCGAGGAGAGTATCTTCGAAATCAACTACAACGACGACCAGGCACAGCGCGACTGGGGCAATGCAGCCCTCAATGCCGGTGGTACCGTGTTCCCCACACTCTGCTCACCCAACGGCTGGGGCGGCGGTGAAGGCTGGGACGGCGGCAACGACGGATGGGGATTCCTGCCCATGAAAGTCGAGACCTACAATATGTTTGCTGAGAACGACCTGCGGCGTGATGTCACCTGCTGGGACGTTCGTGGCTACAGCTACACCGAGCGCTATCAGGACACACACATCTGGCACGGCAAGTATCGTCCGCAGTCGGCCAATAACCAGGACTGCCCCACGTCGAAGAACCTGAACTACAACAACAACAAGCGCATCTACCGCTACGCCGAGACCCTGCTCAACGCTGCCGAGCTGCTGTTGCAGACGGGTGGCAGTGCCGCTGAGGCTACGGGCTATGTGAACCAAGTCCGCATCCGTGCCGGACTGGCTGCACTCTCTAACGTCACCATCGACGACATCCTGACCGAGCGCCACCTGGAGTTCTGCGGCGAGGGCAAGCGCTACTTCGACCTCGTCCGTGCCGAGGGCATCAGCGGTGTTACTCAGAAGGCCTCTACGGTTCTCGTGCCCGACAGCTACGGCTATCGTACCAACTCCTGGACTGCCAGCAAGAAGTACATCCCTCTGGCTCAGAGCGAGCTGGACGCTGATCCCACGCTGAAGCAGAACAATTATTAATACCACTACGAATTAAACGAATTAAACAGATTATGAATAAGATATATCAATTATTCCGCGCAGGTCTGCTGTGCTGCGGCGTTGCCGCAGCGATGACGGCCTGCTCCCCCGACGAATTCAGTGGCGCCGACGCCAATGGACTGCCCATGGCTACCGGTGTTGACTTCAACATCAGCGTCGATCAGGAGAACAATCAGATGGTGGCTACCTATACGCCGCAGGCCGGAACCTATCCCGTCTGGATTCTTGACGGTACCAGCTATTCCACGCTGAACGAGGTGGGTTACAAGAACGACGAGGCTGGTACGCACACCGTCGAACTGAGAATTGCCAACCGCAACGGCATCAGCCAGGCTGGCGTGAAGAAGGAGTACACCTTCAACGAGACCAAGATTGACTATTCAGCCGATTTCCGCCGCATTACCGGCAAGGAGTGGCGATTCGCCAACAAAGAAGTGGCTCATCTGGCTTGCGGTGAGGCTGGTACTGACGGTACAAACTGGTGGAAGGCCAATCCAGACGAGAAGAAAGGTACAGGAATGTATGACGATCGTATTACCTTTACCGCCGATACCCGAAAGGGCGGTACTTTTACCTACAATGCTGGTGAGGACGGCTTAACCTATATCAACAAAGGAGTGGCTAAATGGGGCACTAAGAACGAGGAAGCCGACGTAGACTTTGCTGTTGGTAACCAGAGTGCTGGTTGGAGCTTTGAGGTCTACGATTGGAAGGATGCTGATGGAAACGTCACCAAGCAGACTTATATCCAACTGGCTGCTAATACAGCCTTCCCTTACATCAGTTCTGACGCTCAGTATGAGAACCCACGATTCCGCATTGAGCAGTTGACGGCCAAGAAGTTGGTGCTCATCTACGATAACTATGACGAAAATGACAAGGGCGTCATTTCCTGGCGCTTCATCTTCACCAGTGAGGAGGCCGAGAAGGAATGGGACGGATTCGACGCTAATAGCCAGTTCAATATGTGGAAGGGCATTACGCCGACCATGTCATTCTACTATAATCCTGATCCAGGATGGGGCAATGAGCAGACCGATGCCTTCGCAGCCTTATTCGAGGGGGGCGACAACGACTATAACATCACCATTCCTCAAGAATGTTTCTCAGAGTGGCAGGCTCAGGTACACTTCCACACCAACCTTGTCACCTCTGCAGCCAACAACTACGACTTCTCTTGTATCCTCAGTACAGACCGTGACATCGAAGGTGTTGTCATCAAACTGACCAACGAGACCGATGCCGATGCCATCATCGATGAGCACCAGGTGAATCTGAAGGCTGGCGAGGACTACATCTTCTGGGTAAGCGATGTGCCTGGCAAGGATCTTAATCCTGTGAAGCTCGTATTCGACTTCGGCCATGCTACGGGTGAGACCAACATCAATATCTCGAGCATCGTGCTGAAGAACCACGCCGATGATGACGGCACTGTGCCTCCAAACGACGACAAGCCTGACACGCCCGACAATCCCGATGTCCCCACGATGGACTGGGACTACGAGAGTGGTGCCAACCTTTGGAAGGCTGTTGACGACGGTACATTGTTCGATGCCTTCGGCTACTGGTTTGCTGACAATAGTTGGACTGCACTTGGCACTCAGCCCGAAGCTACTCACAGCGGCGACACCTACGAGATTACTCTGCCTGAGGGTATGGGCGGCTCGCAGTGGCAGGGTCAGTTCCACATTGACACCAAGCTCACGGCACTTGCTTCGAAAGCCTACAACTTCTACTTCGTGATGGAGGCCGACAGCGATTGTCCGCAGGTGACTGTCAAGCTCACCGACTCAGGCGACACCAACTTCTTCTGCGAGGGACGCCACGACATTAAGGCTGACGAACCCTTCATCTTCAAACTGACGGGAGCAAGCCTGAAAGAAGGTACTGATGCTTCAGCTATCCGTCTGTTCTTCGACTTCGGCGGCTCGCCTGCCGGCACTCATATCAAGATCAGCAAGATTTACTTCGAGGAGAATGTCTCCATGAGCTACGATGATGCCAGCAACTTGTGGAAAGCCGTAGACAGTGGCGATGCCTTCATCAGCGTCACCCCGTGGTTTGCCAACGACGGCTGGAGCCAGATAGGCGACCCTGTGTGGAAGTACGATGCAGGGAAGTGGAGCCTCACCATCCCTGAGGGCATGGGCGGCTCGCAGTGGCAGGGACAGTTCCCCATCAACACCACGCTGACCGCAGCCCAGGCCGATGCCTACAACTTCTCGTGTACTATCTTAGCTGACAACGACTGCCCGGGCGTGACCATCAAACTGACGGAGACTGACGATGCCGACGGCACCAAGCACGATGGCAACTTCTTCTTTGCCGACCGCCATGACGTGAACGCCGACGAGCCGTTTGTCTACAAAGTGACAGGCGTCAAGCTGTCGCAGAACGATGCGCATGCCCTGTCGCTGTTCTTCGACTTCGGCGGCACGCCTATCGGCACCAGCATCGTTATCAGTGACATCATCTTTGAAAAGGCTCAATAAATGAAACGTCTCATGCTTAATTCATTCATGCTCTCTCTCGCCGTGGCCCTCTGGGGCTGCGGTGGGAGCGACAGCGACGACCCACAGCCTACAGCCGTCAGCATCACCGTGTCGCAGGAAAGTATCAATGTGCCTGCCGACGGCGGTACATATACCGTTAATGTCACGACGACCGGCAAGGAGTGGGGAGCATACGCTGATACAGACTTTATCACGGTTAATACGAACAATACGGTAGCCCAGGCGGGCACGCTGACGGTCACGGTTCCTGCTAATCCGACGACCAGTGCCCGCGCTGGCTCCGTCATCGTCATGTCGGGTGCTGCCCGTAAGACCATTAGCGTCTCGCAGGCCGCTGCCGCCCAGTCGGCCTACTACGCGCCAGAAGGCTACTCACTCGTCTGGCAGGATGAGTTCGACAAGGGTTCGGAACTGAACCCTGACGACTGGACCCACGAGGTGAAGGGCAGCGGTTGGGTGAACCACGAACTGCAGAACTACGTCAACCACAAGACACCCGAGGGCAGGCTCGTCACGGAGATTCGTGGCGGCAAGCTCCGCATCACTGCCTTGAAGGAGAACGGCAAGGTATATTCCGGCCGCGTCTACGCCAAGGTGAAGCAGGGCTGGCAGTATGGCTATATCGAGGCAAGCATCAAGCTGCCGAAGGGTAAGGGCACGTGGCCTGCCTTCTGGATGATGCCCGTGAACTTCCGCTCATGGCCTGCCGACGGCGAGATTGACATCATGGAGGAGGTGGGCTACCATCCTAACTATGTATCCTCGAGTCTGCATGCCAACGCTCACGTTCATTCGAACGGTACGCAGGTCACCCACGAGATGCTCTGTCAGGGTGCCGAGGACGAGTTCCATACCTACGCCATCCTTTGGACAGCTAACAACATCACGACGTACGTCGACGGCAAGCAGCAGCTGAGCTACGACAACCGTGGCAAGGGCCGCGACGACTGGCCATACGATGATCCGTTCTACGTCATCTTCAACCTCGCCTGGGGTGGTGACTGGGGCGGTGCGCAGGGTGTCGACGAGAGTGCCCTGCCTGCTGTGATGGAAGTTGACTACGTCCGCGTATTCCAAAAAAGGTAAAACATGAAACAAGTTGTATTGACAATAGTAGCGGGCTTGGTAAGCCTGAGTCCGCTACAAGCACAGACTGTGCCCGTCTATCTCGACGAGTCAAAACCCATTGAGCAGCGCATCGACGACGCTTTGCAGCGTATGACGCTCGATGAGAAGATTGCCGTCATCCATGCGCAGTCGAAGTTCTCGTCGCCTGGCGTGAAGCGTCTCGGCTTCCCCGACCTGTGGACCGACGACGGCCCTCACGGCGTGCGTCCCGACGTGCTCTGGGACGAGTGGGAGCAGGCCGGACAGACCAATGACTCCTGCGTGGCCTTCCCCGCACTCACCTGCTTAGCCGCCACATGGAACCCCGCGATGGCACGCCTTTATGGTGAGAATCTCGGCGAAGAGGCTCTCTACCGCAACAAGAGCGTCATTCTCGGCCCTGGTGTCAACATCAACCGCACACCGCTCGGAGGCCGCAACTTCGAGTACATGGGCGAAGACCCCTACTTGGCCTCGCGCATGGTCGTTCCCTACGTACAGGGCCTGCAGTCGAAGGGCGTGGCAGCCTGCGTGAAGCACTACGCCCTGAACAACGACGAGGAATACCGTCATCAGGTGAACGTCATTGTCAGCGACCGTGCGCTACACGAAATCTACCTGCCCGCCTTCCGGGCTGCCGTTCAGGAGGGTGGTGCGTGGGCCATCATGGGTGCCTACAACCTTTATAAGGACCAGCACAACTGCCATAATGAAGTGATGCTCAACAAGATCCTGAAACAGGACTGGGGTTTCGACGGCGTCGTCATCAGCGACTGGGGCGGCTGCCACGATACCGATGAGGCCGTCCGTAACGGACTGGACCTGGAATTCGGCACGTGGACCGACGGCCTGACGATGGGCAAGACCAACGCCTACGACGCCTACTATCTGGCCGCTGCCTACAAGCAGGCCATCCGTGAGGGTCGCTACACGACGAAGGAACTCGACGACAAGGTCCGCCGTGTGCTGCGCCTGTTCTATCGTACCACGATGAACCGTCACAAGCCCTACGGTTTCCTTTGCTCCGATGCCCACTACGAAGCAGCCCTGAAGATTGCCCAGGAAGGTATCGTACTGCTGAAGAATAGCCCCCTCCCAGCCTCCCCCCGTAGGGGAGGAGTTTCAGCACCGCTACTGCCTTTAGACGCAACGAAGGCGCAGCGTATATTGGTGGTTGGCGAGAACGCCATTAAGATGATGACTGTTGGCGGTGGCTCCTCTTCGCTGAAGGCTCAACGCGAAATCCTGCCCCTCGACGGCATTTCACGTGCTCTTACAGGCCATGACTATTTGCTCCCCTCTCCAGTCGGAGAGGGGCAGGGGGTGAGGCTTGACTTTTCCCGTGGCTACGTCGGCGACACCGTCCAGAGCTACAACGGCGTCACCGTAGGCCGTTCCCTCTACGAGACGCGCTCACAGGCCGAACTCACCGCCGAGGCTGTGGAAAAGGCCCGCCAGGCCGATGTCGTCATCTTTATTGGCGGCCTCAACAAGAGCGACTATCAAGACTGCGAAGGGCATGACCGCAAGACCTACGACATGCCCTACGCGCAGAACGAAGTGGTCGAGGCCATCCTGAAGGTGAATCCCCGTCTGGTGTTCGTCAACATCTCCGGCAACGGCATTGCCCTGCCTTGGCTCTCGAAGGTACCTGCCGTCGTTCAGGCCTGGTTCATTGGCTCTGAGGCTGGCGAGGCCATCGCCTCCGTCCTCTTCGGCGATGTCAATCCCTCAGGCAAACTGCCCTTCACCTGGTATGCCTCGCTCGACCAGTGCGGTGCCCACGCCCTGAATACCTATCCAGGCACATGGCGTAATAGTTCCCCCTCTACGGGAGGGGGCAAGGGGGAGGCTGTGATAGACGAAGAATACAAAGAAGACATCTTCGTCGGCTACCGCTGGGTTGACCGCTTAAAAGTAAAAAAGGAAAAAGGTAAAAAGGTAAAACACTCATCACTAAACACTAAACACTCATCTCCCTTGTTTCCCTTCGGCCACGGTTTGAGCTACACGACGTTCAAGCTTGGCAAGGCGTCGGCTGACAAGACGGAAATGGCCACCGACGAGACAATCACCTTCACCGTTCCCGTGACGAATACCGGCTCAATGGCTGGTGCCGAGACCGTCCAGCTCTACATCAGCGACAAGCACTCAAAGGTAGAGCGCCCCGTGAAGGAGCTGAAAGCCTTCCAAAAGGTGTACCTCCAGCCCGGCGAGACGCAGAGCGTCAGCCTGACCATCGACAAGCGAGCCCTCAGTTACTACGATGACCGCACCAGCCAATGGACAGCCGAGCCCGGCCAGTTCGAAGCCCTCATCGGCATCTCCTCTGCCAACATCGCCACGACCTGCAAGTTCGCGTTGAAATAACGTAAGCCAGATTAATAGAAACGAATTGAGGGCATGCCACAATCGGCATGCCCTCAATTCTTAATATGTCTGGTGTGAATGGCTAATCAGTAGATTCTTGCCTGATACTTTTCATTATTTCTGAAAAAGCATCTAATCCAATAACTTGGAAACGAGGAAAAGGAGATGATGCTGCTTCAATGAAATGGCCATCATCCGTTACAATGAAATCGGCTTGAGATACAAAAGCGCAATCAACGAATTTATTGTCATCATTGTCTTGGTGAATTAAACCCAAATGAAAATAAGGATCCTTTCGTTCTACATTTCTTGATCGAGAAATTACCTTCAAAAACATATTAGCAGCAACGGGTGATGCTTTTTGACGAAGGATTTCCTCATATTCGAATAATATCTCAGTTGAAACACATAGAGTATAGCTACCAGATAGAAATTCGGTGAATAAGTAGTGGTATTTACTTTTGGCACCAAGTATCTGCAAAAGGCAGTTTGTGTCAAGTACTATTCTATAATTCCTCATACAAACAAATGCTTATTTGCGGTAAGGAGTGCGCAAGTGTGTACTACGCAATTCATCGAGTACTTGCTGGTTAAGCGTACCATTATCCCACAATCGCTGCATTTCCTGTTCTAAGCGAGTGGCATAGAAGTTACGCAAAACATCCATCAAAGCGTTTACCTCTTGTTCGTCTTGAGCACCGGCAAACGATTCTATAATCATCATTTGCGATTTGTTCATTGTGTTAATTTGCATAATCTATTCTTTTTAGCGATTTGTTGTGCAAAGATAGTAAGTAATTTCCAATAAACCAAACATTCTTGTGTTTTATTGACTGATTAAAAGTAAAAAGGCTAAAGAAGTTCCCTTACCTATACGAATTGAGGGCATGCCGATTGGCATGCCCTCAATTCTTTGTATGATTGGCGCAGTGGGATTAATCGTCCCAGAACGCTACATTGTCGAAGTCGTTTTCATCTTCGTCGTAATCTTCGTAATCCTCAAAACGGTCGTCGCGCTCTTCTCTTGATTGTATGTATTTATAAGAATGCGCAAAATGATGTAGTGTGCTGAGGGCAAGAGTCCTACTGTCGGGCTTAATATATACTTTTTTCATATTTCTGTCCTCCAAATTATTTATTTAACAGCAATCTTAATATTGTTGACAATGTACACGCCTGATGCCAGATAGACGGTCTGCGTGTCGCCGCCCAACATATTGGCCTTTGCTACGCAAGTACCGTTAGCGGAGTAGATGGTTACCTCCTGTGCCTTGCTGGCTGTGATGGTCATACTACCCTTACCAGTGCGAATCATCAAATCTGCGTCGGGTACATTATTTAACTCATCGATACTTGTAATGTCATTTTGAGGTTCATCGTACGAGATATCGAAGGCTTTCAGATTGAATTCACGGCTACTTCCCGTCAGTGTGTAATTATAGAATCCACGGAATGGGAATGCATAGAGCTTTTTCTGATTTGCACTCAACTCATTCATATTCACAAATTGGTTATTACCAAAATAGAATACATTATATGTTCCGGAAGCATTCGAGTGATCTAACACGGCTCCAGACAAAGAGGCGTAGTTCGTGAAGGCCGCACCATTGCCCTTGAAAGTGACACTAGTGGCATTCTCATCACATTGGAATATCCAGCCATCATACGAGATTCCACTTATTGTTTGCTTCGCAGGTGTTGGCATAATAGTTGCGCCCAACTGTTCTACCTTGAACGACAAATCGTTAGTTCCAGCGGGAACATCCAATGCGCGAACCATATAGACCTTGTTCGCAGTTGTCTCTGTACCGGAAACTTTTTCGAAATAGCCAATACCATAGTCCTCAGAACCTGCTGAAGCAGTAATTTGAGAATTTGGTTTAAGCTGGTTCACCTCAAACGACCAGTTACCGTCAGGCGTTTTGTGTACACCATTCTCAATCTTGATGTTGAAGGGCAGTAATATAGTCGCGTTTTTATCCTTTCCGTAGTCTGAGAATGTAATCTGTCGAGAATAGGTTGCTGTTTTAGTGTCGCCCACCGTTATTTGGTAGGGGGAGTAGAACGGTTGCTTGTCAGTGATGACGATGTTGTTAGCAGCATGGAAGTTGCCCGACTCCATCTTGTACGCTACGTTGTCGTTCGGTGCAGATGAACCCTGTGGCAGGAATATCAAGCAGTTGGCTGCGTTGTCACCTAACATAGCCTCCATTGAAGGATGATCCTCATCAGTCATCATATACATACCTTTCAAATCACTGAAGTCGATATAAAGTATCTGCTTCTGACTTGTGGGTAAATCCGTGTGTCCAAAGTCGTCTTCTTTTGTCACGGTTAAGATATTGTCAATATGATCTGATATCGCAATGGTTGAAGCATAGCCAGGATTTCCGTCATCGTCTACGGCCGTTACCTTTACGCCATAGAAAGCACCTGTGTCTTCCTTGCCCGTTTCTGTGTTATAGTAGAAAGTCTTGTCATAGACTTTTACGAACTCTATTTTAGGATCGTAATTTCCAGTCATAACGTGTACCTCCATTTCGTAATAGGCGTATGCACGGTGCTGGACAGCTGTAGTCGGAGCTATGTTGTAACGAGTCTCGTCAGTAGTGAAGACGTAACGTGTTGCTTCCTGATCTTCTGTCGAGACTGTAAAAGTCATATCACTGAAACTTCCATTATTGGGGGATGCTTGCGCTGCATACCTAGCCAGTGTGAAGGGATATTCCGTCAGCGTACCACCACTGGAACCTACTGTTGCGGCATTGTTGAAAATAAATGGTTTTGTACCTACAATACCTACCTTTAGTCGCTCCTTTGTTGCGTTGGCAGCCTCATTTTTGTTGGTGTATATGTTATTCACATTATCACTCCCATTACCAAATTCATTGAAGTGGGCTGATTTTACAAAATTAATACGCGAAGTGTGATTGGCACTTCCGCCAGTATATGTGTCGTCGAAATAGTTGCTTACCAGGTCTTCAAAGGTGATTTTCACACCGTGACCTTCAGTTCCTGTGGGCATAAAGAAATGGAACACACCGCCACTCACGCTGAAGTCGCTGGCCGTGAAATTTTGCGTCATACGTATTGCCTCAAAACCAGGTTGCTGATCTTGACAGACCACATTCATCGAATAGAGATAGGGGTCTAGTGCCTGCAATGTAAGTGTAGCACGGACAAGACCAATACCTTTTACTCCGAACTTCACAGCATCATTGTTTAATCCCCTGAGTTTTGTCTTGCCATGTTTTGAAACAGGAATTGTTTGCTTTGTGTTAGTGGCTCCTGTCTGATCGTAGATATAAAGTTCAAAATCAGAAACATCGGTGTGACTTATTTCTTCATAAACAGCCTTTGTGTAATTGTCAGGACTAATCAGACATTCCCAATTTTGATTACTTACTCTATTTCCACGGATGAAATAAGTAGGGTAATTTTTTTGGAATATATTATCATTTTCGTCGATATCAAATGTTTCACTATCTCCAGGCTTAGTAGCTGAAGTAGCCGCACGAGAATTATTGAAATACAAATAGTATCCACCACTTGAAATGTAGCCATCTTCATCCATTTCCCACCTCACTTGTGTGTTTCTGAATCTGCCATCTGTATTCAGATATCGTTTGTTGCCATTGTAAGTGTACGTTATATAGAAAGTTCTAACAGGACCAATGCTTTTTGTGTATTCAAGCTCTGCTTCTACAATTCGATAACCTACAGGATTCTTGGTACTGTGCTCGTCAGAGAGTTCCACATACGTTGGACTCTCAATATAATAGACTTGTTCTTGGTTTGCACGACCCAGCTGGAAATATCCGCCATTAGAGGAGATAGTCCCTTCCTTATAATCTACGACCTTGCCCGTAGTACCGTCAAAATGAGTTTGGTTGTCTTTTGTGGATTCTGCCTCATACAAGACGAAATTAGCTTCCAAATCCGTCACTTCTTTAGATTCGTAACTTATACGAGTATAACTCTTACCATCAATTGTGTATGTGTGATTTGCGATAGCTCCATAATCAACCTTGCTCGTAGAGAATGGGATGTCAACGGCACTAACAGGTGAAGCAATTTCACCGGCAGGTGTAACAGGAGCAAAGTTCTCTTCAGATGTAAAGAAGAACTCTGCACTCTCTAATGTGATAAGGGCACGGTTGTTGGCGTCTCTACCTTCAACCCAATGCCCGAAAGGCCACACTCCTTCATAATAACCTTCTTCTCCTTCGTCCGTCGTTGTATTCATTAACTTGAAATACAAGACATTACCCATGGTTCCGCCTGCACCTTCCTGACGGGTAATCGTCTTAAAACCTCCTCCGTTTGTTACGTCAGCTTGAGTGACGTATGTTGCGAAATCACTGCCAGTTTCACCGAAGCGAGAAGTTACAGGTGAATCGAAAGGTATTTCAATGGTTTCATCGTCATCGCTTGTTCCAGTTTTAGTTTCCGTGCTCTTGGAAAATTTGATTTCGTAGCCCGTAAAGCGATAGCCGCTTGGCAAACTCAGAGAAACATAACAGACGTTAGCACTCGAAGCTTGTCCCTTACCAATTTGAATACAATTACCAGATGTGAACAGATTGTTTGCAGGGTTGTCCAATTGATTGTACTGCGTCAGGACTGTACCATCAGATGTGGTTAGCACCATACACAATTGCTCATGCTGCCAAGTTGCAAAGCCGCCCGCTCCAAAAAAGGTGTCTGTCGCTCCACCATTCTTGATAGCAGGAACAGTACTACCATTGGTCGACTTGATGGTCACATTTTGCGCCCTCAGTCCCAATGGTAATAAAAGTAAGCTCAATAGAGCAAAAAGTATTTTCTTTCTCATACGCTTTGTTATTTGTTTATACTTTATTAATTTTTTAATGTTGCTATTACTTCGTATTACCTTGCAAAAATAAGAAAAAAGGAAATAACTACGCCACGGAATTAACAAAAAAATACTTTGCGTTAATCTTTTTTGACATAAATCAAGTCAAACGTTGAGAAATGTGACAGAAATTAACAAAAAGCAACGCGGCTTGCTGTGTTGAGTGCGCAGCAAGCCGTGTTGTTATGGGTGATGATGAGGCAGCGTTAATCCGTGCCTATCTGTGGCTTATTCGTCCCAGAATTTCTCGTGGTCCTCGGTGTCGGATTCTTCGGTGCCGAACTTTGATTCGCGGGAGGCTTCGCCCTCTCCGAAAGTCTTGCTTACATGAAAGTCAACGCCACCATCCAGCAGAGGAACGGGGAACTGTACACCGTGAGCCTTGGGAATAATATATTGCTTTTTCATACGCTCCCTCCTTTACTTTACAACAATTTTCTTTCCATTTGAGATATAAATGCCCTTCTTAAGTCCGTAGGCATCACCATTGGTCACGCGGCGACCGTTGAGGTCGAACAGCGGGCCGTCGACTTCGTCGGCGTAATTAGGCGCGATGACGCCCGTGGCTTCACCGCTATTGTCATCTCCGAACGTGAATTTGATGGTACGAGCCGCCGTCGGATAACCTTGAAGATAATCCTCTAGTTGTTTTAAATCAAAATATGCCTTATTGGGAGTCATGTGGTCTGACTTGGAAAAATACCAACCGAGTTTGCCATTCAACTGCGAAAGAATAAACTTGTTGGGGTTCTCCGTGTTATTTGATATTAATTGATCTCTACCATAAACGTAAGTATAGCCTTTCAGGAAATTGGTTTCGAAGTGATCCGGATTATCACCTATTTCGCTTGAAAATTCTTCTTCTGTCAGCGGGAGAAGCCTATTAATAACGGGAACCTCGTCGCCATCTTCAATATATGTGGTACTCTCAATCACTACTGCCGTTTTTGCGGGGACAATATCACCCGTTGGAATGTCTTTGAAATGAGCAGTGTTGGTAGTCTCATCGTAAACGTCATTTTCGTTATCTATAGGGAAATAATAGGCCTTTACATTATTATCAAGCAACTTATAAGGAAAATAGGTGTACATCGTAGTGTAGTATTTCCCGTTTTGGGTGAATTGTGACTTAGTGTTGGCAACGAATGAGCCTTCGATGTCTTCTTTGAGTAGGTATACGTTCCAGTAGATATTTTCATTGTCTAAGTCTTCCATAGATTTCATGACGGCCCATTCTCCATCGTTTTCGTCAATTAAATAACTATTAGCAGAGTTATTACCGGAAGAGATGGTCGTGTAAATACGAACACCCTTAGAGGTATTCTCCATTGTAAGATATTGTGTTGTATTGGTGTTGGGAAGACTGGTAAAAGCAATTTCGTCAGCCTTAATGTTAGATAGATTCGTAATGCCTATACCTGCAGAACTGCCAGTTCGCAGGAATACCGTCATCGGATTTCCTTTCGCATTATCCACATCAATCAACTTCAAACTATTTGTGAAGATGAAGCCGTCTTGATAACTGTTTCCATTATCAGCTGTAAAATTATGACTAGTAGCCTTCACATTTCCATAAAGCGTCAGGAAACGTTTTGTCTTTTTGTTCTGGATTCGGCAATACAACTGCTCTGGCGGATCGCTGAAATAAGCATAATAGATTCCTTCGTTTGATGTACTAATAGGGTTGATAGTTAATGGATTGTCCGTAATAAAATCCCCCATGTCATTTCTTTTCCAACCTTTAAAATGTATACCATTAGCATGATCAGGGATTGCTTCCAGTTCCACAGAACCACCATAATCATTATTCTCTGGATTAGCGGTGGCAGTACCTCTTCCATCTTGAGCAACAGCAACTTTCACCTTGCCTGGCTGTTTTTCGAATATAGCACGAAAATTGTGTTGAGTGCGATCGTCGGAACTTCCGTCAAAATCAATATCAAAACTGATGTTGTTAATGGTAATTGGATTCCATGAACCACCATCTTTTCTGTGCTCCCATGTGGAAAGTTTGTAGCCTGCGTCTGGCTGAGCATATAAATAGAGGGTTGTATTGCCCCAAACACTTTGACCATTAAAACCATTGCCTTGGGAGGAATACGAAGGATTATTTGTACTTGTTTTACTGATGTAAACCTTACCGTGTCCATTAATACCATCCTTCACTTCGACAGAGGCATAATAATACGAATTGGAATCAGCCGCTATTATTGGCAGCAGCCCAACAAACAGTAGCACGGCGGCGGCGAGGCAGCGGCGTGCAGATGTTGAAAAAATTGTTATTCTCTTCATAATCAATAGTTTTTGTGGGTGCAAAGGTACGATAAAAAACTAAATTCTCCAAAGAAAAATGTCATAAACTTCGATACTCCTAACCTAAATGGCTGAAAAGCCTTTACTGACGGCACATTTGAGGTGTTAGGAGATGCCTGAACTCCTAACAATGTCCTAACAAACTCCTAACCCGTTAAAAGTCGCGAATCTAAAAGTGAAGTAGGTTACCTGATGGTTAGGAGTTCGAGCAACTCCTAACACACCGGATAGCCTTTGTACATGGGCGTTTCAGGCAATCAGGTTAGGAGGTTAGGAGTTTTTTTGAAAAACTCCAGAAAAAGCAATTGTCACCCAAGCAACCCGGAGTAAACAGGCGGTTTGGTCGGAGCAAACCGGCGGGTTACTACCAGTAACTCGGCGGGTTGGTATGGTTAACGTGGCTAAGTGATTAAAGATACGGGATATCAACCGAAGTTGAGTCAACCGTGGTTGATATTTATGATTTTTTAGCTAAATAGTGACTGAGGCTCCGGGTGAGGAAGGTGGCGGTGACGAGCTGGTGGGGCAGGTCGAGGAGGGCGATGAAGGGAGTGGCGAGGATGAAGATGGCCAGAATGCAGCTGTAGATGAGCCAGAGGCGGGTGACGGTGGGCGACGGACGGCGGAACAGCAGGAGCAGGGGTAGAGGGAAGGTGGCGATGAAGTACCAGTTCCAATAGCTGTTGAACATCTTGGAGACGAATGTCATGTAGACCATTAGGGCGAATATCAGAGCCTGCGCTGTGAAAAGGAGAATGTCGTAGATTCGCGCCAGGCGCTTCCAGCGCAGCCACCATTCGGCAGCGGTGATGAGCAGGGTGATGACGAGCAGGGCGCTAAAGACAAGGGTAGGCGTTATTGGTGACTGTGGTTTTGGCGTGCCCTCGATTATCCGTTGCCCGGGGTCTGTGACTACGTGCCGGCTTCCGCCCGTTGCATCATCCACTATCCGTGCTTCGCGGAGCATTTGGATGATGGTCTCCGGCGTCATGTGGAAATCGATGCTTGAATAATGATAGTAGGCTGAGCCTATGAAGGTGGTGAACAGGAACTCTGACCAAGGAGCGTGGCGCGTGGCATTACGGAGGAAGTCGCCATCAATCAGATTCTGCGGGAATTTTAGCGGTCCCCACTCAAAGTGTTCGCCAATGAGGCAGTGATGAACGGTATGGATAGAGGTTGTGAGACAGTTGGTGTAGAGCAGGTTGAAGTGGCGGTAGGCGCCAGCAGCAACTTCTTCGTCGAGCATGCGCCAGAGGTTCTGCTTCTCGTGGAGGTTGAGGTTCAGCTCGTATTGCCAGAGTTCGCGGCCCTGCTTGCGGGCATCCTCGATATAGACCTCGGCGGGCACGGGGACGAACTTGGCTGTTGCCGTGCCAGCTATGCCGGTCATGAAGGCGCTGACGTCGGGGTCGCTCTCGAAGGTGAAGACGTAGTCGAGGTGGTGAATCGGGCACTCCATGCGGAGGGTGGCGTGACCGAAGACGGAGTAGATAGCCGTCAGGGGCTCGGCTATCATGAGGCTGGCCTTCACGAAGTTGCTGCTATCGGGGGCGAGGCGGAAGGTGTCGGCAGGTTCTGCTATCGTCGCATGAATGCGACTCACTGGACCGGGGGGGAGCAGGAGGGACAGGAGGAGCGTTAGGGGGAGGAGGCGGGAGGGGAGCTTCATGATCAGGGGGCGGGGGTCCATTCGCTCTTCTGGGCGAAGACGCGGGCGGGGGTGATGAGGGCGGCCTCTTTCTTGGTGAGCTGGCGGCTCCAGGCTACGCGCTGGGCGGTGGCGGCGCCGGGGCCGCGGTTGTTGTACTCAAGGTAGCGGGCGGTCTGCTCGCGGTGCTGCTCCCAGTGGTGCCAGCCCTCGGGGCGTATCTGGGCGGGCAGTTCGCACTGCATGAAGAGGGTGTAGCCATAGTCGCGCCATGGGCGGCCGAGGTAGACTTTATCGACACCGTCGGCCACGGTCACTGTGCAGTTGTTGAAGACGTAGCCGAAATCAGCTTCTTGCGGGGTTGAGGCGGCGGTGATGTAACTGTTGGCCTTGCAGTGGATGGTGCAATGCTCGAACCACGCCGTGGAGGCGCCGAAGATGAAGTCGGTGGTGCCTTCGATGTAACAGTCGTTGAACCAGAGGCGGGTGTTGGGCATGCCGGTGTAGACGGTGTCCTGATGGCCGAGAAAGCGGCAGTTGAGGAACTTGAGGCGGTCGCCCTGCGTGTGGATGGCCACTGCCTGACCGAGCCGGGCGGCGTTGTTCTCGATGGTGAGGTTCTTCAGCGTGATGTTGTTGGCATCGATTCTGACGGTGAACGAACGGAAGGTGCCGAGCTTGGGGCGGTCGCCCATTGCCAGGAGCTGGTCTTTCAGTTGCTTGGGCCAGAAGCTGCCGTCCATTGTGATGTTGGCGTGGTCGTCGTAGGTGATGACGGTCTGGTCGCGGTCCTCGCCACAGAGCTCGATGTTCTGTAGCCACTGTGGGATGATGAGTTTCTCCTTGTATGTTCCTTTCTTAATATAGATGACTTTGTGGTAGTCCATGAAGGCGCGGCATACTTCGACGGCTTCGGTGACGGTGCGGAACTGGGCGGTGCCGTCGCGGGCGACGACGAGGGTGTCGGGGTTGTCGTAGTTGGCGGCAGTGGCTGCAACGATGTTGCAGCATAGGAGACAGAGGGCGATGAGGGTTGTTAGTAGTTTGTTCATTGGGTTATACTATTTCTGAAATTTCCTTGAGGTCCTTGATGGTCTTGAGGTTATTGATGATGAGGCGCACGTCGTCGCGGTCGTGGACGCGGAGTTCGAGTGTGCCGTCGAACATGCCGTCCTCGCAGGTGATGTTGAGGTTGCGTATGTTGACGCTCATCTGCGCCGAGATAATCTGGGTGATCTCGTTGAGCAGGCCGACACGGTCGATGCCGCTGATGCGGATGGTGGCAATGAAGAGCAGGCGCTTGTGCATGTCCCACTTGGCGTCGAGGATGCGGTTGCCGAAGCCCGACTTCAGCTTGGCGGCCACGGGGCAGTTGCGCTTGTGGATTTCGATCTGGTTCTTGGCCGTGATATAGCCCAGGGCGTCATCGCCGGGAATGGGGTGGCAGCAAGTTGGGAACTTATATTGCTGGATGGTTTCCTCGCTGATGTAGATGGGCTTCTTGCGGTTGAACTTCTCGGGCACGGTGAATAGCTCCTGGTCGGCATCGTCGTCGGGCTTCTTGCTCTTGACGAAGGGCACGTACTTGCGCCATCCGCTGCCCGAGGGCTGCTTCTTCTTGTTTTTGCCGTTGAGCTCGTCGAGGTCTTTCTCGCCCAGCAGTACCCGCTTCTCGCCCAGGGCAAGGAAGAAGTCCTCGCGGCGCTTGTATTCGTGGTATTCGGCCAGCTGGTCGGCCACGGCGAGGGAGTACTCCTTTTCGTTCTTCGTGAGCCAGGCGGTGAGCAGCTCCTCGCCCTTCTTCTGCGTCTCGCGGTTGTCGCGGCGCAGGATGGTCTGAATCTTGCCCTTGGCCTTGGCTGTGGAGACGAAGTTAATCCATGCGGGCTGCACGTGCTGCGACTTCGAGGTGAGAATCTCCACCTGGTCGCCGCTCTGCAGCTTATGGCTCAGGGGCACCAGCTTGTGGTTCACCTTGGCACCGATGCAGTGGCTACCGAGGAATGTGTGGATGGAGAAGGCGAAGTCGAGGGCGGTACAGCCGGCGGGCATGGTCTTGATTTCGCCTTTGGGCGTGAATACGAATATCTCGGAGGCAAAGAGGTTGAGCTTGATGGCGTCGAGGAAGTCCATGGCGTCGGGCTGCGGGTCGTCGAGGATTTCCTTGATGGTACGCAGCCACTCGTTGAGCTCGGCCTCGTCCTCGGTGTACTCCTCTTCGTCGTCGCCCTCCTTGTATTTCCAGTGGGCGGCGAGTCCCTGCTCGGCCACCTCGTCCATGCGGTCGGAGCGAATCTGCACCTCAATCCAGTGTCCCTGCTTCGACATGAGCGTGACGTGCAGGGCCTGGTAGCCGTTGGTCTTGGGGTGGTTGAGCCAGTCGCGCAGCCGGTCGGGGTGGCTCTTGTAGATTTTCGATATGGCGACGTAGATGTTGAAGCACTCGTTGACCTCCTCCTCGCGTGAGCGTGGAGTGAAGATGATGCGCACGGCGAGGATGTCGTAGATCTCCTCGAACGTGACGTGCTTGTTCTGCATCTTGGTCCAGATGGAGTAGGGGGTCTTGACACGCTCCTTGATGGTGTACTGTAGGCCCATCTTCTGCAGTTCGACCTCGATGGGCACGATGAACTCGTCGAAGAGTTCGTGGCGCTTGGCCTCGGTAGAAGCCAGCTTCGACTTGATGCTGGCAAACTCCTCAGGATGCTCGAAGCGGAAGCTGAGGTTCTCGAGTTCGGACTTGATCTTGTAGAGACCTAAGCGGTGGGCGAGTGGCGCGTAGATGTAGAGCGTCTCGCCGGCAATCTTGTACTGCTTGTTGGCGGGCTGCGACTCCAGGGTGCGCATGTTGTGCAGGCGGTCGGCAATCTTGATGAGGATGACGCGGATGTCGTCGCTCATAGTGAGCAGCAGCTTCTTGAAGTTCTCGGCCTGTGCCGAGGCCTGTTCACCGAAGATGCCGCCCGAAATCTTGGTCAAGCCGTCGACGATCTGGGCTATCTTTGGGCCGAAGATGTTCTCGATGTCCTCGACGGTGTAGTCGGTATCCTCGACGACGTCGTGGAGCAGTGCCGAGCAGATGCTGGTAGAGCCGAGTCCTATCTCCGAGCACGCTATCTGTGCCACGGCGATGGGGTGCATGATGTACGGCTCTCCCGAGAGGCGCCTCACACCCTTATGAGCCTGACGAGCGAAGTTGAAGGCCTTGGTGATAAGGTCGACCTTCTTGCGATGGCGCGAGGACAGATAGCTGTTGAGCAGCTTCTGAAACGCACCGTTAATCAGTTCGTCGTCGTCGATGACAGGTTTTCTCTCTTCTTCATCCATAATTTTTCTTCCCGTGCGCGTGTGTACTATATTATTATCTTACCTTCTTCTGCGCTTGGAGGTCTTACCTTTGGCCTTAGTCTTGGTCTTGGCCTTCGGCTTTGCCTTTGCCTTAGCCCTTGACCTGGTTGCCGTCTTCTTGCGTGCGGTCGTCTTTTTGCGGGCTGAGGCCTTTGTGGTCTTACGTCCCTTGCGGACGGTGGCCTTGCGGCTCTTCTTGGTCTTCTTATAGCTGGTGAAGGTGGGCACGTCGTCGGGTACGGCTACCTCGGCGCGCTTGCTGAGCAGCTCGCTGGCGTTGTAGTTGTAGATAGAGTCCTGGTTGTCGATGAAGCGCGTGACATCGTTCAGAGCCAGTTTGATGGCCGAGGGCTTGGTCAGTCCGGGGACGATGTCGCGGCGGTACTCGGGGTTCAGGGTGCGCAGCATGTCGATGTCGAGGTCGAGGACGGCGGCAATCTGCGACAGGTGTACGTTGCGGTTGACGACGACAGTGTCGGTCTTCAGCGGTAGCTTGGTGCGCAGCGGACAGATGTTGTGGGCCGAGTAGTAGTTCATGACGTAGTTGGCGGCGATGAAGGCGGGCACGTAGCCGCGGGTCTCGCGCGGCAGATAAGGATAAATCAGCCAGTAGTCCTTGGCGCCACCGGCGCGGTGGATGGCCTTGTTGATGTTGCCCGGTCCGCAGTTGTAGGAAGCGATGACCAGGCTCCAGTCGCCAAACACCTTGTAGAGGTCGCTCAGGTAGTGGGCTGCGGCGTAGCTGGCCTTGACGGGGTCGCGGCGCTCGTCGACGAGCGAGTTCACCTCGAGTCCGTACTGCTTGCCGGTGGTCAGCATGAACTGCCAGAGACCTGTAGCGCCGACACGCGACACGGCCTTCGGGTTGAGGGCCGACTCGATGACGGGCAGATACTTCAGTTCCAAGGGCAGCCCATAGGCCTCGAGTGCTTCCTCGAAGATGGGCATGTAGAAGTTGCAGGCGCCCAGCATGTAGCTCACCGAATGGCGCAGACGGCCGCTGTAGCGCTCGATGAACTTCTGCACAACCTCGTTGAAGGGCATCTCCATGATGGTCGGCATGCGCGTGAGGCGCTCAACGTAGACGTCGCGGTCGAAGGTGGGGTTCTCGTCGGTTGTGCGGCAGTCTCCGTCTTCGCTGAGGTAGGTCTTCGACATATAGAGGTTCATCAGCGAGTCGAGGTCGTAGGTCATGGCCTCGGGGAAGTCGATGATTTCCTCGTTTCCCTCCAAATCGGTGACCATCATCTCGTCGTCGGTCATCTCTTCGTCGGTCATTTCCACTTCCTCTTCGTCTTCCTCGTCATCCTCGTCGAAGTCGTAGACGTCCTGCGCCATCATGGCACTGGCCGAGGCAAACAGCATTGCAAGCAGTAACAAGTATTTCTTCATAATCAAATTTTCAGTCGTTTAAAAGTTCAGTTGGCAGTTCACGCCTAACGAGGAGGCGTAAATCGGGTTGTTGACCATCGGATTGCCGATGACCGTCGGCTGCACTTTCAGGCTCAAGTCCCTGGAGATGTCGAACACCGACAGCTCAGCGTCGACATAGGCATCGATGACGCTGATGGCGTAGACACCTATCATCACAAAGAAACTCAGGTCGCGCCATCGGCGGTACTTGTCCTTACGCCTTTTGAAGAGATTCGTGTAGCGCTCGATGTTTGAACTGTCAATAACGCGGCCCAGGTGCATGAACTTCATGTAGCTGGCCGTTGCAGGGTCGTCGTCAGAGATGTCGATGAATGCCTGCGAGTAGTCCTTATACATGGTATTGTTCCATGTAAGGGCGTAGATACAGCCCATGAATCCACCATAGACGATGGGTAGCTTCCAGTACTTGCGGTTATAGATTTGTCCGCCGCCGGGAATTACCAGCGCCAGCCAGAGGGCGCGTTGGGGGTTGGGAGTCCATGTGGTCCAGTCGCGCTTCTGCTTCTTCTTCAGCGTCAGGGTGGAGTCGGGCATCGGCAGCTTCAGGTCCAGTTGGCGGGCGTCCTGGTCAGCGATGGTGTCGAGCGGTGCCAAGTCTTGCAGCAGAGCCGAGTCGCTGCTGATGGCGAAGATGGAGTCGCTGTCTATCGGTTCATACCGTGTGGAATCCGTCTGAGCCAGACAACTCAGGCAGCAGATCATCATCAGCATGGCAATAACCGTTGTTTTCATTTCACTCATCACTTCTCACTCTTCACTTTTCACTTTTCACTTCTCACTTTTCACTCTTCACTTCTCACTTCTACCGTCGAGCACATTCATGATGCGCTCCAGCTCCTCCTCGTTGTCGAAGACGATGCTGATTTTCCCCTTGCCCTTAGGTGAGCAGGTCATCTGTACTTTTGTCTGGAAGAAATCGGCCAGCCGCTGGCGCAGGGCGTTGTACTCAGCGGGCAGCTGGACCTTGGCGGTGACAGATTTCCTAGCGTTCTGCAGGTCGTCGCCCTGTTTCAGCAACTGCACCATCTCCTCAACCTTGCGCACGGAGTAGCCCTGCTTCTGAACCTCCTTGAACAGCTTAATCTGCTGGGTGGGACTCTCCAACGACAGCAGAGCGCGGGCGTGGCCCATGTCTATCTCCTTGTCTTTCAGGGCCATCTGCACCTGGGCGGGGAGCTTCAACAGGCGCATATAGTTAGTGACAGCGGCGCGGCTCTTGCCGACGCGCTCCGAAATCTTGGCCTGCGTCATGCCCGTTGTCTCGGCCAGGTGCTGATAGGCAAGGGCAATCTCAATGGCGTTCAGGTCCTCGCGCTGGATGTTCTCTACCAGTGCCATCTCCATCACGTTCTCGTCCTCGACGGTACGGATGTAAGCCGGTATTGACGTCAGTCCAGCCATCTGCGAGGCGCGCCAACGGCGCTCGCCGGCAATAATCTGGTAGTGCCCTTCGCTAACCTTGCGCAGTGTGATAGGAGCGATGATGCCCAGTGCCTTGATGCTGCCGGCCAGCTCCTGCATGGCTTCCGGGTCGAATTCCCGGCGCGGCTGGTCGGGGTTCGGCTCTATCTGGTCGATGGGAATCTCGTTGAGGTTCGACGAACCGCCAGTCTTCACGTCCGACGTGTCAATCAAGGCATCCAGCCCACGGCCGTTGCCAATGTCGTCAAGTCCGCGGCCCAGCACCGCGCTCGTTTTTGCGTATTTCTTCTTAACAGCCATTATTTGTTCTTGTTTATGATTTCCTTGGCCAGGGCCAGATGGTTCTTTGAACCGGTTGAATCAGCATCATAGAGGATGACGGGCAGACCGTGTGACGGACTTTCCGACAGTTTTACATTACGCTGGATGACGGTCTTGAACACCAGCTCCTGGAAGTGGCGCTTCACCTCGTCGTAAATCTGGTTAGCCAGACGCAGACGTGAGTCGTACATTGTCAGCAGGAAACCCTCAATCTCGAGTCTCGGATTTAGCTTGGTCTTGATAATCTTGATGGTGTTCAGCAGTTTCGAGATGCCCTCCAAGGCAAAATATTCGCACTGCACGGGGATGATGACCGAGTCGGCGGCCGTCAAGGCATTCACGGTGATGAGACCCAGCGATGGCGAGCAGTCAATCAGTATATAGTCGTATTCGTTCTCAATAGGTGCCAGTATCTGCTTGATGACACGCTCGCGATCGTTCAGGTTCAGCATCTCGATCTCGGCGCCCACCAGGTCGATGTGGCTTGGAATGATGTCCAACCCCTCAATATCGGTGGTGTAGATGGCGTCGTGAACGTCGGCCTTGTCGATGATACATTCGTAGATGGAGCAGTCCACCTCCTGAATGTTCACGCCCAGTCCGCTCGAGGCGTTGGCCTGCGGGTCGGCGTCGATGACCAATACCGTCTTCTCCAGCGTAGCCAGTGAGGCCGCCAGATTGATGGTCGTCGTCGTCTTTCCCACGCCACCTTTTTGGTTGGCTAATGCAATGATTTTTCCCATTTTCAATCCTTTTACTAAAAAAACAGGTTGCAAAGATACGAATTATTTCTCATTTCTCATTTCTCATTTCTCATTTTTTTGTAACTTTGCAGCCAAAACATGATATTTTATGGAAAATAAACGCCCGTTAATACTCATTTCAAATGATGACGGCTATCAGGCCAAAGGCATCAATGCGCTGGTTGACATGCTGCGGCCGCTGGCCGACATCGTCGTCTGCGCCCCCGACGGGCCACGGTCGGGCTACTCGTGCGCCTTCTCGGCTGAAATTCCGCTGCGGCTGAATCTGCAGCGGCGGGAAGAGGGACTCGAGGTGTGGTCGTCGAACGGCACACCCGTAGACTGTGTCAAGCTGGCCTTGGCACGTATTCTGGACCGCCGTCCTGATCTGGTTATCGGCGGCATCAACCATGGGGATAACGGCTCGGTAAACAGCCACTACAGCGGGACAATGGGCGTGGTGATGGAGGGCTGCATGAAGTATATTCCCTCGGTGGCCTTCTCGCTCTGCGACCATAAGCCTGATGCCGACTTCGAGCCGTTGCGGCCCTACGTCGTGAAGTACACCCGACATGTGCTTGAGAACGGACTCCCGAAGGGCGTCTGCCTGAACATCAACTTCCCGTTGTTGGAGGAGGGCGATTATCGGGGCATGAAGGTCTGCCGCATGGCGCAAGGGTCGTGGTGCAACGAAATCACCACCTGCCATCACCCACGGGGCTACGACTACCACTGGATGGTGGGATACTACCAAAACGATGAGCCAGAGGCTGACGACACCGACAACTGGGCACTCACGCACGGCTATGTGGCCATTACGCCGACCACATTCGACGTTACTGCCTACGAGGCAATGGAACAGATTCGGAACTGGGAAACATGAAATACTACCTGATAGCCGGCGAGGCCAGCGGCGACCTGCATGCCTCGCGACTGATGCGGTCGCTGAAGGAAAAGGACGAGGAGGCGGTGTTCCGCTTCTTCGGCGGCGACCTGATGGCGGCTGAGGGCGGCACGCTCGTCAAGCACTACTGCGAGCTGGCCTATATGGGATTTGTACCCGTGCTGATGCATCTACCAACGATTCTGAAGGGTATGAAGCAGTGTAAGCAGGACATCCGCGAGTGGCAGCCCGACGTGCTCATTCTCGTAGACTATCCGGGCTTCAACCTTGGCATAGCCAAGTATGTGAAGGCCAGCAAGATATGTCCCGTTTACTACTACATCTCGCCGAAAATCTGGGCGTGGAAGGAGTATCGCATCAAGGCTATCAAGCGCGATGTCGACGAGCTGTTCTCCATTCTTCCCTTCGAAGTGGAGTTCTTTGAGCAGAAGCATCACTATCCCATACACTATGTGGGTAATCCTACGGCTCAGGAAGTACGAGAATTTATAGCCTCCTCCACACCTCCCCCAGTAGGGGAGGCTAACTTTACGCCCCCTCTACGGGAGGGGGCAGGGGGGAGGCTTATAGCCCTCCTCGCCGGTTCGCGCAAGCAGGAAATCAAGGACAACCTGCCTGCCATGATTGAGGCCACGCGCCATCTGGCCGGCCAGTATGACGTAGTTTTGGCAGGAGCACCGTCCATTGAACGGAGGTATTACGAACCGTTTATCGAGGGTACGCACGTGAAGCTGGTGATGAACGAGACCTACCAGTTGCTGAACCGTGCCACCGCCGCACTGGTTACCAGCGGAACGGCGACGCTGGAAACCTGTATGTTCCGCGTGCCGCAGGTGGTGTGTTATGAGACGCCATTGCCCCGGCTCATCGGCTGGTTACGCAAGAAGGTGCTGAGCGTGAAGTACGTCTCGCTGGTCAATCTGATAGCCGACCGCGAGGTGGTCAGGGAGTTGGTGGCCGAGTCGTTCAGTGTCGACAACATCAGGCTTGAACTGGAGCGCATACTGCCCGGCGGGCCTGACCGCCAGCGCATGCTCGACGACTACGAAGAGGTGCACCGCCGACTGGGCGAGAGCGACGCTCCCGACCGTGCGGCAGGAATCATGGTGCGGCTTTTAAATGAGCGTTAGCGTGTAGAGATAAACCACTGCGGCGGGGACGGCCATCAGCGTAGAGTCGAAGCGGTCGAGCATACCGCCGTGCCCGGGCAGCACGTTGCCGGAGTCCTTGATGCCAAGCGTGCGCTTGAAGAGCGACTCAATCAGGTCGCCCCACGTGCCGAAGACGACCACCACCAGCCCAAGGCCAGCCCATTCGTAGGCTGTCAGCCCGAGGTCGTTGACGTCGTAGAAGTCAGTGTAATACCAGATAAGCACGGCAGCAGCCACTACTAACACGGCACCGCCGATGCTGCCCTCCCACGACTTGCCCGGCGATATGCGGGGAAACAGCTTGTGGCGGCCCAGGAGCGAGCCGACACAGTAGGCTCCCGCGTCGTTTATCCACAGGAAAACGAAGACGGAGAGTGGCATGAGATAGGTGTACTGTATGTCGTAGCCGTTCGAGCGGAAGGCCAGCACGTTGAGCAGCGACAGGGGCAGGGCGATGTAGAGCTGCGACAGCATGGTGTAGGCCCAGTTGTTGATGGGGTCCTTGGCCTTGAGGTAGAGTTCGGCCACCATGAGGTAGATGATGCTGACCAGATAGGGTATGAACACCGTTGCCGGCGTCAGTCCGCTGTTGTAGCCCGCCATGGCGAGGAACAGGTAGACACCGCTGACGGTGCAGATAAACCGGTTGATGGAGATAAACGGCCGGTCGTTGACCAGTCCGGCAAACTCCCAGATGGTCATGCCGGTGACGATGCCGAACAGCAACGTCATAGCCCGTGGGTTGAGGAAACTTGTCACGATAGCTGCGACGAAGAATACGCTGGTGATGGTGCGGACGATGAAATTCTTCATATTTTTTGTGAAAGGTGAAGGGTGAAAGGTGAAGGGAGGTTACTCTTGCGGCGGTAGCTTTTCAGTCAAGTATTTGCGCAAGCCAGAAGCGACCCGGGAATAGTGAGAGGCTTTGGCTTCTGCCTGCTCTAGGTCTTCGTTAGAGATATATCCAAGAGACTGTGAGATGTCAAGTTGGCACAACACTTCTATAAGAGATCCATTAGAGATATCAATGAAATGTAGACGCTCCTTGATGGCCATGCGTCCCATACCTTCGGCTAAGTTTGATGGTATAGAGACGGCTGCACGGCGTAATTGGTCGCATAACGCAAATTGCTCGTATGCGGGAAACTTCTTTATTAATGAATAAACGTAAAGAGTAAACTCCTTAGCAGCCTTATATGCGTCAAGATTCTTATAAAAGAAGTCATTCATAATTAAACATATATTGTATTAGCTCTTTTCCTGTAGCATACTATTCTCCCTTCACCTTTCACCCTTCACCCTTCACCCCGCCGGCTTGTTCAGCAAGCTGGCGACCCCGTTCCTCTGCCATGCGCTCGGCATCGGCGCGCATCTGGGCTTCAAGGAGTTCCTCGGCACGGCTGGTCCAGGGACGCTTGCCGAAGATTCGCTCGACATCCTCTGCAAAGATGACCTCGCGCTCTACCAGGAGCTGGGCGAGCTGGGCGTGGCCCTCGGCGTGCTCGGTGAGAATGCGCTTGGCTCGGTCGTACTGCTCGTTGACCATCTTCAGCACCTCGTCGTCCATCAGCTTGGCCGTGGCCTCAGAGTAGGGACGCTGGAACTGGTATTCCTGGTTGTTGTAATAGCACACGTTGGGCAGCTTGTCCGACATACCGGCATAGGCTATCATGCCGTAGGCCTGCTTTGTGGTGCGCTCCAGGTCGTTCATGGCACCCGTAGAGATGTGGCCGATGAACAGCTCCTCGGCAGCACGGCCGCCAAGCAGCGAGCACATCTCGTCGAGCATGGCCTCCTTGGTCTGGAGCACGCGCTCCTCAGGCAGGTACCAGGCGGCACCCAAAGCCTGACCACGCGGCACAATGGAGACCTTGACAAGCGGGTTGGCAAACTCGGTGAACCACGAAATGGTGGCGTGACCAGCCTCGTGGATGGCGATGGAGCGCTTCTCCGACTCGGTCATCACCTTCGTCTTCTTCTCCAAGCCGCCGATAATGCGGTCCACAGCGTCGAGGAAGTCCTGGCGCCCCACCTTCTCGCGGTTGAAGCGGGCTGCTATCAGGGCGGCCTCGTTGCAGACGTTGGCTATGTCGGCACCCGAGAAGCCCGGCGTCTGTCGGGCCAGGAAGTCCACATCAACATCGTCGGCCAGTTTCAGCGGCTTCAGATGAACATGGAATACCTCCTTGCGCTCGTTCAGGTCGGGCAGGTCAACGTGTATCTGACGGTCGAAGCGACCAGCACGCAGCAGGGCCGAGTCGAGCATGTCGGCACGGTTGGTGGCGGCCAGGGTGATGATACCGCTGTTCGTGCCGAAACCGTCCATTTCGGTCAGCAGGGCGTTCAGCGTATTCTCACGCTCGTCGTTACCGCCCATGGCGGGATTCTTAGAGCGGGCACGGCCCACGGCGTCAATCTCGTCGATGAAGATGATACACGGCGCCTTCTGCTTGGCCTGCTCAAACAGGTCGCGCACACGACTGGCTCCCACGCCGACGAACATCTCGACAAAGTCGGAACCCGACATTGAGAAGAACGGTACGCCGGCCTCACCGGCCACGGCCTTGGCTAACAGCGTCTTACCCGTTCCCGGAGGACCGACGAGCAGGGCGCCCTTAGGAATCTTGCCGCCCAGCTCCGTATATTTCTGTGGATTCTTCAGGAAGTCCACAATCTCCTGCATCTCCTGCTTGGCACCGGCCTGTCCGGCCACGTCCTTGAACGTGATGCCCAGTTCGCCGCCTTTCTCGTACATCTTTGCCTTAGACTTGCCGACAGAGAACATGCCGCCGCCGAAGCCGCCACCACCGCCCATGCGGCGGAAGAAGAACATCCACACACCGATGAGAAGCAGGAGCGGCAGCAAGCTGTAGAAAATGTCGCCGATGACACTGCCGCCCGACTTGTTCTCGTAGCTCAGCTTGCCTTTGAACTTACCTTCATCCTTCATCTTCTCGACAAACTGCTCTACCTGGTCTACCGAGCCTATCTCGACATCGACGTAGGGCGAGGTGCCCGTCTGCTTGTGACCCTGCTTGAACACGTCGCGGATGTGGTCGGCCGTGACATACATCTTCAGCGTGTTCTGGGTCTTGTTCACAACAATCTTGTCGGCATAGCCGCGCTCAACAAACGCCTTGAAGTCGCTGTACGTCGACTCCGTGTGAGCCTGTACGGCAGCAACGCCATCGCCTGAGTTGGTCATGTAGAGCATGATCAGCGTCAGGATGGCCACGAAGTATATCCAGTTCATGTTGAACTTGGGCATGTTCATCTTCGGCCCGTTGTTGTTATTATTCGTCTTTTTCTGTTCCATGTTTCCTTTACCTTAATCCAAATCAGGTATATATGTCAGCTTCGCATCGTCCCAAAGGTGCTCCAGGTCGTAGTACTCACGGACGTCGGGCAGGAAGACGTGAACCAGCACGTCTGTATAGTCCATGGCCACCCACTGGGCGTTCTCCAGACCGACGACATGGGCCGGCCGCTCGTCAAGCTCCTTGCGGGCAAAGTCGCCCACCGACTCGGTAATGGCCTCCACCTGCGACGGTGAGTTGCCTTGACAAATCACGAAATAGTGGCAGATGGTACCGTCGATGCCGCTGAGGTCGGCTACCACGATGCCCGTGCCTTTCTTCTCTTGAATTCCTTTGGTAATGGTTTCTACTAATTCCTTTGTTTGCTCCATTTAATAAATGATATGTGAAATATTCTGCAAAGATAGTGCTTTTTCTTCGTTTCTGCCACATAAAGGGAGAAAAATTGAGTATTTTTAAAAAAATCTGCCAAAAAGTTTTGGTAGTTTCAGAAAAAGTAGTACCTTTGCACCCGCAATTCGGAACAAGGTTGTTCTGCTTTGCAAACGTCATTGGGGTATGGTGTAATGGTAACACTACAGATTCTGGTCCTGTCATTCTTGGTTCGAGTCCGAGTACCCCAACTGAAAGAGCTGCCAAGTAGTTGAGTTTCAACACTTGGCAGTTCTCTTTTTTTATTCCATGCTGACTGTGCGCGAGCCGTCAGGCTGCTCGGTGATGGTGACGCGTACGGCATCGTCGGGCAAGAGTTCCTCAATCAGCTCCGGCCACTCGATGAAGCAGAGGGAACCCGAGTAGAAGTAGTCCTCGTAGCCCATGTCGTAGACCTCCTCCAACCGTTTGATGCGGTAGAAGTCGAAGTGGAAGATGGGCCGGTCGTTGGTCTCGTACTCGTTGACAATGGCGAAGGTGGGCGAGGTGATGACGTCCTCGACGCCCAACTGCTCACAGATGGCCTTGATGAAGGTGGTCTTGCCGGCGCCCATGCTGCCGTAGAAGGCAAAGACACGGTGGTCGCCGATGGCGTCGACAAACTGGCGGGCGGCGTCGCCGATGTGCTCAATATCCGTTATTGTAATCTCCATAAATCGTTAATCGAAAATCTGTAAATTGTAATAGCTCTATCTTTTCTTTCCTGTCAGTGTGACGATGGGAATAATCATCTCCTCCATCGAGATGCCGCCGTGCTGGAAGGTGTCGCGATAATAGGAGACGTAGTAGTTGTAGTTGTTGGGGTAGGCGAAGAAGGCGTCGCCAGTGGCGAAGACATAGCTCGTCGACAGGTTGGGGGAGGGCAGCTGCGCCTTCTGCGGCTCGCGGATGACGTAGACGTCCTTATCGTTGTAGCTCAGGTTCTTGCCCAGCTTGTAGCGCAGGTTGGTGTTTGTGTTGCGGTCGCCGACAATCTTGACAGGCCTCGTGCAGCGTATGGAGCCGTGGTCAGTCGTGACGATGACCTTGTAGTCGGTCTGTGCCAGCTGTCGGAAGAAGTCGGCGATGACCGAGTGGCGGAACCAGGAGAGGGTGATGCTGCGGTAGGCACTTTCGTTGTTGGCCAGCTCGCGCACCATGCGGCTCTCTGTGCGTGCGTGGCTGAGCATGTCGATGAAGTTGAAGACGACGACGTTGAGGTCGTTCTTCTTCAGCTGGTTCAGCTGCTGCATCAGTCGGTCGGCATCCTGCGAGTTGTTCACCTTATTATAAGAGAAGGTGTCGTGGCGGCGGTAGCGCTCTATCTGCGTCTGTATGAGCGGCGCCTCGTTCAGGTTCTTGCCCTCCTCCTCGTCCTCGTCGACCCACAGGTCGGGGAACATACGGGCTATCTGGTCGGGCATGAGTCCTGAGAAGATGGCATTGCGCGCATACTGCGTGGCGGTTGGCAGGATGGAGCAGTAAAGGTCTTCGTCGATGTCGAACTGGTCGCCTAACTCCTGTGCCAGCATGCGCCACTGGTCGTAGCGGAAGTTGTCGAGCACGACGAGGAACACCTTCTGCTTGGCGTTGAGCAGGGGAAACAGCCGCTCCTTGAAGACGCGGTGCGACATGAGGGGGGCATTCTTACCGTCGACCCACGTCATGTAGTTCTTCTTCACGAACTTGGCGAAGCCGAGGTTGGCCTCCTCCTTCTGCATCTGCAGCATTTCAGTCATCGAACTGTCGGTCGACGAGAGCTGCAGTTCCCAGTGGACGAGCCGGCGGTAGACCTCGGTCCAGTCCTGCCACGTCTGGCAGTCCATGATCTGCATGGCAATCTGCTGGAAGTTCTGCTGATACTGGCTCTGCGTCACCTCGGTCACAATCTCGCGGCGGTGGATGTTCTTCTTCAGCGTCAGCAGTATCTGGTTGGGGTTGACGGGCTTGATGAGGTAGTCGGCAATCTTCTGGCCGATGGCCTGTTCCATGATGTTCTCCTCCTCGCTCTTCGTCACCATCACCACGGGCAGCGCCGGCTGGAGTTCCTTGATGTGCTGCAGGGTCTCCAGGCCTGAGAGACCGGGCATCTGCTCGTCGAGCAGCACCAGGTCGAACGACCGTTCACGGCACTGGTCTATGGCGTCGGTACCGTTTGACACCGTCACCACTTCATAACCTTTCTTCTCGAGGAAGAGCAGGTGGGCACGCAGCTGCTCTATCTCGTCGTCAACCCAAAGCAATACACCGTTTGTCATAATCTGTCTGTTTTGTTTCTTACCAGAAGTCCTCGCCGAAATCGAGATCGCCGTTCTGCGGTGCAGTCTCTTCCTCCTCGCCAGCCTCACTCTCCTCGGTGTCAGCCTCGTCCTCAGCGTCAGGCTGGTCAACACGCTCGGGGATGGTCAGCAACTGTTCGTTGCTGATGGTCAGCCGCTGGAAAGCCTCCTCGTAGAACTTGGCATAGTCGTCGTAGCTGTAGCGGACACCCAGCAAGGCCAGATTCGGCTGACTGATGACAAGGCAGCGGCAGAGGCTCAACAGGGGTGTCAGCTTCTCGGCATCGTAGAGCTTACGGGCGTATTGCAAAGCCTCGTCGTAGTTGAGGAACCCGCTGACTGCCATCCGGTGCAGACTGCCGTCCTGCTCTATCTGCAGGTCGAAGTTGCGCACCATGAAGTTTGTGAAGTTATAGCGTGCCAGCTCGAAGAGCAGCTGATTTTCGTTGATGGAGTCAGGCTCGTAGGCCAGGATGAAGAGGAACGGCACGTCGCGCTCCGCCGACAAGGTGTCGGAGGCGGTGGAGTCGGTCTGGTTCAGCGTGACGTCGCGGCGCGACCATACATCGCCCAAGTCGAACTTCCCGCCAAACAGCCGCCGGCCTTCGTGAACGCCCTTCAGTATC
>JAEEGH010004923.1_pt1 | contig 33903 bp, 34 predicted proteins | sample 9134181 | NCBI WGS metagenome assembly JAEEGH01 (sample SAMN16246544, study PRJNA631951) | gut metagenome | biome: gut microbiome; feature: rumen; material: DP-attached | host: Bos | place: Iran: Karaj | collected 2018-10
AAGGTACACAAATTTCCTGAGTCACCCAAGTCACCATGCAAAATTCCCTGTTTATCGGGGTTTCAAGTGGGTCACCCCCTCGGAAATGTTAAAACCGCCGAAGTCAGGAAAGGTGTCATTGGTCAAAAGTGTCATTAAGCATTTCGGAAGTCTAAGTTTTTAATTTAAATATTATATTATTACATATAATATATATATTATATGTAATAATATAATATTTAACACTCTATTCTCAACTCAGAAAACCTTAATGACACTTTTGACTAATGACACTCTTGACCCTCTGCATTCTGTACATGCTGCTCCTTTTGCTTGAGGATTATTTCATTCCAGACCGGCTACTGAAGTTGATACGGACGCCTTTGTCGTCGACCATCATATCCATGCCTCCGTTGTTGCCATTGCTGACAGTCGGCTGGCGTGTACCGTCAAGTATCTCGCGGCACATGTCCTTGATATCAGTGACACGTTGGAGCGTCTCCAAATTGTCACCACTGTAATGACCGGGAAAGAGGAAACGGATATCGTTCTTCTTCATATATCGCTCAATCCGCTCGGCTGTGTACATCTCGGTAGATAGGTTGATGAACACCAGCAGGTTGGTCGAGCCAAAAGCATCGCCACTGAAGCCGTAATGGCGGGTCTTGTCGAAGAACGTGGTGCTGCCGGCAGTGTGCCCGGGCGTAAAGATGACCTCTATCTCACGACCACCAAGGTCGATGACCTCGCCGTCGTAGAGATACTTGATCTGCCCCTTGTAGTTGCGCATGTTATTCGGAACGATAGTCATATCGCCTGCATTCAGATACACCTCGGGGAAAGGCCCTACGCCGCCCGCGTGATCACCGTGGGCATGGGTCAGTATCATCGTGACAGGCTTGGAAGTAATCTTTGCTACGATTTTGTCCAGCCCAGGAATGACCGTTCCGGCGTCTATCAGGAGTGCGCGTTCATTACCCTCCACAAGGTAGAGCGACTCATTATAAACTCGGTGTCCGTTGCCTATCCATGTATGCTCGTCAAGTTGACGGAACACCACTTCGTCATCCTGATAAACCACTTTGCCGCGAAGGTCACGACTGTTTATCTCCGTTCCCTGAGCCCCAGCCGCATACGGCATCAGGCTAAGCAGCATGGCTGCAATAATCATATTAGCTTTCATGTCTATAAATGTTTGTTGATTTTAATTACTGATTGTACAGTCTGTCCTTTACGTACTGCACACTCGCCACATATTCCTCGTCGGTAGTCAGGTGCTCGATGATCATTGGCATGCAGGGGTTCTCGGCAGTGGCCAATTGGGCATAGAGACTGATATCCAGCGTGCCCTCTCCGCAGGCACACTCCTGAAGCTGGAAGGTGTATTCCTGTTTCAGCAGGATATCCTTCAGGTGACAGCTCACGATAGTACCGTGGAGTTTCTCGAAACACTCATGTAGGAACTCGTCGTTGAAGAAATACCTGTGGGGCGAGGTGATCATATTCACTACGTCAAGATGGGTGCCGAACTCGGCACGATCCACATCCTCTATCAGACGCAGATACTCATCGGGGCTGCTGGGAATCATCCAGGGCATCGACTCGATGCAGAACTTAGTATGCCGAGGACGAGCGGTATCGATGATCTGGCGGACCATGCGGACGGCTGCGCCCCACAACTTGCGACTGAAGTTATCGCGATAGCCACCGTCCCAGCGAGGACCGTAGGGCGTGCCCACCACATTCACACAACAGGCGGCTCCGATGGTATCTGCCATTTCAAGCTGGCGGACAGCATAGTCTATCCATTGATTGCGCTCATCGGGATCGGCGGCCAGCGTGTTGCGCCACACGCCCACTTCGGCGATAGTGAGTCCAGCCTCGTCGGCAGCCTGCTTATAGGCCATGAAGGTGTCTTCACCGTCATCACAGGTGACTGGGAAATTGACGGTCTGCAGTCCGAGGGCCTTGTGCTTCGCAGCCCACTCCTCAGGGCTGCCGTGCTGCAATGATGATGAAATGCCCAGATACATCAGAACGCCCTCCTATGAATTACCGTTGCATCCATCTTGTCCAGCGCGCTCACACCCGTCCGGGCCATCACGCCTGCCAGTTCTACAGTCATCTCGTTGATGCGTCCTGCTACAGCATCAGCACCGTTCTTGAGCAGCGGCATCAGATGGCGACCCACCGATACGGCCTTGGCACCGAGGGCCAGACACTTGTAGGCATCCATGCCACTCTCGATGCCGCAATCCACGAATACCGGCACGCTGCCACTAACGGCTGATAGGATATCGGGTAGTGCCATCAGTGGCGGTACGGCATACTGAATCATACCATGATGGTGCGACACCACGATACCTGCACAGCCTGCTTTCAGGCACTTCTCAGCGTCACACGGACTGAGCACGCCTTTCACGACAAAAGGCACGCCAGCTGCCTCGACGAACTCAGCCAGTTCCTCAGTCGATTTGGCTTTCATCGGCAGTCCGAACACATCATCGTAACCGCCCTCTGAATTGAAGGCATGGTCGATGTCCATGCCCACTGCCATGCAGCCCACCTTGACGGCATGCTCAATCTTGCGCAACACCTTGCGGTTGTCGGCATGGGGCTTGATGATCTTGATGGTTCGGGCACCAGTGGCCACAATCTCTTCCAGTTCCTCGTCGCTGCCCATACCCACCCAGTGCACGGCTCCGCTCTGGGCGGCAGCCTGGGCATAGATGGTCATACCGTTCTGAGCCGTATTGTGCAGATGCGACAGGGCGGCTGTCATGATGGGCGTGCGGAAGGTCTCTCCGAACAGCGTCATCTCCGTCGTAGGGAGACAAGAGTCCAAATAGCGGGTCTCAATCAAAAGAGAGTCAAAATAGTCTCTCGTAATCTTGTCGGAATTTGATGTCAGTTGCATATCTTTACCTTTTTACTTTTTCACCTTTTCACTTTTTCACCTTTTCGTTACTGCAGCGTTGAGTTCGTCTATCTTCTCATCGGAGAGTTCATACTTGCCAATCACGAAAATGGCCAATACGAACAAGACGGCTGGAATCAAAGTGACGAGCCAAAGGATGCCTTGCTCGGCCATCGGGGCCTGCACCGGCTCTCCCGCCTTGAAGCCCACCCAGGCCAGTACCAGTCCGGGGATGACACCACCAAGTGCCATGCCGGCCTTCATGAAGATGCAGATGAGTGCATTCACGATGCCTGCCACACGATGCCCTGAGGCATATTCGCTGAATGTCACCACCTCGGGCACGAGTGCCCACATATAGCCGGTAGCCACCACCACACCTGTGCTCTTCACGAACTGCACCGCGAAAATCAGCGTGGTGATGGATTTGAGGCTCTCGACGGTCATGATGAGGTACATCAGCAACATGGCTGCGATGGCGATGCCGAGGAACAGTCGGAACATGCCGTTCTTGCCAATCCTGCGCTTGATGGCAGGCACCATCGGCATGAAGATAAACGCCGGAATCGTGCCGAGCCACATGAACACCGTTATCATCAGCGGTGTGGCGTGTATGTTGAAGGTCATAAAATACGAGTCAGCGGCATTGCTGATACTCATGGTGGTGAAGGCGATGATAAAGAAGAACGACAATATTCTGAGCGGACGGTTGCGCACCAGTTCCATCCAGAGGTCGCTCACCTTAACTTGGGCACTTTCGCTCTTATCCATCACCACGCGCTCCTTGCTCTCAAAGAAGGTGACGAGGAGAAGCACCAGTCCCACTAATGCGAAGATGCTCATGGTGATAAACCAAGCCCCTCCTGCCTCTGGTGTATTATAGACGGCCTCCATCTCACCTGTCTGAGGGTTCAGCACCTTGGGCGCGAAGAGGACGATTACCAACGGCAAGGTCTTGATGATCAGTCCCGCCAGATTGGCCATCACCATACGCACACTGGTCAGAATAGTTATCTCGTCGGTATCTCGTGTGAGCGACGAGCCGAGTGCCGCATATGGTACATTGACGAATGTGAAACTCATACTCATTCCCACGTAGGTGACATAAGCGTAGAGCAGCGACCCGCTGAACCCGTTCCAGAAGCAGAGGGCTGCAAAGGTCGACAGCAGTACGGCACCCAGAATCAGCCACGAGCGATACTTGCCCCAGCGGGGATGCGACTTGTCGACTATCGCCCCCACCATCGGGTCCCAAACAACGTCGATGATACGGACTACGAGGAACATCACGGCTACGACGGCAGAGTCCAGCCCGTACACATTATTGTAATAGAAGAGTAGCCAAATGCTGACCGTTTGGTAGATCAGGTTCTGCGCCAGATCGCCCGAGCAGAACCCAATGCGCTCCCGCCACGAGAGTTTGTAACATCCGTCTTTCACACACATAATCTTAGTCTTCTGTTGGTGTTTGTTGATAAACAATCCTAAATATCGCCACAAATATAGCAAAAAATCTGCAATAATTCGTCAATTTGCCATCAGATTTAAGTGTATTTAGGTATTATGAGTATGCTAGACCAGTATATCGTGGGTTTATTGGGTTTGGAGAATGAACGTTTCCGGCTGGGAGAAAGGTGCCTGCAAACAGGGAGAATGAAGGGAGTTGACTGGGAGTTTAGTGAGATGTTTCAAGTTTTTAGCGGCCGCCAAAAGATATTTTAGCGGCCGCTAAAAAATAATGAGGCGGGCGGTAAAAAGTAATTCAGCGGTCGCTAAAACCTTTTTTCTTATCTGGTCAGACTTCCGGAAACGTTAAAAAAGCATATCTTCGGGTGAAAAATTTGGTGGACGCGTATGAAGTGTCGGCGATAATTCGTACATTTGCAACGACGAATCTGAAACAGCATAAAACTATATCCATAAAACTAGATGATGAAGAAGATAATTAAAAACGTGATGATTGCGGCAGTGACTGCTATGACAGTCCTGCCCGCACAGGCTGGAAAGTACCAACACTTTAAGGTTTCGACCTACATCCGGGCACAGGACGTGGCGCGGATGGCGGATGACAAGTTCCTGAACCAGACTTGGGAGACAGTCAGTTCGCAGGTGGATCTCGACAAGATCTATCTCGAGACTCATCGGGATGCCTTTACCGTCGATGAGAAGACGATGAAGAAGGTGAAACAATTCTTCCTATCGAAAGGTCTCGAAGTGGGCGGGGGCATCACCTACACCCGCTCAGAACCCACAGACTTTGAGACCTACAGCTATGCCCGTCCCGTCGAGCGCCAACAGGTGAGGCAGGTCGCAGAATATACGGCGAAGCTCTTCGATGATTTCATCCTCGACGACTTCTTCTTCATCGACCTGAAGAATGACGACGAGATTGCCGCCAAAGGCACGAAGAGCTGGACGGAATACCGACTGAGGCTGATGGCCGATGCAGGCCGTGAACTGGTGTTAGGGCCTGCCAAGAAGGTTAATCCGAACGTGAAGGTCATCATCAAATATCCGAATTGGTACGACCACTTTCACGGTCTCGGCTTCAACCTCGAGGAAGAGCCGCAGTACTTCGATGGCATCTGGACGGGCACCGAGACGCGTGATCCAGCTTCGGCACAGCACCTCCAGAACTACCTGAGCTATAATGTCGTCAGGTATTTCGACAACATCGCCCCAGGCAAAAACGGCGGTGGATGGGTTGATGCCGGCGGCATCCATATGAGTATGGACCGCTACGCCGAGCAGCTCCACCTGACGATGCTCTCGAAGACACCAGAAATTATCCTTTGGAACTATATGCAGTTGAACGACGTGAAGATCACCCCACAGATGCGCGCCCCTTGGCAGGATGCTGGAGGCAATAGTTTCCGCTATAATGAGATGGTGGCGCCGTATCAGAAAGATGGCAAGACCGTCACCCCGACGACGATGGCGCGATTCGCCTCCGTCGTTCTCCGCCAGACTGACCGCCTCGTAGGCCAATTGGGTAAACCCGTCGGTCTCGTCAGTTACAAGCCTTATCATTCCTCTGGTGAAGACTTCCTCCAGAACTACCTCGGTATGATCGGTCTGCCGATGGATATGCACCCCACATTCCTCAACGACCGTCAGCAGATTCTTCTCACCGAGCAAGCCGCCAAGGATCCGCAGATCGTGGAAAAGATCAAGACACAACTGAAAAAGGGTGGGGACGTGATCGTCACAACAGGCCTGTTGAAGGTTATCCGTGAGCAGCTCGCCGATGTCTGCGAACTCTACTGCGGTGACCTGAAGGCGATTGTCAATGATTTTGGATTCGCGGGCAAGTCTGCACGCGAGTTCATCATCCCGCAGGTAAAGTACTTTACCAACGATGCCTGGGAAGTCGTCTCGGTTGGTCGCCCGCTTACCGGTGGAGTCTCCGGCTATCCCATTTTGCTACGAGACACCTATTCGAAGGGTATGCTTTTTGTGCTGACTATTCCCGATGACTTCGGCAACCTCTACGACTATCCTGCTGGGGCACTCAACGTCATCCGTCGGGCTATGAGCAAGGATGTCGGAGCTTATATCGAGGGCCCGGCGAAGGTGGCATTCTTCCCTTACGACAACAAGACGATGGTGGTGGAGAATTTCAATGATGAGGCCGTCTCGTTGCGTGTGGTCGTCAACAGCAAGATCAGCAACCTGCGCAACCTCCTGACGGGCGAACTGCTTCAGCCTGCCGATCTGCCGAAGCCCGCACCTTCGTGGGACCGCAACCGCTTCTTCGGCTACCCCGACGGAGCAACGGTCTTCGACATATCCCTTCCTGCCCATAGTTACATAGGCTTGGGTTACGGACATGAGACTTTTAATAGCAACACAAAAACAAACCGTAAACAATGAATTTCTAAACTTATGGATAGAAGAGATTTTATCAAGAAAGCAACAATGGCTGCTGCAGGAGCGGCGGTCGTTTCGCCTATGTCGGCAATGCTCGACAAAGTAACGGGAGAAAAGAAGTGTAAAGTATTACTGATTAACGGCAGCCCGCGAACCGACGGCAACACGTTCTGTTGTCTGAAAGAGATTGAGACGACACTGCAAAAGCACGGTGTGGAGTCGGAGATAGTTCAGATTGGCCGTAAGCCAGTCCGCATGTGCATCAACTGCGGCGGTTGCCGACAAAACAACGGGGCAGGTTGTGCGTTCGATGATGACATGTGCAGTGTGATTACTGAGAAGATGAAAGAGTCTGATGCACTCATCGTGGGCACTCCCGTCTATTACGGCCAGCCGAACGGTGGCATCCTCTCGCTGATGCAACGACTGTTTTTCTCGGCAGGCCATCTGGTGCAGAACAAGCCCGCAGCGGCTCTGGCAGTCTGCCGTCGCGGTGGTGCTACGGCCACGCTCCAGACCATGAACATGATGTTCGAGATGATGAACATGCCCGTAGTGACCTCACAGTACTGGAACATCGCCTACGGAGCAGGAAAGGGCGAGGTGAAGCTCGACACCGAGGGTATGCAAACGATGCGAACCCTCGCAACGAATATGGCCTTCCTGCTTCAGAAGATCCACGCCGACGGCCATCCCGCTCCCCAGCGCGACGAAAGGCCGGCATTTATGAATTTTATCAGATAATTAACCCTATCATCGACATGGAGAATAAACTGATAGACGACTGCATGAAACTGGGCTTCGGTATGATGCGACTGCCCAGGGTGGAAGGCACGAACAACATCGACCTGGAGCATACCAAGCGGATGGTGGATGCCTTCATCGCCGCCGGCGGCAAGTACTTCGACACCGCCTACATCTATGAGGGTTCGGAGGAAGCCACCAAGGCTGCGCTCTGCGACCGATACCCCCGCGAGAGCTACTACCTGGCCGACAAGCTGAACGGCTCAGACTTCGCCGCCAAGAGCGAGGAAGAAGCCAAGAACGAGATTCGCGTGAGCCTCGAACGCACAGGGGCCGGCTATATCGACTTCTATCTGCTGCACGGCATCGACGAGGGGAACATCGGTAACTTCAACCGCTATGGCATCTGGGACTATATGAAGAAGCTGAAGGCGGATGGACTGATTCGGCACTACGGATTCTCGTTCCACTCCACGCCGGAGCATCTCGACCAACTGCTGACCGACCATCCCGACGTGGAATTCGTGCAGCTCCAGATTAACTATGCCGACTGGGAAGATCCGCTGATCTGTTCCCGTCGCTGCTATGATATTGCCACACGGCACGGCAAGCCCGTCATTGTGATGGAACCCGTGAAGGGCGGTAAGCTGGCCAATCCGCCCCAGCCGGTGAAGGACATCCTGCAGCGGGCAAATCCCGATGCCTCGTTTGCCTCATGGGCCGTCCGCTTCACGGCATCGCTGCCGAACGTGATGGTGGTGCTCAGCGGCATGTCGAACATGGAGCAGATGGAGGACAACGTTTCCTTTATGCGGGAATTCCAGCCATTGACGGATGAGGAGCATCGCGTGTTGGAAGAGGCCAACGAGGCCTTGAAGCAGTTTACCGACATTCCCTGCACGGCCTGCCACTACTGCACGCCAGGCTGTCCTGCAGGCATCCACATCCCTGAGATCTTCGCCGTGATGAACGTCTATAAGATGTACGGCAATCGCACCGAGGCGCGCAACGAATACCGCTGGCGTCCCGGCGGTGCACTGGCTTCGGCCTGCATCGTGTGCGGTCAGTGCCAGGCAGCCTGTCCGCAGCACCTGCCCATCATCGGCCTGCTGGCAGAGGTCGCCGATACACTGGAGTAATAAACATCAAATATATCAAATACTAAACATAAATCATTATGGAAGCAAGTGCAAGACTTTATACATTGAATTATGACGAGGCCAAGACCTACATGTGGGCGGCAATCTTCGTAGCCTGTAATCTGGTGCTGCCTCAAGTTTTCCACCTCATTCCCCAGGGAGGCATCATCTTCGCACCCCTCTCGCTGGTCATCCTCGCAGGAGCCTACAAGTTCGGCTGGCGCGTAGGGCTGATAGCTGCTTTGGCATCACCTTTGGTGAATCATCTGCTGACGGGTATGCCAGCATGGAATGTTCTGCCCGTTATGACGTTCAAGCTGGCAGTGCTGGCATTGATAGCCGGATTCACGGCACAGCACTTCAGGAAAGTGACGTTGCCCCTGCTGATTGGCGTTGTGCTGGTCGCAGAACTGACTGGCGGACTTGGAGAACTGGCACTGACGGGAGGCATCGAAGCCGCCGTTCAGGACTTTACCATCGGCTGGCCCGGACTGCTTTTGCAAGTCATTGGTGCATATCTCGTCTGCAAGTACTTATAACAAATAAACAGAATTATTAATCAAAAGGAGCTGAATATGCAATTTGTAATTACAGCCTACGACGGCGAAGGAATGCTGGACAAGAGGATGGAGGTGCGCCCCCTTCATTTGGAAGGCATGGAAAGATTGAAGAAGCACCTCATTGCTGCAGGAGGTCTGCTGGATGATGAAGGAAAGCTGAAAGGATCTGCACTCATTATGGAGTTTCAGAACCGTGAAGAGCTTGACGAATACCTCGCCAATGAGATATACGTGAAGGAACACGTTTGGGATAAGATCACCGTTGAACGGATGAATGTGGTCTATGACCACGGCGAGAAAGTCGGCAAATAAAGGATGAGTGCAAATCAAGACAATTATAGCAAGATGAATCTGAAGGTGATTGACGCTGAGTTTTCCGTCTGTAAGGTTGAGGACTATACGCAAGTTGACCTCAATGAAGAGTTTGTGTTTGCGGGACATACTGATGAAGAGTTGTCTCTTATGTGTCCGACAAGCCTCGTGCCTGACAACACGACAGAACGCAACGACGGATAGAAGGCTTTCCGTATCGAGGGAGTGCTTGACTTCTCCCTCATCGGAATTCTTTCCAGACTTTCAACGTGTCTGGCTGATAACGGCATCGGCATCTTTGCCATCTCGACGTTCAACACTGACTACATCCTGACTAAGGATAGTGACTTCAACAAAGCCATAGAGATGCTGGAACAGACGGGATATACAATTACATGAAGATGAGCAATCTGAGGAATAAAGCAGCGTTGTCTGTCCTGTTGATGGTCAGCTTGGGACACCTCCTGAATGATATGTTCCAGGCGGTCATCCCTGCCATCTACCCGATGATCAAGGAATCGCTGGGACTAAGCTTTATGCAGATTGGAGCCATCACACTGACCAACCAGATTACATCATCGCTGCTACAGCCGATGGTAGGCTTTTTCTCAGATAAGCATCCAAGGCCATACGGATTGGTTGTCGGCATGTGCTTTACGCTGACAGGACTGTTGTTGCTATCCATGGGTGATAGTTTCCCGTTGGTACTGCTGTCCGTGGCCTTCGTTGGCGTTGGCTCGTCGGTTCTTCATCCAGAATCGTCAAAGGTAGCACGACTGGCTTCAGGCGGAGCCAAGGGCATGGCGCAGTCGATATTCCAGATTGGGGGTAACGTCGGAAGAGCTATCGGCCCCGTTGCAGTAGCCTTGATTGTGATTCCTCACGGACAGGGTAGTATCCGTTGGTTTGCCTTACTTGCAGTTATAGCTATATGGGTGCTGGCAAGGATTGGCCGATGGTATAAGAAGCAGATAGAGCTTTACGGACGAAGTAAGTCAAAGTTCTTTGCAGAGCAAAGCGGCAGAGCCGAGCGTGACATCGAGAACGTAAGCCATCTGTCACGACACCAGATTATTGTTGCCTTGTTGGTGCTGCTCGTTCTAATGTTCTCCAAGGACTTCTACACGGCCAACATCCAAAGCTATCTGACGTTCTACATGATTGACAAGTTCGGCCTTTCTGTCACGGCTTCACAATATGTACTATTTGCTTTTCTCGTCTCTACGGCTATCGGACTGCTGATAGGTGGTGAGGTCGGTGACAGATACGGACGGAAGTATGTGATATGGGTGAGCATCCTCGGTTCGTCGCCGTTTGCCCTGCTGCTTCCATATTGCAACCTGACGTGGACGATCATCCTTGTCATTCTTGTAGGCATGGTGATGTCATCAGCCATGTCCGCAATCCTCGTCTATGGCACCGAACTCCTGCCTGGCAATGTCGGCATGATTTCTGGTGCATTCTTCGGGCTGTCATTCGGCTTGGGCGGCATAGGCTCAGCCATCTTCGGCTGGTTGGCAGACCTGTCGAGCATCCAGTATGTATTCCAATTGACGGCGTTCCTGCCGCTTTTGGGCATCGTCACTTACTTCCTTCCGAATATTAAAGAGAAATAACGAATAACAACATTAAAGACTTATGAAAGAGATAAACTACAAAGACATGACTTTCAATCCGTTCAACCTGATTGGTGATGAATGGATGCTGGTGACAGCGGGTGATGAAAACAGTTGTAACACGATGACGGCCTCTTGGGGACACCTGGGATGCCTGTGGGGACAAAACGACCCGACGGCGATGATTTACCTGCGTCCGTCACGATATACTAAGGAGTTCGTTGACGAAGAGGGGTGGTTCTCGCTCTGTGTCATGGATAAGTCGTTCAAGAAGCAGATGGCCTACCTCGGCAGTGTGTCAGGCCGTGACGAGGATAAGATTGGCAAGGCTGGTCTCACGCCCGTCTATGCTGACAACACCGTCTATTTCGAGGAAGCCAAACTGGTACTGGTTTGCAAGAAGCTCTATCAGTCGGAGTTTCAAGAGAGCGGTTTCCTCTATATGGACACCATCGACGCGAACTATCCACAGCGTGACTTCCATACAATGTATGTCGGCAAGATTGAGAAGGTTTTGGTAAGGGATGATGAATATTTGAAATAGAACATGTATAGCTTAACATACAAGGTAACGACAAGCACCTGCGACAGCGAAGGAAAGCTGAAACTTTACTCCGCTCTCCAGATGATGCAGGACTGCTCAGAGATGTGGATTGACAGCGAGCCGGAAGTCAAGGACTATTTCTTGCAGCAGAATATGGCGCAGCTCTTGGCAACACGTCAGGTTGAGATTATCCGTGTACCTGACTACAAGGAGGAGTTGACGGTAACAACCTCCGTCTATGGCATGAAGCCCATGTTCGGATTCCGCAATACGTTCATCTACGATGCGCAGGGAAATCCGTGCTACAAGACTTGGAGCATGGGAGCATTCGTTGACAAGGTGGCAGGAAAACTGAAACGTGTGGACAATGCGACCATACAATCAATGAAGCTGGAGCCACAGCTGGAGATGAACTACAAAGACCGACGCATTATTCTGCCAAAGACGGAAGGTGAAGTGCTGAATCCTATCAAGGTGCTTCGTGCCGACATCGACTATAACAAGCATCTGAACAATGCCAACTATGTCCGTATGGCGATGGAACTGTTGCCAGAGGATTTCGTGGTAAATGGCTTACGGATAGAATACCGGGTAGCTGCAAAGCTTGGCGATTGTCTGACTCCTACTATTTACAAAATAGCTGATGGCATCATCGTTTCCCTGTCAATCGGGAATGAGGTGAGTGCCATCATTGAGTTTACATAAATATGCCCAAGGAACGGAACAAGGCAGACGGCTATCGTGAGAAGGCTTACGAGGGCGACACCAAAGCGATGAACAACCTTGGGGTCTGCTACGAGCGTGGCACTGGCGTAAAGGTCAGCCTTGAACTGGCGTTCGAATGGTATATGAAGGCTGCGGAGCTGGGCGATGTCTATGGTTGCTTCAACGTCGGCGAGTGCTACTATCACGGCAAGGGCGTGGAGCAGGATGCGGTAAAGGCCTTCGAATGGTACATGAAAGCCGCCGACAAAGGTGACATGCAGTCACAGGTGAACGTGGCCAATGCTTATTACCTTGGCGATGGTGTCGAACAAGATCATCATAAGGCTTTTCTTTGGTATCGTGAGGCAGCCTTCCAAGGCCATGTGCAGAGTCAGAAGAACTGCGGTGCGGCCTATTGGAATGGTGACGGCGTAGAGAAGAATTTAGAGGAATGTGCTTTCTGGTATGAGCTGGCGGCTAATGGCGGTGATGCTCAGGCACAATTTGCCACAGGCTGGTTCCTGATGACCGGTACAGGTGTTCCACAGGACGAACGCAAGGGACTGAAATGGATTCACAAGGCCACGTTCCAAGGCTACCAACCAGCAATAGACTATTGCAAAGAACACGGGTACAAGTGGTTTTGATAAAAGTATCTCTAAACTCAAACGCTAATAAATAGAGATTGCATGGACATAAAAGAGTTACACGACGAAGAGAACCTGCTTGTGCAGATGCAGGACAGATGGGAAAACTACGGCAGTCTCGATGGGATTGCCGATACACACGACCCGTTTGACTTGGCAGGTGCGCCAAGGTTTGAACTGTCTGAGAAAATTAACGACCTGCTAAATCATGCGCTCACGGAAGATGAAAACCTCCTGCTTCGCCAGACACTTGGCATGGGATGCAAACAACGGTCTGTCAAGGAACTTGCCCAACAGGTGGGAACTTCCCAGAAAGCCGTCCAAAAACAGCTGGTAGATATCGTTGAGAAACTACGTCACCACGATGATTCCATACAGCTGTGGAAATATCTGAACCGATAAAAGTAACACAATTATAGACTAGACATATAGAGTATTAACTAAATAGGATTAACAATGAAACAGATTTTATCAGCTTTTGCAGTACTGCTCACATTGACAGCCTGCTACAACGGAAACCAACCAAAGGCAGAGACCGCAGCAACCACTGACGGCAAGGCCATCGTAGAGAACATCATGACGCGTACCAGCATCCGACAGTACACGGATCAGACCATCAGTGCCGACACCATCGAGGCACTGCTCCGTGCCGGTATGGCCGCACCTACCGCCGTCAACAAACAGCCCTGGCACTTCGTGGCCATCACCAGCAAGGACAAGATGAAGGAACTGGCTGCCACCAATCCCAATGCCAGAATGCTGGAACAGGCTCCGTTGACCATCGTCGTCTGCGGCGACATGCAGAAAGCACTCGAAGGTGAAGGACGCCAGCTTTGGATTCAGGACTGCTCTGCGGCCACTGAGAACATCCTCCTTGCAGCCCATGGTCTCGGCCTCGGTGCCGTGTGGACTGCACTTTATCCCCGCGATGACCGTGCAAAAGGTGCCATCGAGGCACTGAAGCTGCCCGATCATATCGTCCCCCTCTGTGCCATCATCATCGGCTATCCCGCAGAACAGCCGGAGCCGAAGGACAAGTGGAAGCCTGAGAACGTATCGTATAATGAGTTTGGTGGCCGCTCGACCTCTGGTCGCTTGCTACCGTAGGGACGCAAGAAGGCAGAATAATGCCCCAAGACAGTTAATTATTTTATTCACATAAAAAAAAACTAGCAATTATGAGTAATCCGCTTTTCAACATCCAGTATGGCCTGTTCGTCATTACGACTTGTGACGCAGGCAAGGACAACGGCTGCATCAGCAACACCGTCGCTCAGGTGACGGCGCAGCCCAACCGTATCTCAGTAGCCCTGAACAAGGGTAACTTCACGACCGAAATCATTCAGCGTTCAGGCAAGTTCACCGCCTCCATTATCAGCGAGGATGCCGACTTCGAGATGTTCAAGCACTTCGGTTTCCAGAGCGGAAGGACAGTCGATAAGTTCGAAGGCTTCGCCGACTGTCGCCGTGTCGCCAACGGCACACTGGCCATCACCCGTGGTACCAATGCCTTCATCTCTGCCGACGTGGAGCAAGCCATCGACCTTGGCACGCACATGTTATTCGTTGGCCCCGTCACCGAGATGGAAGTGCTTGCCGACGTGCCCTCAGCCACCTATAATTATTATCAGCAGCACATCAAGCCGAAACCCCAGCCCGTGGGTCAGACAGCAGAGGGCAAGACCGTCTGGCGCTGCAGCATCTGCGGCTACGAGTACGTCGGTGAGGAATTGCCCGACGACTTCACCTGCCCCATCTGCAAGCACCCCGCCTCCGACTTTGTGAAGGTCACTGTCGCTGAACCCGATGCGTCCACCACGAACAAATACGCCGGCACCCGCACCGAGAAGAACCTCGAGGCCGCTTTTGCCGGTGAGTCGATGGCCCGCAACAAGTACACCTACTATGCCTCCGTGGCCAAGAAGAACGGTTACGAGCAGATTGCCGCCCTCTTCCTGAAGACTGCCGAGAACGAGAAGGAGCATGCCAAGCTGTGGTTCCGTCATCTGGGCGGACTGGGCACCGTCGCCGAGAATCTGCTGCACGCTGCCGAGGGCGAGAACTACGAGTGGACCGACATGTACGACCGCTTTGCCCGCGAGGCCGACGAGGAAGGCTTCCACGAGCTGGCCGAGCAGTTCCGTGGCGTAGCGGCCATCGAGAAGCACCACGAGGAACGCTACCGTGCCCTGCTGCGCAACGTCGAGGCAGCCGAGGTATTCCGCAAGGCAGGCGTCAGCATCTGGGAGTGCCGCAACTGCGGCCACATCGTCATCGGCACCGAAGCCCCCGACGTCTGTCCCGTCTGCTTCCATCCGCAGGCTTACTTCGAGATTAACGCAGAGAACTACTAAAGCAGCGAATGGCCAGAAATACGACTCCGGCATTGAGGATGCCACCATCGTGACCACTCACATGATGCTCTGTGCAAAGAGCGTGGGAGTGGACAGCTGCTGGGTGATGATTGGCCGAGTCGTGTCAAGAATCAACTTTCGTTAAATAACGCCACAAATATAGTGATTATTCTCGAATTTTGTGTAAATTTGCCCTCTGATTTAAATGATTTTATGAACATTGAGCCGATTCTGCATAAAAAAACGTTTCAGGAACTGAGTACGGATGAACTGTACGAACTCCTGAGAGTACGTAGCGAGGTATTCGTGGTTGAGCAGAACTGCGTCTATCAGGACATGGACGGGGATGACCAGAAGTCCATCCACTTGTGGCTGACCATAGCAAATAAGATTGTTGCCTTGGCTCGTGTATGCCCTGCCGGTACTCACATGAAGGAGATTTCGATTGGGAGAGTCATCACTACTGAGCGTGGCAAAGGCTATGGCAAGCAGATCATGCTTCATGCCATCGAGGCAGCCGTAGAACATTTCAGCGCGACACTCATAGATATCGAGGCACAGGAGTATGCCAGAGGCTTTTATGAAAGCGTAGGATTCAAGCAATCATCCGATACTTTCATGCTCGATGGCATTCCTCACATTAAAATGACTTGGACGAAAGAATAAATTATGAGAAAAACAATGATGGCAAATATGAGACTAACAATGATCAAGCAAAACGTCATCACCATCCTGTTTGCTCTCGTCGCAGTGACGGGATGGGTGTTACCCCTCTCTGCTCAAGAATCAGGTTTTCCTGTCCTTGGCGGTGAGTTGAGTAATTCGGCGGCAACGTCGGTGGAAGATATCGACGAGGTGATGCCACGGATGCGGGCGCTGGGACTGAACACGGTGCTGGTGCCGGCTTATTGGGAACTGATGGAACCTGTGGAGGGGAAGTTCGACTTCACGCTCATCGACCGTACCATCGACGTGGCGCGACAGGAGCAGTTGCACGTCGTGTTCCTTTGGTTTGGCGCGTGGAAGAACTCCATGTCGTGCTATGCGCCAGGGTGGTTCAAGAAGGACACGAAGCGGTTCCCACGGGCAATGACAGCTGAGGGGAAGCAGATGGAGATTGCCTCGTGCTTTAGCGACAATGTGCTGCAGGCTGACCTGAAGGCCTTCTCGGCACTCATGCGGCATATCCGTGAAAAAGACTCGCAGCGCGAGGTAGTCATCATGATGCAGATAGAAAACGAGATTGGTATGCTGGAGTCGGCACGTGACCATTCGCCATTGGCTGAGAAGGCATATAATAAAGAACGGTGGGCAGAACGCTATGGAACGGATGAGTATGCCGACGAGAAGTTTATGGCGCTGAGTTATGCCCGCTATGTGGAGCATCTGGCTAAGGCAGCCCGTGAGATTCACGACATGCCGCTCTACGTGAATGCCGCGATGAACAGTCGTGGGCGTCGTCCTGGCGAATATCCGTCGGCAGGTCCGTTGGCTCATCTCATCGACTTCTGGCATGAGGGCGCACCCAGCATCGACCTGCTCGCCCCTGATATCTACGATACAGGCTTCAAGTCGTGGTGCGCAAAGTATGCGATGCCTTTGCGTCCACAAGATGGTGGGAAAGTAAAGAATCGTCTCTTTATCCCTGAGAGCCGCTGCTGCGAGAATAGCGGCGTGCGCGCCCTCTATGCCTTCGGCGAGCATCAGGCTTTGGGCTTCTCACCTTTCGCCATCGATCAGGCCAGCGCAAAGGAAACGGAATCTGTGACACAGGCCTACAACCTGCTGCGACAAATTTTCAATTATCAATTGTCAATTGTCAATTTGAAAACTTGGGGTTTGCTCTTCGACCAAGAGGATCGCGAGCGCATCATCGATGACGACGGTGTGGTGATGACCTGTCGCCATTACTTCACTCTTCCTTGGGATCCCCGTGCTACCGACGGCAGCACGTGGCCAGAGGGCGGTGCCATATTCATCCGGCTTGGCAAGTTTGACTATCTCTTGGCAGGTAGCGGTGTGGTCATCGACTTCAAAACTCCTACGGAGAAACAACAGGAGCAGAAGAAACAGTTAGGCGAGGACGGCTTTGCTGAGGCAGGCGGAGCAATGGTCAATGTTCCGCTCGACCAAAGGTCGCTTGCTACCAACGGGACGCAAGAATGGTCAATGTTCAATGGAAAGCGTCTTGGCCTTCTATCCGTCGATGAGGTATCAATCGCTGATGACGGTACGATGCAATACCTCCGACGTCATAACGGTGACCAAACTCACCAAGGCCGTCACGCCCGCATCGGTGTGGGCGAGTGGAAAATCCTCCACATCAAGCTCTACGAATATTAAATGAAAAATATATGAAAAAGACAGAATATAGCAAGACTTGGAAGGTCATAGTTCGGCAAATCCGGGCACGATGACGAACCTGACACATCGTTTTCTGGCAACGGGAGTTGAGAAAACATCTGAGCAGCATCTTGACGCAACGGAAGAATTGGAAGTCCATCTTCTGACCCGTGAAGAAGTATGCAGCGTTCTTCATAACAATGAGATGATGCGGTCTCTTATGGTCGCTCCATTACTGAAATATCTGTCTCCAGAACTGAAGTAATATATGGTTATTATGAAATGGACTGTATTATCAGATAATAGGTCGAGTAATCCGAAGCTTGAAACAGAGCATGGCCTTTCTATCCTCTTGGAAACAGAGCAACACAAGATATTGCTTGACACTGGAGCGAGTAACGTGTTTATTCGAAACGCAGAGCTGCTGGGTGTAGACTTCATCGATGTTGATTATGTTTTCATTTCCCACGGTCATAGCGATCATGCCGGAGGCTTGCAGCATTTCCTGCGTATCAATGAACGTGCAAAGATTATCGTCTCGCCCGATGCCATGAGCGGAAAGTTCTTTTCCAAACGAGGAAATCTGCATAGTATTACTACGGAGTGGCCGGAGATAGACGATGAGAGACTTATTTTGATAGATCATACCTGTGAAATCGCAGAAGGTCTCCATGTGATTGCCCATATCCCTCAGATTCATCCGATGCCCAAGGGAAATCAAAATCTCTATGTGCAGGATGCTGATGGTGAGTACATCTACGACGATTTCCGTCATGAGCTGGCTCTGTATGTCGAGGGACTTCTATTTACAGGCTGTGCTCATAGTGGACTCGAAAACATTCTTTCAGCCTGTCCTTGGCCTGTTAATACCGTTGTCGGTGGTTTCCACTTACTTGACGGGCAAGAGACTGTAGAAGAATTGGCAGTTTTGGCTCAACGGTTGAAAGCCAATTATCCCAATACGCAGTTCTACACCAGCCATTGCACAGGTGACAAAGTGTATGATGTGATGAAAGGTGTGATGGGTGAACAATTACAGTCCTTCAGTTGTGGATATGCTAATTTGTTATGAGTATGATTACACCGCTGATGCAGATATAGGCATAGACGATGTAGCGGAAGATGCGGTTGGGGATATGCTTGAAAACGTAGGCACCCAGCATCGTGCCGATGATGACACCGCCGAGGCCATAGAGATAATCAACTGCTACAGTGGTGGTAAAAAAGCCGTTGTATGCTCTCACACCAGTCATCATAATGTTACCAATCAGAAAATAGGTCTGGGCCATTGCCATATAGTGTTCCTTCGTCGGCTCACTCTGGATGAAGTAAAGCACGGCAGGCGGGCCTTGCATACCGAAGAAACCACCCATCAGTCCGCTCAATGTTCCTGCGCCAACCTGTACTTTCTTCGTCGTTGGCAGTTTTATGCGCTGACTGAACAGCATAAAGTAGATGCTAATCAGGATGAGTGCTACGCCAAGGATTCGCCGCAGAATATGGTCTTCGATGCGTGTCAGGGCGAAAATGGCAATAGTTGAGACGATGATAAACGTCAGCAGAATCGGCCAAAGCCGCTGCCAAGTGACGTAGCTTCGCAATCGCCATACGATAGCTGCAGAAGTCGTGATAGCCAACAGTCCTGAGAGTGTCGTAGCTTCGCCATAGCTTGGCATGAGGAATGGAAGCATCGTCATGATGAAGATGCCAAAGCCGAAACCTGTGGTGCGCTGGATGAAACTCGCACCGATGCTCAGCAGGAATATAGAGAGAACGAGACTCAACTTTTGTTAAAACTTGGCACAAATTTACGCATTATTATTCATATTTCGCCATAAATGAGTAAATTTGCCGCTCGAATTTATTCGCTTTTCACAGAAAAGAACATTATTTAGGAGAATAACAATGCAAGAGATTAATTACAAGGACATGAAGTTCAATCCGTTCAACCTGATTGGTGGTGAATGGATGCTGGTGACGGCAGGCGATGAAAGTAGTTGTAACACGATGACGGCCTCCTGGGGGCATCTGGGATGTCTGTGGGGACATAATGACCCTACGGCTGTGATTTACCTGCGCCCGTCGCGCTATACAAAGGAGTTTGTGGACGAGGAAGGGTACTTCTCGCTCTGCGTAATGGATAAGTCGTTTAAGAAGCAGATGGCCTACCTCGGTAGTGTGTCTGGCCGCGACGAGGACAAGATTGGCAAGGCCGGTCTCACACCCGTCTATGCAGACAATACCGTCTATTTCGAGGAAGCCAAGCTGGTATTGGTTTGTAAGAAGCTTTATCAGTCTGAACTTCAGGAAAGTGGATTCCTCTATCAGGACACCATCGATGCGAACTATCCTCAGCGCGACTTCCATACGATGTACGTTGGCAAGATTGAAAAGGTTCTGGTAAGGGATGATGAGTATTTGAAATAATAGGTAGATAAGTCGAATTTAGACAATTATTATGAATACGAAGAAACTTATTGTGTTTCTACTGTGGGCATTTCTACCGATGGTGATTGTGGGGGTGCTGATGCAGTTGAGCGGAGCTTCATCCGTTGGACTTTCCGAGGATTCTTCCAGCATCGATCCCCTCGTTGTTATAAAAGGCTTCGTATTAAGTGCAGGAGCAATGTTCACTCCTCTGCTTGCCGTTATCTTAACGCAGATTATTTTCAAAGAGCCGGTTTTGAAGAACTTGGGCATTTCCTTCAAAATCAACCGCTGGTGGTGGTTAGGATGGCTGCTGATGCCCCTCATCGCATTTGCCGTCCTTGGCGTGACACTTCTGATGCCTGGAGCTCAATGGACGCCTGACAACGACATGTTGCAAAAGGTTATGCAGTCCTTGCCAGAAGGAATCGGCATCTGGGTCATCATGGTCATCGCGGTTATCAGCGGACTTATGAGTGGAATCACTATCAATGCCGTTTTCGCATTCGGTGAAGAAATCGCCTGGCGCGGCTTTCTGATGAAGGAATTCAAGGGGCAGAAGTTCCTCGTGGCTGCACTTTGGATTGGTATCATCTGGGGGCTCTGGCACGCGCCCCTCATCCTAAACGGCCATAATTATCCCCAGCATCCAGTGGTGGGCGTTTTCATGATGGTGCCTTTCTGCCTGCTGCTTACTCCCATGTTGATGTATTTCAGACAAAAAGGCGGTTCTGTCATAGTTCCTGCCATTATGCATGGCACTTTCAATGCGGTCGTGCCCCTCAGTGCCATTGTCGTTACGCCAGCGAATGACCTGCTGTATGGCCCTGCCGGTCTGGCAGGGTTCATCGTCCTGCTGATCTTAGATATTTTCCTGTATCTGTATGACAAGTACATCAGCAAGGAGAAGATCTTTCAAAAAGCAATGGAATGATATACAGATTTAATATGTTTTGTGAAATGATAGACCAGATTATTGAATGTTATGATTAGAAAAGCTGAGAAAAGAGACATACCAAGTATCATCGAACTGCTGCATCAGGTAAACATGGTGCATCATGTGCTACGCCCTGACTTGTTCAAGCCTTATACAACCAAGTATAACGAACAGGAACTGGAGGCCTTGATTGGTGATGATAGTAAACCTATCTTCGTCTACGATGATGGAGGAGTTTTAGGTCATGCTTTCTGCATGATTACCGAAGTAAAGGGCGATAAGTTGCTGCAGGATTTAAAAACACTGTATATTGATGACATCTGCGTGGATGAAAATGCTCGCGGCCAGCACGTCGGCAAGGCTTTGTATGAATATGTCCGCGATTATGCACTATCAATTGGCTGTAACAACATCACCCTGAACGTATGGGATGGCAACGATGCGGCATTAAGCTTCTACAGGAACATGGGCATGAAAGTCCAGAAAACAACAATGGAAATTGTATTGTCCAAGTAATACTAATGGAGAAAATTCTGAAGGTACACAGCGTTAACGACTACGCACGGTATATCGGGGCTGAAATACCCAATAAATCATAAATTCCAAGGCAGAATAAACTTGCTTTGGGATTTATTTCATATCTTTGCAAAATGAAAGCAATAGTTTAAGTACAATTTACCTCATATAGATCAAAGGAACATCTCCAATATAACTCTGATAGAACTAGTATTTAGCCCTAATATAGCAAGGATGCTGCAAGGGAGCTGCTCCTATTCATATCCAATAGATGTTCGGTAGATGTCCGGTACTTGTCCGGTAGATGTTCGCTATTTGACCGAACAAGTACCGAGTATATAGCGAGCAAATAGCGGACAAGGATATGAGGGACAACGGAGCAAGGCTGGGGCTAAGGTATGGGAAGAGTGGAGATAGGCATGAGAAGTGTTGGAGAGGTATTTGAGAGGTATAAAATATGTGTATTATAACAATAAATCAAAGATAGGAGAAAAGAACGATGAAGAAGAAAGACAGTACAGGGTTGGGGATGACGATTCCCAGGAGAATGCGTTTGGCAGGAATGACCTTTTACTTGCGTAACGGACAACTGGTTGGGCGAGCATCATCAACGCATGAGAAGCGTAGCAACACGCTGCCGCAGTTCATTCAGCGGCAGAAGATGCGGCATACGACGGCGCTGTGGAAGATGCTGCGGTTCTGCGATGTGATGTTTACCGAGCGACGGACAGCTTATCAGAATTTCGCATCGTTGGCGAACCAGCTGCCTGTGGTGTATGTACCTGACGACGGAACTATGAATCAGGCATCGTTTCTGATGCCGGGCATTCCGATGAGCGACGGCATACTGCCGACAGTGAAGCAGGAGTTGGGTGAAGTTAATGGTATGCCTGCGCTGCTGACCGACCTCAAGGTCGAAGAACGGTCAGAGCATGTAAAGTTGCGACTTTATACGGCCGTGCAGACCATAGAGAATGAGGTCTTGCCACGTGTCCGGTTCAGCATGCGCGAGATGTCATGGTGGGATATGGCCGTAGTGGACGGTCGTCTGGCGCTCGTGGGCGAAGAGTTTGCTGACGAGATGAAGGGCTGGGTATTGGTCAAGGTGGTTGACGGCCGCTGTTCGCCACAAACCATCGTCACCCGCTGCACGTTGTACCAGCAATATACCACCGAGGATGCTTTGGAGAGAGCCGCAGATAGCTACGGCGGACTCACCGAGACTCCTTTCCTCTCGCCACGATGATAGCATCAGCTAATGTTCGTAATTCCAAAATTATCATAAATCCCAAGGCAAAATCAACCAGCTTTGGGATTTTATTAGTATATTTGTGCCATAAATTCACAAACTAAAACAACTGCCGAACGAAGCAAGAGCAGAAAGCAAACTTGTTTGGATTATGCCTTGCAAGGAGGAAGAAAACTTAAAGTTAAATACGATTATGAAGATTTTGATTTTACAGGGTTCTCCGAGAGCCAATGGTAACACCGCTTGGATGGCGGAAGAGTACAAGAAAGCTGCCGAGGCAGCAGGTCATGAGGTGACGCTGGTGAATGTGTCGCGCAAGAAGATTGCAGGCTGCTTGGCCTGTGAGTACTGTCATACGAAAGGCAATGGTGCATGCATCCAGAAGGACGACATGCAGGAACTCTATCCACTGATGAACGAGGCTGAGGTATTGGTACTGGCTGCACCCATCTATTACTTCACGCTCTGCGCCCAGATTCAGGCTCCCATCCAGCGTATGTACTGTGTGAATAAGCCTGCCAACGTCAAAAAGATGGCTTTGCTGATGTCATCCTATTCGCCCAACGTCTATGACGGAGCAACTGCTGAGTTCCGCGATATCTGCAACTACTGGGAGGTAGAGAACATGGGCTTTGTCTCTGCTAAGATTGACGAGCAGAAGACAGAGGGAACCAAGCAGAAAGTGATTGAATTGGTAGGGAAATTATAAGCAGAGACGGATATTTCGGAGATATTTAAGGAGAGTATGTAATACCTACTTTTGATTAACCTGCTTTTGCAGGTCGTCATAGGTGCGCAATGCTTAAAACACTCGTTTTAGGTATTGCACACCTTATTTATTTGCCGTACCTTTGCACCGCAATTTGAAAATGATAAAGCGATGAGAACGACAACAGCGATTCCCACAGAGATGAAGGTACTGATGAACCACATCTACGAGCTGCATAAAGGTGTGCGCCACATGGTGCTGTTTACCTGCAACAAGAAGTACAGCGAACTGGCCATACAGCGACTGGAGAGCCAAGGTATTCCATACCTATTGCAACCTGCCGGACAGCAGAACCTGAACGTTTATTTCGGGCGGCGCGAGTGTCTGGAGGCCATCCGGCTCATTGTCACCCGTCCGCTGAACCAACTCACACCCGAAGAGGACTTCATCCTCGGAGCTATGCTCGGCTATGACCTTTGCGCGCAATGCGAAAGATATTGTAAGCGTAAGGGACAATGTGAGGGTACGTGTCAGGGAAAGTGTGGCGAGTGCATCAACAGAAATTAATAACTTCTTTAGAATAAATCATTGAAATGAAAGCAACAATTGTAATCTATGGTTCCTCTACAGGAACATGCGAGGCCATCGCAGAGAAGATTGCCTCGAAACTGGGCTGCGAGGCCCTGAACGTACAAGATCTGACAGCTGACATCGTAGCCGCCAACCAAAACCTGATTCTCGGCACCTCGACATGGGGCGCGGGCGAATTGCAGGATGACTGGTACGACGGACTGAAGACGCTCCAAGGTACCGACCTCAGTGGCAAGACCATCGCCATCTTCGGCTGCGGCGACTGTTCTTCGTATAGCGACACGTTCGTAGGCGGCATGGGCGAACTCTACAACGGCATTAAGAATAGTGGTGCCAAGTTCATTGGCAGCGTAGAGACCGATGACTATACCTTCGATGACTCCGAGGCCGTCATTGATGGTAAGTTTATCGGTCTGCCCCTTGATGACATCAATGAGGACGATAAAACAGACACCCGCATCGAGGCTTGGATAGCCGCCATCACCCCCAGTCTATAATCACAGGTAAAAATTCATAAAGTATTTGTTTAGTGTAGTGAGGTGGTTAGTCGGTGACGATCAACCACCTTTTTTAGTAGATGATGGACTTTTTTCGTACCTATGCAGATAAAAAAAGACTATACGCGTGAACAGATTGTAGAGATAGCCAAGCGGGTGTTTCTGAAAAATGGCTATGCCAAGACCTCCATGCGCGACATTGCGGCGGGGGCGGGCATCGGTGTGAGTAATATCTACAACTATTTCAAAAGCAAGGATGAATTGTTCCGTCATATCGTGGGACCGCTCATCACGGAGTTGGAACAGATGATGCACGAGCACCACAACGTGAACGACCAGGACCAGTTTGTGCGCTATGCCCGTGGTGAAGGCGATGGGATGATGGCCGACCACGTGCAGTCGTACATGCGACTTATCAACAATCATCGTGACGAACTCAAACTGCTGCTCTATCAATCGCAGGGTTCATCACTCGAAAACTATATCGACAAGTATACTGAGGAATGTACGCAATTGGTCTTGGAGTTTATGGATGAGTTCAAGCGCAAGTACCCTGGGTTCAGCAGTATCCACACACCATTCACTTATCACATCCACATGGTGTGGATGTTCGCTTTCATCTCAGAGGTCATCAAACACGACCTGCCTGCTAATGAGATCAAGCGTGCCATCAAGGATTACATTCAGTTTGAGTTTACAGGTTGGCGCGCTCTGATGAATACAAAATAGTCACTTTTAGGTATTGCAGGTATCATTTTTTCGCTGTACCTTTGCAGCCGAAATTATAAAACAGATGAAAAGGTTAAGAATACATAGGAATGCTTCGGCATCAGAGATAGAGAGGACTCGCAACAATGCGGGTCTTCTTTTTTTTATGAACAAATTGGAACATTGTTCGTTTTTGAAGACAAAATATATAATAAGGTATGAAGATTGAAAAGATTAACGAGTTGTTCGCGCGATTTGCGGGGCAACTGCTGAAGATGCGATGGATAACCTTAGGCATCTTCGCATTGGTGATTATCGTGTCGGTCATAGGCATGAAGCGCATGGTGAAGGAGACGTCGTTCGACGACTATTTCATTGAGGACGATCCGATGCTGGTGATGACTGATGAGTTTAAGTCACACTTTGGCAACGACTATTACGTTGGCGTGCTGACGCAATGTGATGACCACTTTACGAAGGAGAACCTGACCACGCTGCGAACTCTTTCCAACGAACTGCTGGACAGTCTGTCGTATGCCGACAAGGTGACGTCGTTGACGGATATCGAATTTATGGTGGGCAGCGATGAGGGTATGACTATCGAGCAGATAGTGCCAGACGAGATTCCTGCTGAGGGCTCGGCTGCGATGGATAGCATCAAGGCACGAGCCTATAGTAAGCCACACGTGGCAAGGAAACTGATTTCTCAGAAGGGCGACCTCTCGTGGATTATGGTGAAACTGCGTCAGTTTCCTAAAGATAGCGTATGGAAAAAGCAGGGCACTGTATCGCCAGATATCATCACAGGTCAGGAGGTGGAGCGCATTATCAAGAAACCTGAATATGCCTCGCTGCACCCCAAAGGCACGGGTATGCCCTACGTGACCAACTGTAAGACGGAATACATCGGTAAGGAGATGGGGCGCTTGATGATGATTGCCACGCTGATCTGTATGGTGGTGATGCTCTGTATGACGCGCTCGCTGCGAGGCGTGCTGGCTCCGATTATCTCCGTTGTGGGTGGACTCTTTATCACCTACGGCATCGCGGGTTGGACGCAGATGTATGTCGATTCAACGGTACTGATGATTCCCACCATTCTGGCGTTTGCGGTGGCCATCGCCTACAACATCCACATCTTCTCGTATTTCAGAGGAAGGATGCGCATACACGGTGAACGTCGCAAGGCTATCATAGAAACAATGAAGGAGATCGGTTGGTCGGTGTTCTTCTGTGGCTTCACCACGCTGGTGTCGCTGCTGTCGTTCCTCGTCATTCCCATCCGTCCGATGCATTGCGTGGGTGTCATTAGCTCCATGAGTGTGCTATTTGTGCTCTTAACGTCGCTGATTATATCGCCTGTATTGCTGTCGTTTGGAAAGAGCAAACGTCCCATCGAGGGCTTTACGGAAGAGAGCGACACACGATGGACTGCGGCGATGGTAAAGCTGAGCGACGTGGTGTTGAGGAATCCGAAGAAGATTGGTTGGTCGTTTCTGGTGGTATGTATTCTGCTATGTATTGGTCTGTGGAAAATTGAGGCGGCCTTCGACATCGAGCGCACGATGGGCGAGGATGTGCCCTACGTAAAAGAGGTGATGGACGTGGGACGTTCTGAACTCGGTTCTCTCTATTCCTATGACCTCATTGTGGAACTGCCTAACGACGATGAAGCCAAGGAGCCAGAGAACCTGCGGCGACTGGATGAGTTGCAGCAGAAGGTAATTAAATATGACCTCACCAAGCGCACCACCTCGATTCTTGACGTTCTGAAGGACCTGAACCAGACGCTTAACGACGGCGATACGGCCTGCTATCGTGTGCCTGATACGGAGGAAGAGGTGGCGCAGGAGATTTTGCTATACGAAAATGCTGGCGGCACGGAGTCGGAATACTGGGTGGACTACGATTACCGTCGTCTGCGCCTAATGGTTGAGATATCCGACTTTAATTCGGCTCAAGTAGAGCGTGAGATGGCGCAAATTCAGGCAGATGCAGAAGCACTGTTCCCTGGCGCGAAGATAACGACGGTTGGAAACATCCCGCAGTACGTCACCATGATGCAGTACCTGGTGCGTGGCCAGATGCTCTCGTTCGTCATCTCCATCCTTATCATCGGCGTCATCCTTATGATTGCCTTCCAGAGCATCCGCGTGGGACTCATCGGTCTGATACCAAATATGATGCCCGCTATATTCGTGGGCGGTTATATGGGCTGGATGGGGGTTCCACTCGACATGATGACTGCTACCCTACTACCCATGATGCTGGGTATGGCCGTCGACGATACCATCCACTTCATCAACCACTCGAAGCTGGAGTTCGACCGCACACAGCACTATCGGACGGCCATCCGCCGCACCTTCCGTGTGGTGGGTGTCGCTATCCTCATCACCTCCATCATCACCTCGGCGGTCTTCGCCAGCTTCTGCTCGTCGGCCTGCACGATGTGCGTCAATTTCGGCTTGATGGCCATCATCGGCATCCTCTCGGCATTGGCTGCCGACCTGTTTGTGACACCGATTTTGGTAAAAAAGTGCAAAGCCTTTGGAAAAGAAAAGTCTAACCAATAAATAACAACAACAATGAAAAAGATAGTTTTATTTGCAGCTCTGTTTTCAATTATCAATTGTCAACTATCCATTTGCCAGGCGCAGCAACTTACGGGTCGCGACATTGTCCAGAAGGTGAAGAACCGTCCCGACGGCGACACCCGCTACAACGAGCTGGAGCTGACACTCATGAAAAAGAACGGCACCACCCGTCAGCGCAAAATCACCATGTGGGCCATGGACGAAGGAAAGGACACCAAGAAAATCATGTTCTTCACCTACCCGGGCGATGTGAAGGGGACGGGATTCCTCACCTATGACTACGACCAGGTGGGCAAGGAGGACGACAAGTGGCTCTACCTGCCCGCCATGAAGAAGACGCGCCGCATCAGCGGCTCCTCGTCGAAGACCGACTATTTCATGGGGACAGACTTCACCTACGACGATATGGGGTCGCGTAATGTGGACGAAGACAGTCACAAACTGCTGCGCGAGGAGATGAAGGACGGTCACAAATGCTGGGTCGTTGAGTCGGTGCCTGTCGACAAACGCGAAATCTACAGCCGCAAGGTCTCCTGGATTCGTCAGGATTGTCTGACGGCCATCTATGTGGAATACTACGACAAGCTGAACAAGTTGCACCGCGTGCTCACCATCAGCAATGTGAAAGAGGTGCAAGGGTTTTGGACGGTTCACAAGATGGAGATGAAGAACGTGCAGACAGAGCACAGCACCATCATCACCGTGAAGAACCCCAAGTACAACATCAAGGTTGACAAAAACCTCTTCACCGTCGCGAAACTGGAGAAAGGCTTATGAAAAGGATTCTCTTAGTTGCATTACTCGGATGCCTGATTCCTCGTCCTGTCTCAGCACAGGACGAGGACTCGCTCCGCGTCGGAGTGAAAGGCTTTGTGGACACCTATCACGCCCTGCGTACGGAAGAGCCGCACGATTGGATGTCGTCGCGCACGAGAGTGCGCGGCGAGGTGACCCTCGAGAAAGGCGATGCCGGTGCCTTTGTGTCGGCCAACCTGATGTACAACGCCACCCTGAAGGATCTCACGGGCTTTCAACTGCGCGAAGCCTACGGCTGGTGGTCGCACGGCCACTGGGACCTGCGAGCCGGCCAACAGATTATCGTCTGGGGCGTGGCCGACGGTTTGAGGCTCACCGATATCATCTCGCCGATGGATTACACCGAATTCCTGGCGCAAGACTACGATGACATCCGTATTCCTGTCGGCGCCATGCGCCTGCGCTACTCTCGCGACAAGTGGTGCCTTGAAGCTGTCGCCGTTCCCGTCCCGTCGTTCTTCGAGCTGCCCACCGATGCTACCAACCCCTGGTCGGTAGGTCCCATCCCCATCGAGACCGAACCACAACACAAGCTCGGCAATATGGAGTATGGCGGACGCTTGGCGTTCTTCCTCAGTGGTGTCGACTTCTCGTTTTCAGCCCTCCGCACCTGGAACAAGATGCCGGTGCTCTGTGCGGGCATGGGTGTCTATCGCCGTATGACTATGCTGGGCGCCGATATCTCTGTTCCCGTTGGGCAGTTTGTGATAAGGGGCGAAGCCGCGGAATATCTCGACGAGGCGCAGTCCTTCATGGGTGCCGGCGAGGTGCCGACGGCCAACTCCACCAATGTTCTTGTGGGGCTCGACTGGTATGCCGGCAACGACTGGTCGCTCTCGGCGCAATACGCCCACAAATATGTGGCATGGGACGGACAGCGCAACAGCGGGCTTGCCACCTTCCGCGTCTCCAAGGAGCTGCTGAACAACACCCTCACCCTGCAGGACTTCGCCTATATCGACGTCACCAATGGCGGCATCTACAACCGCCTCAGTGCCGACTACGCCATCAATGACCAGCTGCACACCCTGCTGGGTTACGACTGGTTCCACGGCGACAAAGGCTCCTTCGCCATCTACAGGCGCAACTCCGAAGTGTGGGTGAAACTGAAATACAGCTTTTGACACCTAGGTATGACATAGGAAGAAAAATCACCACTTTTGGCTATTGGACAGACGAGGATTTGGACGTATTTTTGCAGCAGATTATTTTTCTGCTTATGAAAGTGAATACAAAGAAAGTCAGCGTGATAGTGATGGCGCTGGTGGCTGCGGTGCTGGCTGCGGGCACCATTTTTGAGAAAGAACACGGCGCGGAGTGGACAGGCGAGCATTTCTATGGCTCGTGGTGGTTCGCGGTGCTGATGGGCATGGTGGCCGTCGGTGCCATTGTCTCTATCGTGCAAGGGAAGATGTGGCGGCGGCCTTCCACGCTGCTGATTCACGCCGCAGTGCCGGTCATCCTGCTGGGCGGTGCATTGACTACATGGACAGGACAGCACGGCAGCATGACGATGCAGCCGGGCGTTTCTTGCAATGAGTTCGGCGAGTATCGGTTGTCATTCGCGGTTACACTGAACCGCTTCGAGATGGTTCCCTATGCCGGTACGCACACGCCGATGGACTTCGTGAGCCATGTGGTGGTCGACGGTGAGCGACACGATATTTCGATGAACAACATCCTGCGCCATCGTGGCTATCGTTTCTATCAGGAGGATTACGGCGACGACGGCTCGTCGACCCTCAGTGTGGCGCACGACCCTTGGGGCATCGGCGTCACTTACTGCGGCTACGCATTGCTGGTACTGGGGCTCCTCTGTATGCTTGTCGCCAAGAACGGCCCATTCCGCAAGTTGTTGCGTGGAGCCGTCCCCGTGATAATGCTCTTCTTTTTCACCTTTCAGCTCACTCCTTTCTCCTTCGCCGCTCCACGGACATTGCCGAAGGCAACGGCCTCGAAGATGGGCGAGATGTACGTGCTCTACAAAGGGCGTGTGTGTCCGCTGCAAACGCTGGCCAAGGATTTCACCACCAAACTTACTGGAAGCGCCACTTATCACGGTTTGAGCAGCGAGCAGGTGCTCAGCGGCTACCTCTTCTACTACAGCGAGTGGGTCGACGAGCCCGCCATCAAAATCAAGGGTGCCGGCAGCCTCGGGCTCGACAGTCGTTCGTCGATGTCGCAGCTGATGTTTCTCGACACTCTGCGCGTCGGTCCCACCACCGACAAGAACCTGAAGGCCGCCGCCGAAAAGCAGAGCCTGGTGAGGATGCTGCTATCGGGCAAACTACTGAAACTCTATCCCATCGCCGACAGCAGCGGCACCCTCGGCTGGTACAGTCAGAACGACGACCTGCCGCTGAGCGTCGATGACGAAGAGTATCTTTTTGTGCGGCGAAGCCTCGGCTACTGCCAGCAGCTGGTGGTAGAAGGCGACTATGCAGCGTTGGAGAAAGCTTTCGACAAGACCCGCCAGTACCAGGAGAAACGGTTCCATCCCTCGGCTTTCCGCGTGGGGGCCGAGCGCCTCTACAACGCGCTGACCACCGGCCGCTGGCTGGCGATGGTGAGCATCACCCTCGGACTTCTCTTCTTCGCCTACACCCTTATACGCAAAAACAAACAGGCGAAATGGATGCGCGTCGCCTCCATCGTATGGGTTACGGCATTGACGGCTTTCCTGCTGCTGATATTCATCCTCCGTTGGATTATTGGCGGACACGCCCCGATGGCCGGAGGCTTCGACAGCATGAACCTCATGGCGCTGGTGATAGGCATTGTTGCGCTGCTGCTCTGCCGTCGCCATCCTGTGGCGCTGCCGGCCGGCATGCTCACAATGGGATTCTGCCTGCTAGTGGCCATGATGAGCGGCAGCAACCCTCCCGTTACCAACCTGATGCCAGTGCTCAACTCACCCCTGCTCACACTCCACGTAGCCGTCATCATGTGCTCCTATGCCCTTTTCTTCTTCGTGATGATGGGCGGTGTGGCGGGCCTCATTCGCGACGGCGAAGCCTACCGCCGGCTGAACCTCCTGCTGCTTTACCCGGCCGTCACCTTGCTGGCCATAGGTATCATCATCGGAGCCGTGTGGGCCAACATCTCATGGGGCAACTACTGGTCGTGGGATCCCAAGGAGGTATGGGCACTCATCACCCTCATCATCTACGCCATCCCCCTGCATCGGGGTGTGCTACAGCGCCCGAGGGCCTTCCATCTCTACTGCCTGCTGGCCTTCCTGAGCGTTGTCATCACCTACTTCGGCGTCAATTTTATCTTAGGCGGACTCCACGCCTACAACTAACCCTTTGATTTTTATTTTATGAAGATACTTTCAAAAATCTTTAGCAACACGCGCAAGCCGGAGGGATTCTTCGGGCGCATGATAGTGAACGGAATGAACGGCGGCGGTCACGCCAAGCTGGCCGGATGGGATTGAGCGAAGTCTTCATTGCCGAAAATGCGGATATCCTCGACGTGGGTTGCGGCGGCGGTGCCAATCCAATATCGCACGGCTGCTAAGCCGCGCCCCAAAAGGTACGGTGACGGGCATCGACTACTCGTCTGTCTCTGTCAAGAAATCCTGTGAGGTGAACGCCAAAGCCATTGCTGCCGGACGCTGCCAAGTGGTCGAGGGAAGTGCCGACGCGCTGCCCTTCGAGGAGGAAAGTTTCGATCTCGTCACCGCCTTCGAGACGGTCTATTTCTGGCCGGAGATAGAGAAATGCTTCGCCGGTGTGCGTCGAACGTTGAAAGATGGTGGCCACTTCGTCATCGTCAACGAGGACGACGGCCTTTCGGGTAACAACGAAAAATGGGAAAAACTCATCGACGGCATGCACACCTACACCCCTGACGAACTCCGCACCCACCTCTCCGCTGCCGGTTTCCACGACATCACCGTCCGTCGCGACGAGCAGCACCACTGGCTGTGCGTGACGGCTGAGAAATAGTTGGACGTCCGTTCTGCCTCCGTCATTCTGCCAACATCCGCTGAATATCAGCCTCCAGGTCGGCTGGCTTTACCATCGGCTCGAAGCGGAGGAGGACGGTGCCGTCGCGGGAGACAAGGAACTTGCCGAAGTTCCACTTCACGGCATTGCCCTGCTCAAAGCCCGTGCCGGTCTTTTGGTGTATCATCGTCAGTTGCTCGGCGAACTTCTCCGACCCTTCAGGGTAGCCTTTGAACGGCGCCTGCGCCTTGAGGTAGGTGTAGAGCGGACTTTCCTCGTCCCCGTTGACATCTATCTTGTCGAACAATGGGAAGGTGATGTCATAGTTGACCGAGCAGAAGGTCACTATCTCGTCGTTGGTGCCGGGCTCCTGGCCGAGGAACTGGTTGCAGGGGAAGGCCAGAATCTCCAATCCCTGTTCCTTGTATTTGCGGTAGAGCGACTCCAGCCCTTCGTACTGCGGGGTGAGGCCGCACTTGCTCGCCACATTGACAATCAGCAAAACCTTGCCCTTGTAGTCGGCCAGCGACACCTCCTTGCCCTCAATGTCCTTGACGGTAAAGTCGTAGATATTTTTTTGTGCCATACAATTAATGGAAAAAACGAGGGCGAAGGCTGCCAGAAAAAAATATCTTTTCATAACCATATTTTATTGTGATTAACTATCAAATTATCCACGCATTCAACACATTCCCAATGCAATAATCGCCCGAAACGGCTACAGCAGGCAGTAGTCGGCGGCGTGGGACAGAGCCTCGCTGATGTTACGCACACCGAGTTTGTCATAGACTTGCCGACAGTAGTATTTCACGCTTTCGGGACTCTTAAAATGTGATAACGTCAAAAGATGTATTATATTACACAAGTGTGTAAATTATGACGTTTTAAGGGTTGTTTTACACTTTTGTGTAAACGCCTTGCAGGAGAATTGGTGTATTTTTGCATTCAAATATTTAGACAAATATGGACGTATTGATATAACAAATTATGGTGACAAGGGACAGGCCCCTGTCACAAGGGAATAAATAACGATTAACTAGCAAGCAAAAGAGCCGTCCATCACGGGCGGCTCTTGGTGTGTTCACAAGTGAGCACGTGAATCTTTCTTTATCGGTATCAGTGGCATATTATGTGTTTCAAGACAATGAATTACGAGGGTCAAAAAAAGTAAAGGAG
>JAEEGH010004931.1_pt1 | contig 33887 bp, 38 predicted proteins | sample 9134181 | NCBI WGS metagenome assembly JAEEGH01 (sample SAMN16246544, study PRJNA631951) | gut metagenome | biome: gut microbiome; feature: rumen; material: DP-attached | host: Bos | place: Iran: Karaj | collected 2018-10
AGGGATTTCATCATTCCCGACAACTGCAGCGAGATCGATATCCTGATAGATAATCTGGATGAGATCAGTTCAATAACGGCAAAATAAAGGTTCTTCTTTTGTGGAATTGACCCACCGCACCCCTTGCGGTGCGAAGAGATATATTTACCCTGAAATTATGATTTACACATGGTCAATTAGAAGTGCAAATATTGCACTCCTAATTGACAACATAGTGCAAATGTTGCATTATGCTATTAATCGGAGGTGCAAAATGAGCGCAATTAAGACATTGAGAACAGAAAAGAAGCTGACCCAGCAACAGGCGGCCGAGATTCTCGGAATTTCTTTGAGATCCTTCAAGTCTTATGAGAACGATGCTGATAAGGTTGGTTCATTAAAATACAACTATATTATCGAAAGGCTTAATGCCATAAATCCGATAGACGAAGAACACGGGATTCTGGATTTGAAAACTATAGAAGAAAAATGCAAGGAGGTTCTTTCGGAATATCCGGTTCATTACTGCATTTTGTTTGGTTCTTATTCGAAAGGCAAAGCCGTGGAAACCAGCGATGTTGACCTGCTTATTTCTTCAGAAGTAAAAGGACTAAAGTTTTATGGCATGGTTGAAAAACTAAGGACAGCGCTTCATAAGAAAGTTGATGTTTTAAGCCTGGAGCAGCTCAAGGATAATCTGGAATTGACTGACGAGATTTTAAAGAATGGAATAAGAATATATCCCGGAACTTCTGGAGGATTTAAACAATGACGGGGGTAACGTGCAATGAGTAACTGGTATACGGCTGATTCGCACTTCGGTTCTGACTCTGTAACAGTGTTACAACGCGACAACCGTATGTTCAAAGACAATGCGGAATATACGGCCGAGCAGGTCAGGATATGGAATGAGCAAGCTTCATCAGATGACACGATCTATGTCATCGGAGATTTCTGCAATTACAATTCTACGGAGAAGGATTACATCAGCGGTCTTGCCGTATCAAAGCAGATCAATGCACACATAATCCTTATCACGGGTAATTCTGAAGACCGCGTCATCAGGGATATTTTCGGCGGCGATTATGAGAAGTTCAGAGAGTACTGCCTGACAGATCCCCATTTCAAGTTTGAAGATGTAATCAGGAACACTTACGTTACCATCAACGGCGAGAAGTTTTTCCTTACACATAAGCCCACAGACCACGATAAAGAGTGTCAGACTTTATTCGGTCACACGCACAGATACGGCGGCCTTTGGAAGCCGTTCGGATTTAATGTCGGCGTTGATTTGAATCATTACAGATTATTCGGCGATGACGACATAATGTTCATGCTCGGCAAAAAGAAGATCTACTGGGACGAGGACATGGCGGTCAACGACTGGTGACAGACTGCCTCAGTTGTCATGAATGAACTTATCATTTCCCGGCAGCGTGATATAATGTCCCGCGTAGTTTTAATATGGGGATGAATCGGATGAATAACGAACAGATAATGATCGTCGAAGACGACAATGAACTTAACCGCGGGCTATGCACGGCTTTCAGGTCAGAAGGCAGGAACGTGATCTGCGTCAGTACGATATCAGAGGCAAGAGACCAGCTCCTGCTTTTTAAGCCGGCTCTTATATTGATGGACATCAATCTCCCCGACGGCTCAGGTCTTGATCTTCTGGGCGAGGTAAAGAAGGAAGATAAGAATATCCCTGTCATAATGCTCACTGCCAACGATACAGATTCTGATATCGTAAGAGGTCTTGAACTCGGTGCGGACGATTATATAACCAAGCCTTTCTCTTTGTCTGTCTTAAGGGCGAGAGTAAATACGCAGCTCAGGAGAAACACACCTGAGGCTTCAGATGAACTTTACGAAGGTGACGGGTATCTTTTCGATTTCCGCAAGATGATATTTAAGAAAGGCGATGAGTCCTTCGAACTCAGCAAGACCGAGCAAAAGATACTCCGCATCCTTGTTGCCAACAGGGGCATGACCGTCAGAAGAAACGACCTGATAGACAAGGTGTGGACTGACGGTTCCGAATATGTGGATGAGAATGCCCTTTCCGTATCCATAAAAAGACTCCGCGATAAGCTCGGAGCAAAAGAGAACATAAAGACGATCTACGGCCTTGGATACAGCTGGCAGACGGTGGAATAAATATGGAGATCTATATTCTTATAGGAGCGGCCGTCATCGCACTCGGCGCCATAGGCTTTGCCGTTTATGAGCATATCAGGACAAAGAAACTCATAAACTCTATATCGGACATGATCGATTCAGCCATTGAAGGAAGTTTTGAAGAGACGGCTTTCGATGAGAGCGTGTATTCATTGCTGGAATCAAGGCTATACGAGTATCTGGCTTCGTCATCTCTTTCCGCATCGAAGGTCAAAGAGGAGAAAGAAAAGATCAATACTCTTATCTCTGACATCTCACACCAGACCAAAACGCCGGTTGCAAATCTTCTTTTATACAGCGAATTGCTTTCGGAAGAAGACTTAAGCGACAGTTCAAAAGAAAAAGTAGATGCCATAAAAGCCCAGTCCGAGAAGCTGAAGTTCCTCATCGATTCGCTCGTTAAAATGTCGAGACTCGAGAACGGCCTGATGTCTTTCGTGCCGGTGACTTCTTCCGTGGATGAGCTCTTTGAGAGCATTACTGATTCGCTGTCAGCCAAGGCTGCTTCAAAAGGAATAACCATCTCTTATGAACCTACCGATCTCTCCGTAAAGTGCGATCCGAAGTGGACCTATGAGGCGGTCTTCAATATCGCTGACAATGCCGTAAAGTATACCAACAGCGGCGGGGTGAAGATGAGAGCCATCGAGTATGAGATGTTTGTCAGAATAGATATCGAAGATACGGGTATAGGAATAAGCGAGGAGGACAGTGCCAAAGTCTTCTCGAGATTTTACAGAAGCCGCGAGGTCTCTTCTGAAGAAGGCGTCGGCATCGGTCTTTGCCTTGCAAGGGAGATAATAACCGGAGAGGGCGGCTACATAAGGCTCGAATCGGTTCCGGGCAAAGGCAGCACGTTCTCTGTTTACATCCCAAAGGGGTAATTCTTTCAGAACTGTCATAATCTTCTCTTTTGTCGAAAGAATTGAGAAAGATTTGGAAGGGATAATCGGGTCATCAGATCAAAAGACAAAAGGAGAATGACATGGCTATTTTAAGAGCAGAAGGTCTTAAGAAAACATACGGTAAAGGAGACAGCAGGGTCGAAGCCTTGAGAGGCGTGGACCTGGCTGTAAACAAAGGCGAATTCGTCGCGATAGTAGGTACTTCCGGCAGCGGAAAATCTACGCTCCTCCACATGCTCGGAGGTTTGGACAGACCCACGGAAGGCAAGGTCTTCATTGACGATAAGGACATCTTCGCATTAAAAGATGAAGCCCTTACGATATTAAGAAGGCGCAAGATCGGATTCGTTTTCCAGTCATTTAATCTTGTTCCCGTTTTGAACGTAATGGAAAACATAGTGCTCCCGCTTGAGCTCGACGGCGCGAAAACAGACAAGGAACATATAGATAACATAATCGAGATGCTCGATCTTAAATCGCAGATACATAAGCTCCCGACACAGCTTTCAGGTGGACAGCAGCAGAGAGTGGCGATCGCGAGGGCCCTGGCAGGACGCCCGTCCGTTATCCTGGCTGATGAGCCTACGGGAAATCTTGACAGCAAGACTTCACAGGATGTCATGAGCCTTTTCAGGATCACAGCCGACAAGTTCTCGCAGACGATAGTTATGATTACCCACAATACCGAGATCGCACAGACCGCGGACCGCATTATCAGGATCGAAGACGGCCTGATAGTCAATCGCTGATAAAGGGGTGATAGCATGAAAGTCAACAGCAGAAAGGCTCTCTCAAGACTGAGCTTAAGGTCGCTGCTCGCATCTAAAAAGCAGAACCTCATCACCATTTTCGCGATCATACTGACAACGGTACTTTTTACGGCATTATTTACCACGTTCATCTCGCTCCGCGACACATTAAAACTCCAGCAGATGAAAGAATACGGTGATTCATCCTATGCAGTTATGGCCATAGGAGATGAAGAGCATTTTGAAAGACTCTGCGATATGCCTGACGTAAAGAAAGCCGGATTATCAATCGATCTGGGATACACACGCGAGAAGACATGCGTAACTTATTGTGATGATACGACAGCCGAATTCAGATTCTCCGTTCCGGTAGAAGGACATCTTCCTTCATCACCCGACGAAGTTGTCATGAGCAAGGCAGAACTTTTAAAGCTTGAAAGTGACGCGTCAATCGGAGACCAGGTAACGGTGGAATTTGCCGTATCTTCATCTTCAGGAATGGTACCTGTCAGCAATACATTTACGCTCTGCGGTATAAGCAGCGACGATTCGCGCTTTATTCTCGTATCTGAAGATTATGCGCGTAATGTTATCTCTGATCTTTCAGATGACATCGGAATGCATTTGAATGCACACTTCGACCTTCGCTCAGGATCTGCATACAGAGCATACGACCTGGCAGAAGAGCTGGGACTTAACTCAAGAAGCGTTCTTATCAATCCAGCGTATGACACTGAAACTGATCCATTAGGCGTTGAGGGCAGGGTAGCGGTAGTCGTACTGATGCTCCTGATCTTCTTTACCGGCTTTCTTATCATCTATAACATCTTCCAGATCACAGTCGGCAATAAGGTCAGGGACTACGGTCTTCTTAAGACTATCGGCGTGACATCAAAGCAGATTAAGAAGATCATCAGAAAGCAGTCTGCATTCCTCTGTCTGATCGGTGTTCCGGTAGGACTTGCAGCAGGATATCTTATTGGCGTATCAATGGTACCCGTACTCTTGAGACAGACAGTCTACGGCAATATCGAACCTGTAAGCGGATTCAATCTTTTGGTATTCCTCGGAGCTGCTGCAGTATCAGTAATTACAGTCCTGATCTCAAGTTCTGTACCCGGAAGAAAAGCTGCCAAAGTATCACCCATAGATGCTCTTCGATATAACGAAGTAAAGACAACTACTGCAAAGAGAGATAAGGTAAACGCAAGCATCCCTTCGATGTCTTTTGCAAATCTCGGACGCAACAGAACACGTACATTCCTCGTTGTATTGTCCATCTCACTTGCCCTGGTGCTCTTTGATACACTCTGCATCTTCATCGATAACCTCGACATGAATGAGTATATCCAGTCTTACACATCGAACATGGATTTCACGGTTTCCACATCCTCGTACTTCACGGGAGATCACGATGACTTTCTCACTTCTTCTGAAGTTAAGGAGATCTCATCACACATCGAGAGCGACCACTACGGCATTGCTTATATGCCCGAGAACATCTCGTCATACGTGAACGGCGATTTCGACTACCGTGCCCAGATCGTCGGCGTTGACAATGAACTTCTCAGCGAAGTGGACGTCATCGAAGGAGATATCTCTTCCATGTACGAAGACGGAAGCAATTCTGTAGTCGCAACTGCGCAGTCTTCACTTCATGTAGGCGACACAGTTAAGGTTACATATGCTACGGAATACCATTACAAAGATCCCCGCTCGGGTGTGATCTACGAATCAGCTAACGATGTTCCGCAGAACGTTGATTTCTACGATCTGGAATATATTCTCATCGGAGACGAAAAGGAATATAAGGTATGCGCAATTACTGAAGACTATCCTGCCTCATACAACCCGATGTTCGCATTCGGAGGCAAGTCTGAAGAACTCTTATTGAACCGTCAGCAGATCGAAGATCTCACGGGAGGCAACCTGAACATCATGTGCTTCTGCGCTGATGCGGTAAGCAGTGACGCGGCAAAGGAAGCCGAGGCATATCTCCAGGAACTGACAGGCAGTTCATCGCACTTCGACTACAGCAGCATCGAGACTGTCAGAAAAGACTTCGAACAGTTCGTTGGTGCCGTCAAATACATCGGCGGATTCCTCTGCGGCATCGTAGGAATCATCGCAGTGCTGAACTACATCAATGCGATCCTGACAGGTATCATCTCCAGAAAAAGAGAGTTCGCTCTTCTTCAGGCAGTCGGAATGACAGGCAAGCAGCTCCGCGGTATGCTCTCGATCGAAGGACTGTTCTATGCGACCATATCAGTATTGTTCTCGCTCCCGTTCTCGCTTGCGATCAACACACTGTTCAAGAAGATCGATCTATTCTGGTCAGTTGAGACAGCGCACCTCACCATAGTACCGATACTGGCACTTCTCCCAGTGCTTGCGCTCCTCGGGGCATATATCCCACGCGCCATCTACGGCAATGTCAGGGGTACGACCATAGTGGAAGATCTCAGGACAAACGAATAACTAACCGGGCTGTCTCACAAGGTGAGATGGCCCTGTTTATTTCGGCCCTTCACTAATAAATCACAGTAAAAGTCACAGTACACTATGACAACTACTGTGATTTTCTGGGATAAGAGGGCAAGAAACCCGGAATAATACCCGCCAATTTACGAAATCGAAACATTATATCAAAGAATGTTTACAATCAGTCTATCTCCGCTATATTATTAGCATATAAACTATTCCTATATCGATGGGAGGTATATGCTTATGGATCTTCAGAAATATGTTGATGGCTTTGGTGCCATGACATGCATCGTATCCGTAGAGAAGCTTGCAAACGGAAAGCGCGGTAAATTCCGCATTGTCACGGGAAACAAGACTTATATCGATTCCGTAGAACATCCTGCACCGGGAGCGGAATTGCTGATCCAGAAGTTTACACCCAACCAGGAATATACAAACTATTTTACAAGGGATCTGAATTTTGAAGAGTACTGCTACAAAGCAGCGGTTGAAAAACGATGCCTTAATTCGTATGCTTCTGCAGAAAGGATCCAGGGTGTCTGGTTCAACATGACATTTCTCCCCGTAGCATATGAAGAGGGTAACATCTGTTTTTGCACATACACCATGGAGATAAACTTTGAGGCTAATCTGGACAGAATGGCATCTCTTCCTGCCGATGTCACAGCAAACGTTATCAAGATCTGCTTAGAGCTCAGGAGTGCAAAAGCATTCAGCGAAATGATGAATGACGTCATACATGATATCAGGAACATGTTTGACGCTGAGCATTGCTGTATCCTGCTTATGGATTCATTCGAAAAGAAATGCACGGTCCTTTGCGAAGCGCTTGCTGAAAATACTGTGCTGACTTCAATGAATAACTATATCGATAATGAATTCTATGGTATTGCTGACAGCTGGAAAGAACTGATCGCAGGCAGCAACTGTCTTGTCGTAAAAGATGAGCACGATCTGGAAGTTGTTAAGGAGAGAAATCCTATCTGGTATGAATCGTTCACGGCTGCTCATGGAAAGAACATCGTTTTGTTCCCGCTGAAATTCAGGGATAAGCTTCTCGGCTATATCTGGGCGATGAACTATGATGAATTAAAAGCCACCAGCATCAAGGAGACCTTTGAGACCACAGCTTCCATTCTTGCATCAGCCATAAGCAACAACCTGCTCATGGACCGTCTGAAGGTCTTAAGTTCAAAAGACATCCTGACCGGAGTCATGAACAGAAACGAGATGAACAATTATGTTGATAAGATCTGTATGGAAAGCACTGCGCCCGACACTTCGATCGGCGTAATCTTTGCTGACCTTAACGGATTAAAGCGTGTAAATGATGAATATGGCCATAACGAAGGCGATACACTTTTGAAAAACGCTGCCAAAGTTCTCGAGGGAGTCTTTGACATTAATAATATCTACCGTGCCGGCGGAGACGAATTTGCCATCATCATTGCAGGCATAACAGAAGAAGAACTGGGTAAACGTGTTGAAGACATAAGAAAGGCTGCAGAAAAATACGAACACGTATGTTTTGCAATCGGCCAGTGCTACGAAGACAGCAGACTCAATGTAAGACAGGCTTTGAGGCTCGCGGATGAGCGGATGTATGAGGATAAGAGAAGATTCTACCAAGCGCATCCGGAGCTGAAAAGATAAGGAGATATCAGATGATCAGTTTTGACCACTTGCCATTACATACAGATATTTTGCAGGCTCTGAGGGAGTTGTCGATCAATTACGTGTTCCAGCCCATATTCCGTCCTGACGGTAAGACGGTTTATGCATGGGAGGCCTTAATGCGCCCGACTGAAATGACGGTAACGGATCTTATCGCAGATTACGCAAAAAAAGATAAGCTGCACGTCCTTGAAGTGGCTACATTCTTCGGCGCGATGCAGGCATATTTCTTAAGAGGATATGAGGAGAGAGTTGCCATCAATTCATTCCCGTCTGACTGCATGAAGCAGGAAGAAGCAGATGTGTTCCTGGATCTTTTCGGAGAGAGGATCCGCGGAAGGATGATCATTGAGAATCTTGAGTATCCGTATTTCTCACCTGAACACTGGAAAGAAAAGAAGAGATCCGTAAAGTTTATGGATAATCTTTTGGCAGCCGATGATTTCGGGACCGGGCTCAACAATATGGAACTGATGGAATTCATGTCTCCGGATATCGTAAAACTCGACAGAGAAGTGATCTCTGGAATCGACCACATAATCGAAAAGCAGGAGAATGTTAAAAAACTGGTAGAACATTTCCATTCGAAAAACATTCTGGTCGTTGCCGAAGGAATCGAAGAAAAAGAAGAGTTTGAATACCTCCAGGGTCTTGGCGTCGATCTTTATCAGGGATACTACCTGGCCCGTCCGGCATGACCTGCTGAGGGCAGTCTTGTCGGCTTCCAAATTGCTAAAATATTAATGATATAATTAGACTGCCTGGGGAAAACAAAATCCTCAGGCAGTAACTTTTTGGCTATGTAAACGCTTTCCATTGATTTGAATTACAGGGGTTAAGGAATATGAAGAAGATTATCGCTATGGGCATGAGCCTTGTTCTGATGGCAGGCATTTTAACCGGATGCGGCGGTAAGCCGGGAAAAAAAGAAACCCTCGAAAGACTGGAAGATCAATGGGGCGGTGAGAATATTGAGATCGTCAGCAACGGCCTCGCACGTTCTCTCGACAGAGACCTTGAATTCACCTATTCGTATGATTGGGAAGGAACACCGATCTGGCCTGATATTGACTTAAATCTGGGTGGCAAATATATTCTCGAATCAGATTATAGCTATGTAACTCATAAATATTGGAATGATGAATACAGAAGATGCATCGAGAAGTACAATTTCGCTGAAGTTGATTACGGCCGGGATGCCGATGAAGAGATATTCTTGAGTCCGAATGCGGTTTACATCTTCATCGAAGATGGTGCATCCGAAGAAGATCTTAAAAATGTTGAATCACTGCTTTTAGATTTGAGAGAAATATGCAAAGAGGAAGAAGATTTTCACAGTTGGGATTGTGTTCAGGAATTCGGCTATCTTGCATACATTTGGTATATCGACAGTGACGCAGGAGTGTATCAGAAAACTGAAGGTATCTGGATTGCGGCAGACACAAAAGACCAATATCTTCAGCTCGATAATGTAAGGATCAGGGACACAGAAAGCAGAGATCCGCGTGATGAAGAATATGGCAGCGGCAAAGCCAAGATATATGTAAATTGACACTAATAAAGTGTTCAGCAATATCAAGCTTATGGAATGCGCGTGGAAAGCTCATGAATGAATCAGGAATTGACTTATCGGAATTTGAGTTATAACATATCATTCAAACAAGGAGACGGAATCGATGTTCAATTACATGACAACAATGCATATGCATGAATTAACTTATGACATAAAGTCATATGGCATTGTTGTTGCTCTAAAATAATCCGTTATTCAAATCAGTTTCACCAAGGCCATTTATCACGAGATAAGTGGCCTTTATTATTTTCCAAGGAGGATACGAAAAATGGAGATCAGAAGATTCAAAGACGAAGATGCACAGGCGGTATCAGAAGTTATCAGAACTACTATCAGGATATCTAATACAAAAGATTATCCTGTGGAACTTATGGACGAACTTATCGCATCTGAGACACCTGAAGCGGTTTTGGGAAGAGCTTCGTGGACCCATTTCTATGTTGCCTTGGATGAAGGAAAGATAATAGGATGCGGCGCCATCGGACCGTACTGGGGCAAGGAAGATGAGAGCAGTCTGTTTACTATCTTCGTGCTCCCGGAATATCAGGGAAAAGGTGTCGGCCGCCTGATAGTTGAGACGCTCGAGAAGGATGAGTTTTTCCTGCGTGCAAAGAGAATAGAGATACCGGCATCGATAACCGGAGTGCCGTTCTATCTTAAGATGGGTTACCATTATAAAAACGGGATAACCACACCTGATGAAGAGCATCTGATAAGACTGGAAAAAATCAAAGAAATAGGGTGATGAACATGATAAGAGAGATCAAAGATAACGAGATAAAACAATGTGTAAGCGTAATAAGACAGAGCTTTCAGACGGTGGCTGACGAGTTTGGATTCACGGAAGAGAACGCGCCGCTGTTCACGGCTTTTGCAACGGATGAGGCAAAGATCCTCATGTGGAAAAATGAGCAGCACCGCCCGATGTACGGATACTTCGAAGATGAAGTGCTTGTTGGTTATTACAATCTTGCTTTTCCTTCTGAAGGAGAATGTGAATTGGGCAGTCTTTGCGTGCTTCCCGGCAAGCGACATTCGGGAATAGGAGATGCGCTCTTGGAAGATGCCATATCAAGAGCCAAAGAACTTGGTTTTGGTAAAATGAAACTCAGTATAGTCGAAGAGAACAAAGTGCTCCGCAAATGGTACGAAGATCACGGATTTGTTCATGTCGGAACGAAGAAGTTCGATTTCTTCCCATTTACGTGCGGATATCTTGAGAGATCTATATAGGTATTGTGTGATGGCAAAAAAGAAGAGAGAACACGTAGTTTTCGATCAGATGCTAAAGGAGAAGAAGAGTATTCCTTTCTCGAAAACAGCAAATGATGGCCCGCAAAAGCAGAAAAACAAAGTGAAAGACAAGACAAGGGGGACAATATGAAATATTTCAGAGTACACATGAAAGACTGCGCATACATCACCAAGCAGCCCAGGGGCATCTTTACGGCCGTAGGCAAGCTCGTAGACAGCAAGACATTAACGGAAGAAGAGGAGAAGGAATACTGGCGCAACAGAGAGTATTTCGAGAAAGTTTTGCCTGTTCCTCCTTTTTATGAGCAGAATAACCCTGACGGTGCTATCACGTGGTTCAAGGACAGCGATGAGGCAAAAGACATCTGGGATCAGATGACTTTCTACCGTGAGATGTGCAATAAGTATGGAGTAAAGCTCTATGTTTCCGAATGCGACGAGGTCCCGGGCGAGATCATTTATGAGGATCAGTTCCAGATAGCCGTTAAGAATCAGCCGGAAGATGCAGTGATAATCACCAAGGAACTTTAATACCATAAGGCATGACCGGGAAAAAGACTCTGGCAGGTTGCGATGGGCCGGTCCAAGTGAAAATCAGATGGGTCCTAAAAATCTGTTTTTTCAATTACAAAAGCGGAGTTTATCAGTCTAATATTCGGCTATTTGCCATTAACCATATTTTTTAATTCCTCTATAATTACGGTAGGATTTAAACCTTTATCAACAGATTTGGAGGATTTTTATGCAAAATAATCAGACTACATGCGTTGAGAAGGAACCTTTGACCGAGGAATATCTGCGTAAGATGGACGCCTATTGGCGTGCAGCAAATTATCTTTCGGCAGGACAGTTATACCTTCTCGACAACCCCCTTTTGAAAGAACCCTTAACACTCGACAGCGTTAAGAAGAAGATCGTCGGACACTGGGGTACGGTTCCCGGACAGAACTTCGTATATGTTCATCTGAACCGTGCAATTAAGAAATACGATCTCGATCTGATCCTTCTTTCCGGTCCCGGACACGGAGGAAACTTCTATGTAGCCAATACATATCTTGAGGGTACTTATTCTGAGGTATACCCCAATATCAGCGAAGATGAGGACGGCATGGCAAAGCTTTTCAAGCAGTTCTCATTCCCGGGCGGAATCCCCAGCCACTGCGCTCCTGAGACTCCCGGATCTATCAATGAGGGTGGTGAGCTCGGTTACGGCATCGCTCATGCTTTCGGTGCGGTTTTCGACAACCCTAATCTCATCGCAGCAGTTACCGTAGGTGACGGCGAAGCAGAGACAGGCCCTCTTGCAACTTCATGGCAGTGCAATAAGTTCCTTAATCCTATCGGAGACGGTGCGGTACTCCCCATCCTTCATCTGAACGGATATAAGATCGCTAACCCTACGCTCTTCGCAAGAATGAGCCACGAAGAGATCGTCTCTTTCTTTAACGGATGCGGCTGGAAGCCTTACTTTGTTGAAGGTTCCGACCCCATGACAATGCATAAGCTCATGGCAGAGACCATGGACAAGGTCATCGAGGAGATCCGCGCTATCCAGGAGCATGCAAGATCCACAGGCGATGCTACAAGACCCGTATGGCCTATGATCGTTCTCCGTACACCTAAGGGATGGACAGGCCCCAAGGTCGTTGACGGAAAGAAGATCGAGGACAACTTCCTCGCTCACCAGGTTCCGATCAGCATGGAAAAGGGCGAGGAGCACTTAAAGATCCTTGTTGACTGGCTCAAGAGCTACCATGCAGAAGAACTTTTCGATGAGAACGGCAAGCTTATCCCTGAATTAAAGGCACTTGCTCCTACAGGTGACAGAAGGATCGGCGCTAACCCTCACGGCAACGGCGGTAAGCTCTTAAGAGATCTCCGTATGCCTGACTTCCGCAAGTATGCAGTCGAGGTAGAGGCTCACGGCGCAAAGGACGGTCAGGACATGACCGAGCTCGGCAAGTTCGTAAGAGATATCTTCAAGCTCAATGCAGAGAGCAAGAACTTCAGGATCTTCGGACCTGACGAGACAAACTCCAACCGTTTGAATTCCGTTTTCGAGGTCGAGAACAGAAGCTGGAACGCAGAGCACTGGGCTGATGACGATCACCTCGCAATCGACGGACGCGTTATGGACTCCATGCTCTCCGAGCATATGTGCGAAGGCTGGCTTGAAGGATACCTCCTCACAGGTCGTCACGGATTCTTCGCAACTTATGAGTCTTTTGCAAGGATCATCGACTCCATGGCTGCACAGCACGCTAAGTGGCTCAAGGTTTGCAACCAGCTCCCCTGGAGAGAAGAGATCGCATCTCTCAACCTCATCATGGCTTCTACCGTATGGCAGCAGGACCACAACGGATTTACACACCAGGATCCGGGCTTCATGGATCACATCGCAAATAAGAAGGCAGACGTTGTAAGACTCTACCTTCCTCCGGATTCCAACTGCCTGCTCTCCGTTTTCGATCACTGCATCAGAAGCCGCAACTACGTAAACGTTATCGTTGCAAGTAAGCATCCCCGTCCGCAGTGGCTCACGATGGATGAGGCTGTTAAGCACTGCACACAGGGTATCGGCATCTGGGATTGGGCAAGTAACGACCAGGGCCAGGATCCTGATATCGTATTTGCCTGCGCAGGCGAGACTCCTACTCTCGAAGCATTGGCAGCAGTTTCAATCCTTCGAAAAGAGCTTCCTGAAGTTAAGATCCGTTTCATAAACGTTGTCGACCTCTTTAAGCTCCAGCCTGCTTCCGAGCACCCGCACGGACTTACTGATGCCGAGTACGATATCCTCTTCACAAAGGATAAGCCGGTACTCTTTAACTTCCACGGTTATGCATCACTCATTCACGAGCTTACTTACAGACGTCACAACAACCGTTGGATGCACGTAAGGGGTTACCGTGAGGAAGGTACTATCACAACACCTTTCGATGTACGTGTACAGAACGACGTAGACCGTTTCCACCTCGTTATGGAAGCTATCAAGTTCCTGCCCCAGCTCGGCAACCGCGGCGCATATCTCTATCAGAAGATGAGCGACAAGCTTGTTGAGCACAAGCAGTACATCCACGAAGTCGGCCTCGACCTCCCTGAGGTAGCCAACTGGAAGTGGGAAGACTGATATAGTCTTTGAGTTATAAGTGATTTATCGGGGGCTGTCGCTGCATTGCGATGGCCCCTGATTATTTGAGATGAAAAATTGCTAAAATCGGACACGATTTCAGGGTAAAACGTGTCCTCAACATGCACTGCAAGAGACAGTTTTCAGTTTAATTCAACCTGTGAATTACTCGATGTTATAATGGTCATATCAGAGAAGTTTTAGGAAGGGATAATTATAGGTGAAGCTATGTTTAGAGAAATGAGACGATTCAAGCAGCAGATCCCAAATGAGGAATGCATAGAGATCTTGAAGACTGAACCGAGAGGAGTTTTGTCTGTCTTAGGTGATGACGGATATCCTTATGGAATTCCGATGGATCACTGGTATTCTGAAGCTGACGGCAAACTGTACTTTCACGGTGCCAAGGAAGGGCATAAGCTTGATGCCATAAAAGCGTGCGATAAGGTCAGTTACTGCGTAATGGATAAGGGATTCCGCAAAGAGAATGACTGGGCTCTTAATATCCGCAGCGTGGTTGTTTTCGGGCGCATGAAGATCGTTACTGATGAAGAGAAGCGCGTTGAGATCGGAACCAACCTTTGCCGTAAGTTTAATGATGATAAAGCATATATCGAACATGAGGTCAAAAACGCGTTGCCAAGGGCCGTGTGTCTGGAACTTACGCCGGAACACATGACCGGCAAACTTGTAAACGAGTCATAAGGAATCGTTAAGGGATTAGGGATAGGAATTATATGTCATTGTTGAAAAGCTATACGTGTTCTAAATGCGCAGGCGTCCTGATGTTCGATTCAGATCAGGAATTCTTTGACTGTCCTTTTTGCGGGACGAAGTTTGATGCCATCGATTTTCACCAGGATGAGATCGTGTCGCAGGCCGAAGAAAGCCTTAAGGAAGAAGCGTATTCTTCTGCAAAAGAGAAATACTATTCCCTGCTCGAAAAAGATCCGTCCGACTTCGAGGCGCTCAAAGGCCTGATCCTGTGTGAGCTCAAGACTCCGTCTTTGGACAGCCTGGAATCGCCCGCTATATTTGATACGGTGGATGTAGTTTCTCTGAGAAACTATATCATCAGGTTGAAGAAACAGGCCTCGATCAGCGATGCTGCTTTTTTCAACCAGCTTCTGCAGCTGATCGACCTCAGTGACAAACTGAAAACGTATCAGAACAGTATCAATGCCCTGAATTCAGATACCACGAGAGAGACTGTAAATCAGAGTTTTGTTGATAAAGAGATGAGAAAGGTTGAGTCGGAACATTTCAATTCGTTTTTGCCTGTTGCCTTCACCATACTCGTTGTTTTAGCATTCGGGCTTGCCGCTATAACCAGGTTTAAATTCATAATCCCCATTATATTAGGGGCCGTTGTCATTGGCGGCATTATTCTATTTATTTATATTGAAGATAATCATTTCCAACATAGGACATATGAGAGCAATCCGATACACGATGCCGGGGATATGAGACGGTATCTCGAAAAGCAATATGCCCATTATGAGAAAACATACATCAAGGAATATGAGAAATTAGCTGAGATGGACCGTGCCGCCAAGGGAAGAACGCCTGAATCCGCCGTGCCGGAAGAAACTAAAGAAGAAAGAAGTGACATCCAGACAGTTCATCCGGAGACTGTCATCTGTTCCAAGTGCGCCGGACATCTGTTCCTTGATAAGGACAAGCGCGTTTACGAATGCAACTCGTGTGGTGTGGCATATGGTATTTCCCTGTTTTTCGGAATGCCAATGGAAAAGGCCCTGAACGCCATGAACACGGGACATTACATTGAAGCGCATAAGCGTTTCGAGAATGTCCTTATGGTCGAACCTTCAAACTTCGACGCTCTCCTCGGCCAGATCCTTTGCGTGGGCGGGTGGTCCAGAATAAGCGACATCGACCCTTCCGACATAATTGATGAGGAAGCCTGGAACAAGATCAAATCGCTCTTCGATGATGCAAAACTCCGCGTCTCTGAATCTGACATGGAGTTCTTCGTAAAGCTCGAAAAGCTGATATTCATGCTTGGAAGGATATGCTACAACAACGGCCTTCTCAATGCCATGAAAATGAAAGTTGAAACTCTCGATTCGATCAGCCACGTGTATTACATGGCTGAGCAGTTAACGACCGAATTCGGCGGCGTATCGAGGAGCAGAAAAGAGATCTTAAGCGATATCGATAGCCTCGAGAAAGATAACCGCCAGCTGTCTTATGATCTGCTCGCATCCAAGAGGGATCTTATCCAAATGAAGAATGATTGTGTTCTCGTAAAATAAAGTGGACCGGAGGGAAGACAAAGTGGACATCAAATACAGACAGGTACGTAAAGAAGACGGATATGAATGGTATACGCTCCTTAGCAGGGTGTGGCGCATAACATACGCCGATATCTTCCCGGAAGAATATTTCGATGCGCGCGACAGAAGCGTGGAATCAAGAGCCCGTGAATTTACTGTAGAGACTTTTTCGGGTGACAGGAAGACAGCATATGTGGCAGAACACGACGGCAAGATCGTAGGTCTGATGTTCGGCACACTGGATTCAGATTACGATTACTTCAAAGGTGATTACGCGGATCTCGTGGCGCTGTATGTATACCCGGAATATCAGGGAATGGGTGTTGGCACGGCGCTGAAAGATATATTTGTCGAATGGGCCAAGAGCAAAGAAGCCGACAGGTTTGTCATTGGCGTCCTGAAGGAAAACCATAAAGCCCGCAAGGTATATGAATCCTGGGGAGGAGAGCTGTCAGACCATGAACAGGATTTCATGATAATGCGAAAAGGCTATCCTGAAGTGTTCTATGTTTTTGACACAACACGGTAATCCGAGCGGAATAAGGAGAACATAAAAATGGAAAGATTTAGTGGTGAGATCAAGTCAGTTAAGTTGGATCTTAGGGCATGTGCCGTAAGCATTATTGCCGAAGAAGGCACCGGCCTTAAGGGCATTGAGTACACGGGCGACAAGAAGCTTGAGCCTGATGCGGTATTTGCAGACGGCGCACTTACAGTTACGCAGAAGCCGGTGGGCATTTTCGGAGGCGGCATAATGGCGGTCAATAAGCCCAGGCTCACTGTCACGCTCGGCAAAGATACTGTCCTCAATTACTTCGATATTATTCTCAGGGCCGGTGATGTCAGCGTGGACGGCATTACGGCAGACTGGTTCTCGGAGGTTATCGATGCGGGAAATGTCACCATCAGCGGCTGCACTTTCCTTAAGGCTGAGATCAATACCAAGGCAGGCAATACAAATATCAGCAAAACGAATCTCAATCAGACGGTGATAAATGCAAATGCCGGAAACGTTCAGCTGGACGCCATAGAGGACTTAGGCCGCTACAATATCGAATGCAAGGTGAAGACAGGCACCATCAAGATTGCAGATGAATGTTTTTCGGGACAAAATGTCTCGATCGTAAGAGGCGATGAATATCCGGATTTTATAAAGATCAATGTCAAGCAGGGAAACGTATCGGTCAATTAATATTTTCAGGAGATAATCGAAAACATAATGGACATGTATTATCTTGAGGAACTGCTTGCTTATGTGTTGGGAACAGTGTTTTCCGTGACCTTTTTCGCACTGCTTATAATTACGGGTGCCATGTTTGCCCGTCAAAAGAAAACCACGTCAAAACCCAACGAGTATCTTGCTGACCGTCTTGTCTTTTACTCTTGCGGATACACAAAGAAACTGAAGGTAATAGCCATGATCACCTTCTCTGGATACTTGGTTATATTACCGACTGCAATAGCTTATGGAGTTGGCCGGGTTTACCTTGAGGATAGAGCCTGGATAGCCGCGCTGATCGCATTTGGCATCGGCCTTTTGATAATGTTCCTGATCGGCAGACAGCCGTTCTGTTTCAAGGAATCGTGCCTGATCATTGATGAACAGAAAGTCACGGTTAAATACAAGGATGGCGAGAAGGAAGATAAGATCTGCTATGTTTCCCAATATGATCACTTCAGCAGGGAGACAAGGAATTTACCGCCAAAGCTTATTTTCGCCGGCTATGAAGGAGAAGAGATATTGTCGCTTCACTTTCTCAGAAGTAATGATGCAGTCACCGCCGGTAAGATGGTTGAGTTTATAAAGAAGACCGGCAGAGTGCCTGTAGTCCAGCAGGTTGCGTCTAAGCAGGAAGCTCAGCAGAAGATCGCGGAGCGGTACCAAAAGGACGTCGAAGCGTTTGCTAAGGAGCAACAGGAGCTTGTCAATGATGCACCGAGATATAAGTCATATCTCGAAAAAGTGCTTGATAAGATCCCTGATGCCGAGAGAGAAAAGATCGCTGAACTCGTAAGGCAGGGCAGGAAGATCGAGGCCATAAAGGAAGCACGTGAGTATACCGGCGAGGGCCTCCGCATAGCTAAGGATCTTGTGGATAGATATTTCTGAACAGAAGCACGATACCGAAGAATGGTACAACCTCAGGTTATACCGGTAAAAAAATCAGGAAAAAGTCACGATGTACATTTTTCGCGATTTCTGACTCGAAAATTGCACAAAAACAGCTTTTTATGCAATTTTACGGCATTATTTGACAAAAAATGTACATCACCGGCATCAGGAAGCAATTCCAACTTTAATTTACTCCACATTAACACTTCAATAAAACTGACATAATAGGAGAACGATAGAATGCGGGTATAGAAATATATGAACAGGAGGATAAGTCAATGGCAGAAGATAAGAAGAAAGAACTCAAAATGGATGAATTAGAAAGTGTATCAGGTGGTTATATAATACATCATGATTATGATCCTGAAGATCAGCCGGAGACGTATGAGAAGGTAACTACTTATTTTTGTAAGAGTTGTAGGATTGCATTTTATTCTTTTAATGAAATCGGAAAGTGTCCGAAGTGTAATGCAGATGTAGATATTTTCAATGATTATGCATAACACTGATATTTAAAACATGCATAAGTGTGGCTATGGCACTAAGTTGTAAGAGCCGCGGATTGATATCCGCGGCTTTGTTATATCCCATGGTGTCCATGGACCAATTGGTATACTTAATACTTGTATAGACAACTAAACCCTGAGTATTATTTACTAGTGAGTCTTGATCCGATTGCAGTTATAATATTTCATAGCAAGTAAGATTAACGGAGGAACAGATGAGCCGAGGTGCCGTGTTTTATAAAATTCTAGGCCAGTTTTGGATCGTGGTGCCATGTACGATCTTTGTGATCTCATATGGGATATACAACAGAGAGTTCCCCGGCCTTGACCCGGCAAATGCAACCATTTACTTAGTGGCAGGATTATTGATCATTCCAAGCTATATACAGGCTCCCAGGACGTATGCACTGTCGGAACTCCGTCGTTACGGCGCATCCGAAATGCCTGTATTCAGCAGAAAGTATACCTATAAAAGAGACGGCAGCAATTTTACCTGGGCCGGTACTGACGAGAAGTGTTACCGCATTGCATTTTCTGCTTCGGAACAGGGTACGAAAAACGGACAGGAAGTCTTAAAGGTCATGAAGAGCAAGCCGTGGATCATATGGCTTCAACCGGGCGTATGGCTTGCAATATATACAGCTATTCTCGTACTGAATATCTTTTTGGATAATGCCGTATCTTCGTTTTTCGCCGGCATGGGAACCGGTGCGGAAATTACCACGTTAAGAGAAATAGTATTCTATACACCGTGTGTTTTGGCTTTATTATGTCCGATCTTAAGTTTTATCTTCGTCATTGTCAGGGATAACATTCTCTATGAATGCGCCGTAGAATTGGCAAATGATATTGAGGCAGATCTGACTGCAAAAGCAGACTCTTCCATGAAGTGTTATCGCAAAGTCTGCCCTAACTGCGGTGCCGTCTCAACATCATCACTTAAGCACTGCAACAGCTGCGGAACATCTCTTGAAGTCCTGGACAGCACCATGGGCCTGGGCACATTAAAATTTTATAGAGACGACGATCTTTAGATTACTTAAGCACAACTTAACTGTTATACTTGCATGTGGATTTCATATGAATGGGGGATAAGTGGAGTGAATCACAAAAGGATCACGGCTCTTTTAATGAGCCTTGTAATGCTGTTTCCGCTGTCAGGATGCCAGATCGTGGATAATGTTGCCAAGAGCATAAAAGATGACCCGAAGAACGGCGAGAAAGAATATGCGGAACAGGTTTTCGAGTATCTGAAGAATGAGGACATCGACAGTCTGTGTGAACTGTTCGCTCCGGAAGTAAGTGTTGAACACAGTCTCGAAAGTGAGTGGAAGTACTTTTTCGATCATGTGGACGGGAACATCGTCTCTTACAAAAGTCTTAAATATCCCGGTGAAGGAATTGGAAAAGATAAGGACGGCGAAGTCTATGACTCGCATATTTCAGTCAATTATTCCGAAGTCAAAACAGATAACGGGACTGTATATGAGGAGTTCGGATACTATCACGTGAAGGTCAACAGGGATGATCCTGATTCTGTGGGACTTGTCTTATTTACAATGCAAGATCCTGATACCGGCAACTGGATAACAGTCGGCGGTGAACCGGATTGAACAGGACCGGCACGGAATCCCCCTTGCAAAATGCCTGTTAGTGAAGGGCTGAAATTACTTATAAGGATGTGAATATAAACATGGAGATATATACAAAGGATTCGTATGTAACAGGAAGTATGTGCGACGGTAAACTTAAGCTGTCAGTACTTGCCGCAGATGAGATCGTCGAGAATGCGGTAACCGAATTAATGGGCGATCTCGGCATCGACGGGATCGTGGCGATGGAAAGATACAAAGCCATGTGGCTGATCGCCAAGAACAATATCTGTTTTATGAGACGCCCGGTATGGCGCGAGGAATTCACGGTAAAGAGTTATATTTCAAAGCATTCCGTCGTAAAGCTTAACCTTGATACGATCGTTGAGTCCAAGACAGGTGAACTGCTTCTGAAAGCAAGGACCGAACTGGCCGCTATCGACCTTGAGACCGGAAAGATCCGCAAGGCGGAGACTGTAGGATTCGATCCTTCAATGGAGAATCCCGTGCAGACTGAAGGTCTTGATTTCTCGCGTTTTCCCAAAACATGCGGCGGCATGACGGAGTCTGTCACTGTGCGTTCCACCAGCCTTGACTACTGCTACCATACAAACAACATCGAGTATGTGAGGTTCATGCTTAATACTTATCCTGTCGATCATTTTAAAACGCACGAGCCTGCCCAGCTTGAGATCCATTATGCCAGCCAGTCTTTTGAAGGCGAGGTGCTCAGCATCATGAAAGAGTCTTATGACAGCGGAGATCAGTTCCATGTCCTCCGTGACAGTCAGGAAATCACCTCGGCCAGGATCAGGTGGGTTTAAAGAAACAGTTCTTCTATAACCTAAACACATCTATACATTTACATTTATCGATATGTATGTTACTATCCTTTTGTTTATGGGAGGTGACTGCATATGAGTTATAGAGACGATGCGCGTAAGTTCAAAGCATTGGCAGATGAGAACCGCTTGGCGATAATGATGTCGCTTCAGCAAAGGGAGAAATGCGCCTGCTATCTTTTGGAAGAACTCAATATCTCTCAGTCTACGCTATCTCATCACATGAAGCTCCTTTGTGACAGCGGACTTGTCGATTACCGCAAAGAAGGAAAATGGATGCACTATTCTCTTTCAGAAGAAGGCATGAAAGCTTTCCGCAAAATGATAGACGGATATATCCGTAATAAATGATTCGAGGAGATATGTGTATGACATTCAAAGATAAAGTGTATATCGTAACCGGTGCAAGTTCCGGTATGGGAAAGAGCTGTTCAGAGCTACTGCTCGAAAATGATGCTGTTGTAGTCGGCATCGATAGAAATGACAGCACGATAGAACATGACCGTTACTCACACTGTAAGGCGGATGTCCTTGCAGAAGAGCAGATACAAAAATGCATATCAGAAGTTGATTCCAAATACGGCCATATAGACGGACTGGTCAATGCTGCCGGTATCTTTGGCAATAACAAGCCTTTCTATGAATTAACAAGCGAAGAATGGAACAAAGTAATATCGGTAAATACTACCGGAACTTTCATCGTATCCAAAGCTGCAGCTCCCATAATGATAAGGGAAAAGCATGGCAAGATAGTTAATATAAGCTGCATAAGATCCACCATATTTAAGAACAATATGGCAGACTATGCTGCTTCGAAGGGCGCGGTAGCATCGATGACATCTGCCATGGCCTTAGACCTTGCTCCGTATAATATCCAGGTAAACAGCGTTGCCCCCGGATTTATATATACCGGAATGACTGCGGCATCATTTGATATACCCGATGTGAGAGCGAAGTCAGAAGCATTGATACCCAACGGAAGACTCGGTATGCCCAAAGACATAGCATCAGTTGTAATGTTCCTTTTATCTGACATGTCGGATTATGTGACAGGAACAATGCTGTTTGCTGACGGCGGGTATCACATACAAAAGTGATCAGCCGAAATTCATTTCGAGATAGGAATAATAGTTTTATGGCATTTAAAGTTAATGAGTGTTCAGATATTGAAGTTATCAAAGCGTTATTTACTGAGTATTCGCAAATCAAGGGAGCGGAAAGCTGTTTTGTATCATTTGATAAGGAATTGAATGATCTTGAAGGCTTCTATGCCGGCGGCGCAATATTGGTCGGTTATGAAGATGATGAGCCTGTGGCATGTGTTGCTTTCAAAAAGATAACTGATGAAACAAGCGAAGGAAAGCGCTTGTTTATCAAACCTGAATATAGAGGAAAAGGGTATGCCAGGATAATGATCAAGGCAATGACTGATAAAGCTTCTGAACTCGGATTTAAAGAAGTTGTCTTTACGACTAAACCGGAAGTCATGAGCGTGGGTTATGGCCTTTATAAGCGCATGGGTTTTGAAGAGTTATCAGAAGATAACGGAATTGTCTCAATGAGGATAGACCTTTGCGGCAATAAAGTGGAAATCAAAGAATACAGTAACTACAAAGAAGATGAGATACTTCGTCTATATAATGAAGTAGGTTGGATTGCATATACGGAAAAACCTGAGGTGCTTGAACAGGGCTATAAAAACTCACTGCTTGTTTTAGCGGCATACGAAAACGATGAGCTGCTGGGAATCATCAGAGTTGTTGGTGATGGGCATACTATAGTTTTCGTTCAGGACATTTTGGTGTTTCCTAACTATCAGCGCAAAGGCATTGGAACTGCTCTGTTGAAAGCTGTTCTGGACAGATATCCTGAAGTCCGGCAGATTGAGCTGGTTACGGATAATACTCCTAAAACGGTTGCCTTCTATAAGTCATTGGGCTTTAAGGAGTTCTCGGAAATAGGCTGCTGCGGTTTTATGAGATGCTGATAATGATGTGAGTTCAAGCCAGTTTTAATTGCTCTAAGAAATCCAGGATCCTCGCATTGACATCGTCTATCTGTTCACCGACGAAATGCGGACGGTGCCCGCCGCCCATTACCTTATAGACACTGGCTGAAGGTACTTTTTCCTGAAGCTCTTCAACAGTTCCAAATGGGTCGTTTTCTCCATTGATAAAAAAGGCAGGGCACACTATTTTCTGCCACTCGTCATCAGTAAGATCGGGATGCTGCTGCCAGTCAGCAACAGTGTTCCTTAAATAGGTCTGCCAATCGCCCCTGTGAGCCTCATAATGCCTGACCTTCATGTCTTCAATGAAATCCGTTGCACCGGCCTTAATGAGATTCTCAGGCAGCATGTCAGAGGCGCCCTCAGGCCTTGCGTGAGCGGCACCTCCAATCGTTACGAGACTCTTTACCTTATCAGGATATTTCGAAGCCATATAACACCCTACATAGGCACCACAGCTGTAGCCAATTAAGTGAGCTTTTTCGATCCCGAGTTTGTCCAGGAACAGAGCCATGTCATCTGCGACCATACGGCTGTTCCACGTAAGGTCATCACATATCGTTCTTCCGTGACCTCGAAAATCAGGAAACAGGCATCTGTAATGTCCTGAAAAGGGGAGGATCTGTCCTGAGAAGGCCAGAAGTCCTCTGCTGAAGTGGCTGTGAAGAAACAGTACTGTATCGCCTCTGCCAAATTCTTCGTAGTATAGTTTCAGTCCGTTAAATTCTGCGTATGGCATAAGTTACCTGCCCCTTTTGATTCACGAATTATAAGCTCTTCATCGGTTCGCCCCATGAGCCCAGATCGCGTCCGTCCGTACTAATATAATGCTGTTCGCCGCCGGCAAGAACCTGCTTTACAGACTTAAATCTCTCGATAAAAGGAACGTCCTTATTTGTCAGGTCTTCTCTCATTGTCTCGCCCATGATCTTACACAGGTAAACATCGCATTTGTTGTCAAAGCTGATCTCCTTGAAAACCTTAAGTTCCATGCTTACGGGACTCCCGGCAATCGTAGGGACATCAAGGACAACGCCTTTCTCGATCGTGGGACTGAAGCGCAATTTGTCTTTGTGTTCTCTGCCACCGACGATTCCGTAGTAATCGGCCAGAGGAAGCAGTTCTTCAGTTACCAGGTTAGCGGAAAACACGCCGTTCTTACGGATAAGGTCCTTTGTAAGTTTCTCACCGCCGATGCAGGCCATTACGCCCATTCCGTCGCCTTCGCCGTTTAAGTCCGGAGCGTTAAGATAGCTGAACCAGCAGAACAGGCCGAAATTAGGAGTTCCGTCCTCTCTGTATGTGCCGTATAAGAAGAGCTGCTGCGGGCAAAAATCGTTCCAGTTTTTTACTTGTACTTTTTTCATGTTATTCTTCCTTTCACTTTCGGGAACTGCGTTCTGACTGTTCGAGATTAAACAGGATACGGTCAAGATATTTATCTATTTCCAGTACTTCTTTTTCCGTAAATCCTTCATAGAAGATAGCGTTCATCTTCTGTGATACTTCGTCATACTTTCCCTGAAGTTCACGTGCTCTATCAGTCAGGACTATCAGGGATTGTCTTTTGTCTGATTCGGCTGCTTTTCGACAGATCAGGCCGGATTCTTCCATGCGCCCCAGCATTACGGTAAGCGTATTCTTGGCAAGTCCCGTTTTTTGCGAGAGTTCTACGATCGGCACTTCATCCTTCTGCCACAGAACGTAAAGGATCCGTCCCTGAGGACCGTTGAATTCTTCTACGCCGCTATCCTGCAGAAGACGCTGGAAAATGCGTGACTGCACCTGCTTGATCTGAGATATAAGAAAGCCTGTTCTTGATTCCATATATCCTCCGGAGAATATTAGAATTAAGCAAATAGTACTATATAGAACTATCTCGGTCAAGGTTCTATATAGAACTTTTTTAGGGCCGAATCGGAACAGGACTGATACATCCCGCATTGAGTGTTCTTCCCGCATGTTATAATGACTTTGCCCGGGCGTGGTCTTGGGAACAGGCAATTAAGAGGGACAAAGGATATCCATTAACTGATGATGACAGGAAACAGAATATTCCACATTGTTGAGTTATATAACGCCACAAAGACTTACAGGGAAGGATGCCGGCAGCGATGAACAGTCCGTTGGTCAAATCGTTGAAGACCGTTAAGTCTATGGCCGGATCGGCATCGACGCTTGCGGAGATCAAACGCCACCGCAAAATTGCAGATAGTGCAAGCCGTCTTGCGACGCCCAAAGGCAATGTGGATCGGAGAGGTTTCCGTGTCGGAAAGATCCGCTGTGAGGAGTTTAAGCCTAACCGTTCTTACGATCCTGATTATGTGATCTTATACTGTCATGGCGGCGGATATATCAGCGGCGGACTTGATTACTCCGGAAATCTCGCCGTAAAGCTTGCAATGGCAACGGGATTCAGGGTTTATTCATTTGCTTACCGCCTGGCTCCGGAGCATCCTTATCCGGCTGCGCTAGAAGACGGAAATGCCTTGTGGGATTATATTACAGAGAATGTTGCAGAGGCAGGCCACGTGCTTTTAGCCGGTGATTCGGCAGGCGGCAACATGGTGCTTTGCATGACGCAGAGATTGATCTCTGAAGGAAAGCCCGTGCCCCGTGAGCTCTTACTGTTCAGCCCGTGGACAGACATGACAGGAACATCAGAGACCTATGAATCCAACCGTGATATCGATCCTGTCCTTACTAAAGAGTTCGTAATGAATGCTGCAAAAGCATACATAGGAGATAAGGATCCTGCTGATCCTGCCTTCAGTCCGTTGTTCGGGAGTTTTGATAATTTCCCGCCGGTTTTCATTATGGCCGGAAGAAACGGGATATTATTGGATGACAGCATCAAGCTCAAGGAAAAGATAGATGAGGCCGGTGGCAAGGCAGAACTTGATATAGAAGAGAAAGGATGGCACGTGTATATGCAGATGCCCGGTTCCATGGCCCGCATGGCGATGAAGCGGCTTAAAGCACATGTGTCGTATGAAATATATGGGAAGCGCTAATTGGTACAAGATCGACAATGTCTCGAAAGTTTTTCTGGCCACTGCCGGAAAGCGTGACACACGTTCGTTCCGTCTCAGCTGCACATTGAAGGAAGATGTTGATCCCAAGCTTCTGGAGCAGGCAGTGTTGTCAGCGATCGAAGAACGTCCGCAGGTGCAGGTGAGGATCCGCCGGGGATTTTTCTGGCATTACATGGAGGACACCGACCTTATGCCTGTGGTTAAGAAGGAAGATGACCGGATCTGTCCTCTTCTTTATGTTCCGTCAAAGACGATGCTTCACTATCAGGTGACATATTTCGGGAAAAGGATCAATCTGGATATCTCCCATGTTCTTGCAGACGGAACAGGCGCAATGGAATTCCTGAATATCATCGTGCTTGATTATCTTAAGAGAAAATATCCTGGAAAGCTTGATGACATTAACGTCCATTCAGGAGCTTCTGAAGGAGACCTGAACCAGGACAGTTACCGCCAGTTTTTCGGAAGCAAAAAAATCTCACACGGATCTTCCAAGAAGAATGCTTTTCGACCGGGCGGAATAAAACTTCCATACAATCAATTGCAGTTTTTTGAGATACATCTTCCAACCTCGCAGATACTGCCGAGAGCAAAAGAATTGAAGGTCTCGCTGACGAGTTATCTGGGTGCGCTCTGGATGCTTGCCATCCGTGACGAGATGCCGCCCAGAAAGCGCGATCTGCCGGTGACCATATCCCTGCCTGTAAACTTGCGTAATTATTATCCGTCAAAGACCGCGAGGAATTTTTTCAACAGCGTGAACGTGACGCATGTCTTTGACGGCGAGATCACGCTTGAAGAAATGGCGAAAGAATTTGATGTGGAACTTAAGAGTCAGCTGACCGAGGAAAACGTCAAAAAGCAGATGGATATTTTTGAGACAATGGAATATGTGGCTTTTGTCAGGATAGTGCCGTTGTTTATCAAGCAGTGGGTCGTCAGGTATTTCACGAGAAAATCAGGCAGGAAGGTTACCATGACGTTCTCTAACATGGGTGTGCAAAAGCCCCCTGAGACGCTTGGCGGTTTTATTGAGAATTACAGCGGATTCTGCAGCACCAACACCTTATTCTCTACTATGTTCGGATATGGCGATAAACTGACTTTAGGAGTCTCATCGGCATATACGAACACCGGTGTAGTGAAGAATTTTGTCAGATCACTTTCTGAATCCGGAGTGGATATCACCGTATGTGCGACGGAGGTGATCAAATGAGAAGGTGTCCTTATTGCAACGTCGGTATAGAAGGTGATCTTGTAAAATGCCCTCTGTGTCAGAGCAAGCTTCCCGGTACAGGAGAGGAGTCCTGTTATCCTAAATTCGAAGCGCAGAAAAAGCAGTCGCTGTATTTTAAGATGCAGCTGGCAATCGTATGGGGCCTTTTGATCGTTGGTGCCGGTCTTGATTTCCTGGTCAGATTAAGGCTCCCCGGTTTCCCTGATCTTCACTGGAGCCTGCTTTCGGCCATGTGGCTTATAGGATTTGAGTTTGGGATCATGCGTCAGTTTAAGCCGGGTACCGGATCAGCGGGCAAGGTGACTATGATGGTGCTGATCACGATAGTGATGTGGTGTGTCACGGCTTACTTTTTCGGGTTGATGAAGATTACGCTCGGCCTGGTGGTACCGGTCGTGCTGGCGGCAACGATCACGGCAAATTTTGTGCTTGCTCTGATAGACAAAAACGGAAACACAATGGTATACCTTATCACCTGTTTGTTCATGGGAATCATTCCGAGCATCATCTGCTATTTTGTGAGTGACAAAATGCCTTTAGCCTGGGCTATCTGCCTGATGGTCAGCGTTATTCTTTTCGCGGGTGCCGTCATATTCAAGGGAAGAGCCGTAGCAGATGAGTTCCAAAGGAGATTTCATTTGTAAGTATGCCTGATCGCCTGCTGACAGGAATGCTATAATGATTTAGTTAAAGTAACATTAAGGGATTAGATTTTTAGCGCTAAGGGATGATATTTATGAGAAAAAACAGAGCCGGAATTAAGATCTGCACCGTCATGCTTATGGCATTGGCTGTTGTTATGGCGGGCGGATGTTCGATATTGGATAAATTTGAAAACAGATGGAAGTTTGACCGCGAAGAAGTGGCCGGACTGATAGTGGATAAGGATGCCGATGGCCTCTATGAACTCCTGGCTCCTAATATGCTGGAAGAGACCGATCTGACCGAAGATGATCTGCAGGAGTTTCTTGATAAGTGTGATATCGCGAATACTTCGTCCAAAGACATGGAAAGATATACTGAATATAAATTCCTGGGTGATCCGGGCGATCCTGAAGGGAATCATTACAGGCCGGACGGAAACGAATTTGATTACACGATGTACTACGTAAACGATGACGGTGCCCGTATTTTTATGACAGGTATTCTCTACGATTCCAAAGACAAAGATAATGTCGGTATCTACTACATAGAGTATTTGGAAAAGGATCCTGATACCGGCAAATATAAGGTTGTGGAAGAATTTGGGGAGAGAGCCGACTGACGCTTTATAATGTCAGAGATCCTGTCCGTGATATAATACCTTGAACTAATCGCCCGGGAATATTCCGCGGGACTTTGAACGGAGAATCTAAGAATGCTTGATCAGTTTTCCAGAACGCGGTTATTGCTTGGTCATGAAGGCATGGATAAGCTTAAGAATGCACGTGTTGCCGTGTTTGGCATCGGAGGTGTTGGAGGATATGCCGTGGAGGCTTTGGCCAGGAGCGGTGTGGGTGCTCTGGACCTGATAGACGATGACAAAGTATGTCTTACAAATATTAACCGTCAGATAATAGCAACCAGAAAGAGCATCGGAAAATACAAGGTCGACGTCGCAGAAGAAAGGGTCCACGATATTAATCCTGACTGCACAGTGCGTACATACAAGACGTTCTACATGCCTGATACCGCAGATCAGTTCAACTTCGCTGAATACGATTATGTGATCGATGCCATCGACACCGTTACTGGAAAACTCGAGCTCGTTATGCAGGCCGACAAAACGGGTACACCCATAATCAGCAGCATGGGAGCAGGCAACAAACTCGATCCTACTGCTTTTGAAGTGGCTGATATCTACAAGACTTCGATATGTCCTTTGGCAAAGGTAATGCGCCGCGAATGCAGGAAGAGAGGCATCAAATCTCTTAAGGTCGTTTACTCAAAGGAAGAGCCTACGCGCCCCATTGAAGACATGTCGATAAGCTGCAGGACGAACTGTATCTGTCCGCCCGGCGCCCAGCGAAAATGCACTGAGAGAAGGGATATCCCCGGTTCCACTGCATTTGTTCCGTCCGTTGTAGGACTTATAATCGCAGGCGAGGTCATTAAGGATCTGACAGGATTCGGTTCATAAGAATCCTTATAATGCATCCCATATGCTTTGGCGGTCATACCGAAAACGTCAGGACTGATCTTATATTGATCAGGAAACGTTCGATCCTATTTGATAGATAACATAGTGCATGCAAAGATCGGCCATTTCGATTTCGCTTTCTTTCATCCCATTTTTAAACCAGTCACGCGCTATTGAATTAACTGCAGCCATGGTTCCAACGATACTGTAGTGAAGTTCCGGAGTAACTGTCTCAATCTGGCTTTCGATATATGAAGGTATTTTTTCGAATATGGTTATGAACAGATCAGCTTTTTGAAGCAGGGTAACGGCAGCATTGTTTTCCTTTACTATTGTGAAGAAATCAATAAACCATTTCTTTGGGTTGTTGATGTAATCGGGATCTTTCATATTCTCGATCATACGCGCACCGATGGTTCGCTCTATTTCCAGAACAATATCTTCTTTTGTGTTGTAATTGCGGTAGAAAGACTGCCTTGATACTCCGGCTTTTCTGACAAGCTCAGATATGGTTATCTTCTTGAACTCGTTGGTCTTCAGGAGTTCGAGCAAAGCTGTGCAGATGGATTCGCGTGTGATCCTGTTTGCTTCATTGTTCGACAGGTTACGCAGATGGTTTGAATTAGTCTGAGACACGATGAATTACTCCCCCAAAATACAGTCCGATGTTACAGATTGCGAGCAGACTGTAACAATTAACGGTCAGCGAATTGACTTGAAAAATAGGCGATGTTACAGTCAAATAACCAACTTGATGTTACAAGTGTGACACCGCCATGTCAATAAGCTGTTCGCTTGTACTCAGGGTGCGATCTGAACGAATCGAGTCATTGTGGTTCTTATGGAATTAAATGCGAAAAAAGCTTTGGTCATAATTAATGGGACTGCCGGTACAGGTAAGGCCGGTGCTGTTGAGGATGCCGTTGTTGAAGCTCTTTATTCCAACGGTTATGAGGTAAGTTTATCCAAGATCGGTTCCGGAGAAAAAGCGGTGGATGATGCCGGTTCCACGGATGATTCAGGTATTGTTGTATGCTGTGGCGGTGACGGAACTATTAACCGGATCGTAAACAGATATACAGATTTTGAGAGTGCCCCGGCGTTTGCATATATTCCCTGCGGTCTCACAAACAGTTTTGCCAAGTCTCTGGGATTGACGGAGGATGCCGAAGCATCAATTGATAATGTATTAAATGGAAAATCATGCAGATGTGATATCGGGAAAGTCAATGAGCACGTATTTAATTACGTGGCTTCGTTCGCTTCAGCTTCTTCAATGAATTATGTTACGAGCGAACAGATGAAAAATGTTTTCGGGTACTCGAAATACATACTTTGGGCAATCGGCGAATTGAATATGAATATGGGAGATGGCTTCCACATGGCGATAGAAACCGATGCCGGATCATTTGAAGATGACTATTTTTTCGGAGCCATATCCAACTTAAGTGTTATCGACGGAACTAATCTTAATTATGAGTCATTTAAGAATAATGACGGCGTTATGGAAATGCTGCTGATCAGGAAACCTGACTCGCGTTCGCAGGCAAAGGAAGCACTGAAAGCTCTTCAAGACGGCTCAGTAGATCATCCGCTGATCCAAATATCGCAGATCAAAAAAGCTTCGTTTATTTCCGGTTCTGATATTGCCTGGTCGTTTGACGGAGAATTCGGCGGGATACAAAAGGAAGCCGGATTGGAAGTTCTTAAAGAAGCATTAACCGTATTGGGTGGTCAGCAGTCTGCTTAAATGTACCTTCTACTACAGAACGAGATAACAATTGATTATTAAATGAAGAAGAAATGGTTACTTTTTGAAGCGAGCAGAGATATGGAAATTAGAGCAATACATTATGCTGCCGGACCGGATCTTCTTAAAGAATGCAGAACCCTTGGCGGTTGCAAGATTGGTGAAGCCAAGATAACCGGAGCATATAACTTGCCAAGCAACACGACATAAGAACAATTGCGTTTCCATCAATTTCGAACGGTGCGTTCGGTTATCCTATTCAGGTTTTTATGAAGATGTAGATCCGATAGTAAAAAAGGAAGAGCTGATGGCACTTTTATCGGCTTACAATCCAGAAGTGCATACTAATCCTGATATTTTTCTCAAACTTTAGATTTGCTGTTTATCTTATCGGTTAGTAGCGGACTGATAATCATCCTCTATTTCACCCTTTGTATATCCTCTATTTTACCTTGCAAAATTCCTCTATTTTGCTAAAATGCGGTTATACCAAAGTGTCTTACTTAATTTGGAGGTCCATATGAAAAAAGGTGGATTACAGCCGGAAGGATATATTCCCCGTCTTATAGACAGTGAATTATCACGAAGATTGGATAACATCGGAGCAGTCGAAGTAGCCGGAACAATGTGGTGCGGCAAAACTTGGACTTCGCTTGCATATGGAGAGAGTATAACCAGGATTGGTAATCAAAGCACCAGAATAGCAGTTGAGGCTGATCCCGGAATAGCATTACTTGGTGACAAACCGCATGTCATTGATGAGTGGCAGGATGTTCCTGCTATCTGGGATGAAGTTCGTGCTTCAGTCGATCAAAATGCGGGACAAGCCGGTCAGTATATATTAACAGGATCTACGCAGCCTCATAAGGATGAAGTCCACCATAGTGGCGCAGGCCGTATTTCTACTCTCAGGATGAGAACTATGTCGCTTCAGGAGACAGGGGATTCTAAAGCATGCATTTCTCTTGCCGGCCTGTTCCGTGGAGAATTTACTCCTCAGCCAATAAATCAGAGTCTTTCTCCTATTGTCGAATACATATATCGTGGTGGATGGCCTGCTTTGAATAATAAGACACAAAAGGATTCATCGTTATTCCTTGATAGCTACTTTGATGCTGTGTTTGAAGTTAATATACCAAGATTTGGACTAAATGGTTCCGATGCACGAAAAGTAGCACGGTCTTTGGCCCGTAATCTTGGCAGCGCACCGAAGCTCTCGACTATTTCTCAAGATGCTGGTTTTGATATTTCGAATCCTAAAGCATCGAATGAGAAAGCTTCCGCATATATTCGGGCTTTTGAACAGTTATACATGATCGAAGGAATAACCGGATGGGATGCGCCTATCCGCTCTAAGACAAGATTGAGATTAAAACCAAAGTATTATTTCTCTGACCCGTCTCTTGCGGCAAATCTTCTTAGCGTTACACAGGACCGTATTCTTGAAGAAGGTCAGTTGTTTGGTGTTCTTTTTGAATCTTTGTGTATGCATGACCTGGCCGTATATTCTTCTGTTCTTCCCGGGGCGGGTTTGGAACCGTTGCACTATTACAGAGATTCCGACGGACTTGAGGTTGATGCCATCATTGAATTAAAAGACGGAAGATGGGGTGCTTTTGAAATAAAGCTTGGAGAGAACAAATTTGAAGATGCTGCCAAATCACTATTACGTTTAAGATCAAAAGTGCTTTCTAACCCATTGTCTAATAATCAGGAGCCGGCATTTTTGGCAGTGCTGGTTGGTGCCGGAGAGTTTGCAAGACAGGATAAGGAGACAGGAATATATATCATTCCTATAACAGCTCTCGGTGCATGAATGATTGTATAAATCATCATATATGTGAAAGGAGAAACTATGAAAAGAATAATATTAGGAATGATTTGTTTAATTGATTGTTTTACGAGACAGATAATATAAATGGTAAGGGCATTCAATGAGAGTTCTTGCGGATGAACAGCTCCGGGAAAGATATACAGTATGATGCCACGGGTGAGTGTTTGAACTGTGGATAGATATCTGATGAGACATAGGCAGAACGGGGAAAACTGATCTTATGGTTGAGTATAAGCGTTATGACAGATCTTATGAAGACGAGGTGTTAAAGGTCTTCACAGCATCTTTTGTTAACTATCCTCTTTTTTGGGGAGTTTTCGAGGACCGGTTCAAGTCAGAGACAGAGCTGCGCAGTTTTTATGAGCGTCTGATGAAGGGGATATTCAGAGCTACTGTCCGCAAGGATGACTGCTATATAGGTATTGCGGACGGAAAAGTTAAAGTTATTGTAATCGTAGAGAAACCATCAGACAAACCGGTCGGTTTTTGGGATTATGCTGTAAGCGGAATGGCAGGTATCATAGCGAGGATCGGGATTAGAGACACGCTTAGATTTATGGAAATGTCAGATAGAACGGAAATCGTCGTAAGAAGCATCCCTGAACCCCGTTGGCATTTGTAT
>JAEEGH010004934.1_pt1 | contig 33883 bp, 29 predicted proteins | sample 9134181 | NCBI WGS metagenome assembly JAEEGH01 (sample SAMN16246544, study PRJNA631951) | gut metagenome | biome: gut microbiome; feature: rumen; material: DP-attached | host: Bos | place: Iran: Karaj | collected 2018-10
CAACCTCACCGAGACGATGCAGTGGAACTGGGCTGCCGGTGGCAACAATAACGGTAACGGCATCCTCGCCTGCAACCTGAAATTGGCTTACAAGAAAGACAATATCTCTTGGGAAACCACTTTCGACAGCGACTACGGCTGGATGTGGACCCCGAGCACTGCCTTCAAATGGAGAAAATCCAACGACAAGATTGTCTTCAGCACCAAGTTCGGTTGGGAGTTCCACAAGACTTGGTACCTCACCGTGATGGCCGGCTTCAAGTCTCACTATCATGATGGTTATGACTATAAGATTGGTGATGACAAAATTGAAACCAAGACCTACGCCTACAACTGGCTCTCGCCTTCGTACAGCGACCTTTCTGTGGGTATCGACTGGAAGCCGAACGACATCTTCACCGTATATCTCTCCCCGGTGGCTGGCCGTATTACCACGGTCTTGCAAAGAAATGATGACTCCCTCCGTACCCTTCATGCCAAGTATGGTGTTCCCGACACGGTGAATTTCAAGGCTGAGCTGGGTGCCACCTTCAAGGCAGGTGTCAACTACTCACCGGTTAAAGGTCTCAAAATCCTCTCCACGCTCACCCTCTTTACTCCTTATAAGAAGGGCGTTTTCGGCAATATCGATGTGGACTGGGATTTTGCCATCTCTTATCAGTTCTGGAAAGTGTTGAACGTGACGTTGAGCACATCATTGAAATACTACGATGCCGTCAATATCGAGTGGACCGACAAGCAGGGGAATGTGCATAACAGTCCCCGTGTGCAGTTCCGAGAGATTATCGGATTGGGTATTGGGTATAGTTTTTAGTTGTATAAATGTTTGAATAGGAGGAGGTTGTCGGAATGACATCTCCTCCATTTTTTTATTATTAAAAATGAAAAAAATCCTCCCTATCTTCCTGACTGTCATTCTGATGTTCTTCAGCCAGAGCTGTGGACTGATGAAGATGTATAATATGACCAACTGTGACTTTTCGTTTCAGCGTATAACGGGCATCTCATGGGCTGGCATTGACTTTATGAAAAATGGTTTTGACTACAAATTGTTGGATGTTTCCACCATTGCAAAATGTACAAAAGCCATTGTCAATAAGGATTTTACGATAAATTGCGCATTGGAACTGAAGGCTACCAATCCTGGCAAAAAGGATGCCGAATTGGAAGGTTTTGACTACATATTATATTATGGTAACGATAAGGTCGGGGATGGGGTGAGTACGAATAAGAATAAAATTGTGGTGCCCGCCAAGGGGGGCACTACAACTATCCCGATGTCGTTCCGGGTGGATTTGGCTGATTTGGTGGACATTAAGCATCCGGTGCAGTCGGGTGAGAAGATGGTGAACATCATCAGCGACATTTCCAAGATGGGCGATGGCAACACGCCGTTCGTCGTCAAGTTGCGCCCGCATTTCCGTATAGGCAACAACATCGTGAATGGTCCCTACTTCACCATCCGCGACAATTAGCAGTCCCGTTATGAAGCGTCTTCGCCGCCTGTTTCTTGTTATCTTTCTGTGTGGTACTGCTTTAGTGCTGCACGGACAGCGCTATACGGTGTCCGGACTGGTGACAGACGCCTCCAATGGCGAGTCGGTGAAGAGCATTTTGGTAACGCTGATGGCGGAGGAGGACAAAACGCAGGTTTTCACCTCTTTCTCTAACCAGGCTGGGTTCTATTCCATTACCCTGCCCAAGGGTCGTTACATTTTCTATATCCAATATATGGGTTATCAGGATGTGTTGGACACGCTGGCTGTGGATCAGAATGTGACCAAAAATGTGGCATTGCTGCCTGATGCGGAGGTGTTGGAAAATGTGACTGTGAGCGACAAGGCTGTGGATCATAATGTTACGAGTGCTGATGTGGGAAAGATGGAGATGAAGATTGAGACCATCAAGGCTTTGCCGGCGTTGTTCGGGGAGGTGGATGTGCTGAAGTCGGTGCAGTTGCTGCCGGGCATCCAGTCGGGTGGAGAAGGCAATACCGGTTTTTACGTGCGTGGCGGCGGCTCCGATCAGAACCTCATCCTGCTGGATGAGACCACCATCTACAATGCCGGCCACCTGTTCGGCTTCTTCTCCGTATTCAACGCCGATGCCGTGAAGAACGTGGAAATCACCAAGTCGGGAATGCCGGCCTACTACGGCGGCCGACTTGCCTCGGTGTTGGATGTGGCCCAAAAGGAGGGTAATCTCAAGCAGTTCCAGGTGGATGGTGGCCTCGGACTGATCTTCTCCCGCCTTACCGTGCAAGGTCCTTTCAAGAAAGACCGCGCCTCCTTTATCGTGTCGGCTCGCCGCACCTATATTGACGCATTGGTGCAGCCGTTCCTGAAAAAGACCTCCCCACTCAAGGGTACCAAGTTCTACTTTTTCGACCTGAATGCGAAGGTCAATGTCATTATCAATGAGAAACATAGGCTCTTTTTGGGTGGATATTATGGGAATGATGTGTATGGTTTCAAATCATCGTCGGGCGACACGCGGGCGCAGTTCCGCTGGGGCAACGGTGCGGCCTCCCTCCGTTGGAATTACATCATCAACCCACAGCTCTTCCTCAACACCTCCTTCAACTTCACCAACTACGACTTCTCCACCCTTATGGGCATCAGCGTCTATACCATGGAGATGAGCTCTGGCGTGCGCGACTACTCGTTCAAGACGGAGTTGACCTACGTTCCGGCCTTCCCGCACCAGTTCAAATTCGGCATGCAGTACATCTTCCATACCTTCTTCCCCAACCGCATGTCGGTGGATGCCGGTATCGACGACCTCACCCTGCCGAACGTGGATCCCTATTACGCTCACGAATTGGCCATCTATGCCAACGATGAGTTCGACATTTTCAAATGGTGGAAGGTGAATGCCGGTCTGCGCTACACCCATTTTGAATTCATAGGTCCATTTACTCGTTATGTGTTTGATGGACAAGGAGTTTTAAGCGACTCGATTGTTTATAAGCCGGGACATATCATCAAGCAGTATAACTATGTGGAGCCGCGTTTGTCGATGCGTTTCCAAGTGGCGAAGGCTACTTCCATCAAGGCCTCTTATACCCTCAATTATCAGTACTTGCATCAGGTGGCGTTGGCTACCATCTCGTTGCCCACCGACGTGTGGATGCCCTCTACCGAGATTGTCAAGCCGCAGGTGGGACATCAGGTGTCGTTAGGGGTTTACCAGAACTTCCGCAACAATATGTTCGAAAGTTACATCGACCTTTACTACAAGCACATGAACAATATGGTAGAGTATCGCGATGGTATTAATATACAGGATATTACGCAGAATGCCGACCAGATGTATGTGTTTGGCAAGGGATGGTCGTATGGGGCTGAGTTTTTTGTGAAGAAGGCGGTAGGGCGTTTCACCGGCTTCATCGGCTACACCCTTTCGTTCACGCAACGGAAGTTCGATGACCTCAACGGCGGGAAGCCCTTCTATGCCAAGTACGACCGGCGGCACGATGTCTCCATCAATCTCAGTTACGACATTTTGCCCAACAAGTTGAATGTCTCTGCGGTGTGGGTGTTCGCATCCGGCAATACGATGACCATCCCGGTGGGCTACTATTTTCTGGCGGGCACCATCGTCACCGAGTACAGCGACCGCAACGCTTATCGTCTGCCCCCTTACCACCGACTCGATCTTTCCCTCAATTGGAACATTTGCAAACGCAAACATTTCGAGACCAGTCTCAATTTCTCGGTGTATAACGTCTATAACCGTAAAAATCCCTTCTTCATTTTCTTTGAAACCCAAACTAATTATCAGGAGGGACAGAGTTTCGACATGCAGACCAAGGCGTATCAGATGAGTCTGTTCCCCATCCTGCCTTCCATAACGTGGAACTTCAAGTTCTACTAAAGGAGCGAATAAAAAATTTTTCGATAGGGTAGGGTATTCAAAAAAAATCAGTATCTTTGCAAACTTAAAAAAAGTTAAAACGAATCTGATTTTATGGAGGAACCCATTACCCCTTTCAGAAAGAAAACCCGTTTGCGTTACCGTGTCGCTGTGATTGGTGGCGGTAGTTGGGCAACGGCTATAATCAAGATATTATCAGCCAATTTGGAACATATTCACTGGTGGGTACGTGAGGAGGAAATTGTGGAGGGCGTGAACAAATACGGTCACAATCCCAAGTATCTGAGCTCTACTTTTATTAACCCAAAAGATGTTAAAGTGAGCAATGATTTGCGCCACGTGGTGGCCAAAGCCGACTATGTGATTATCGTTACTCCGTCTGCTTTTTTGCAGAAAACCCTCGAACCGCTCAAGAAAAGTCGTCTCAACAACAAGAAAATTATCACGGCTGTCAAGGGTATTATCCCTGAAAAAATGCAGTTTATCACCGACTATCTGCACGATGAGTTCAAGATTCCCATGTCGAATATGGCCATGATCAGCGGTCCTTCGCATGCGGAAGAGATTGCACAGGAGAAGTTTACCTTCCTCACGGCGGCATCGGTGAACCAGGATTTGGCGCAGAATGTGGCCAAGATGTTCACCAACCGCTACGTGCGCGCCTCTGTTTCGTCCGACATTAAGGGCGCGGAGTTGGCCGTGGTGATGAAGAACATCTACGCACTCGGCGCCGGCGTGTATAGCGGCCTCGGCTATGGCGACAACTTCATCGCGGCCTACATCGCCAACGGTGTGCGCGAGATGAAGAACTTCGTGCGCAAGGTGTTCCCGGGCGAGCGCTGCCTCGACGACTCCGTCTATCTCGGCGACCTCCTCGTCACCGCCTACTCGCGCTACAGTCGCAACCGGATGTTCGGCAACATGATTGGCCACGGTCTTTCCGTACGCGTTGCCCAGCTTGAGATGAGCATGATTGCGGAAGGCTACTACGCCGTGCGCTGTATCCACGAGATGAACAAGAAGTTCGGCGCCGACATTCCCATCGCCGAAACCATCTATGGCATTCTTTATGAAGGCAATAATGTGAGCTCCGAGATGAAGCGCATTGCCGAATATTATGTATAAGGATTATTGAACGCGCATCAACAAATCAACGAATAAACAAATCAACAAATCAACAATATGAAAACCCATACGATTTCCGCTCAGTTTTTGAGCATCGACAAAGTAGAAAAAATCATTAACTCGAAGGCCAAACTCGCCCTTTCGGAGGAGTCGCGCCAGGCGGTGCAGAAATGCCGCGATTTTCTGGATCAGAAGATGGAGAACAGCACGGTGCCGGTTTATGGTGTCACCACCGGCTTCGGCTCACTGTGCAACACTTCCGTCTCTAAGGAAGACCTTTCCACCCTCCAGAGCAACCTCGTGAAGTCGCACGCTTGCGGCATCGGCGATGAGGTTCCGCAAGAGATTGTGCGCCTCATGCTGCTCATGAAGGTGCAGTCGCTGTCGTATGGCAACTCCGGCGTACAGGTGCAGACCATCGAACGTCTGATCGACTTCTACAACAAGGGTGTGTATCCCGTTGTATATCAGCAGGGTTCTCTCGGCGCTTCCGGCGACCTCGCCCCGCTGGCGCACATGTGCCTGCCGCTGTTGAATGAAGGCGAAGTCTATTATCGCAACAAGAAATATCCTGCGTCTGAAATCAATGAGAAGTTTGGCTGGAAGCCCATCAAACTGCAGTCGAAAGAGGGTCTCGCGCTGCTCAACGGCACGCAGTTCATGAGCTCTTATGCAGTGTATCTGCTCATGAAATCGCGCAAACTCTCCTGGCTCGCCGACATCATCGGGGCTGTCTCATTGGAGGCTTTCGACGGCCGTATCGAGCCGTTCAACCTGTCGGTGCATTTCGTACGTCCTCACGTGGGACAGATCCTGACGGCCACCCACATCAACAACCTGCTGATGGGTTCCGAAATCATCTCCCGTCCGAAAAAACACGTGCAGGATCCCTACTCCTTCCGCTGCATGCCGCAGGTGCATGGTGCCACCAAAGACTCGCTGACGCACATTACCAATGTGGTGGAAACCGAAATCAACTCGGTGACCGACAACCCGACGGTTTTTCCCGATGAAGACCTCATCATCTCGGCCGGCAACTTCCACGGACAGCCGCTCGCCCTCGTGCTCGACTTCCTCTCATTAGCCATGTCGGAGCTTGGAAATATCTCTGAAAGAAGAATTTACCAGTTGATCAGTGGCAAACGCGAACTGCCGTCGTTCTTGGTGAAGAATCCGGGCCTCAACTCTGGCTTCATGATTCCACAATACACGGCGGCCTCCATCGTCAACCAGAACAAGACTTTCACCATGCCCTCCTCCTCCGACTCCATCGAGTCGTCACAGGGACAGGAGGACCATGTGAGTATGGGTGCCAACGCTGCCACCAAGGCCTACAAGGTGGTGGAGAACGTGGAGAAGATCCTCGCTATCGAGTTGTTGAACGCCGCGCAGGCTCTCGAGTTCCGCCGTCCGCTCAAGTCGTCGGAGTTCATCGAGGACTTCATCGAGCAGTACCGCCGTTTTGTACCGTTTGTTGAGAACGACACCATCATGTACAAGCTGATGGCCGCTTCCCGCGAGTTCATCCAGAATGTGGATGTGGTGATGGAGGAGATGTAATTCATAAAGAAATATTCACCCTTAAAACCAAATATTATGGAAAAACACGTTTGTGATCTTTGCGGTTGGGTTTATGACCCGGCCGTTGGTGTGCCAGAAGCGGGCATTGCCCCGGGCACTCCGTGGGAGGAGGTTCCCGCCGATTTCGAATGCCCCTTGTGCGGCGCCGGCAAGGACCAGTTCTCGAAAGAGTAGTTGATTGAAACAATGATGAGTCAGGGGATTACAAGTCCCCTGATTTTTTATTTGGGGAAGGGTGTTAATCTCCCTAATAGTTGCAATATCTTCTCTCCTCAAGATATTTTTTGATTTTGGGCGAACGCAGATGGTGGAGCATCATTTTTCGTGCTAACCGTTCATCCTCCTCATCATCACACTTTTCACCCTCTTTATAGCGACTTAGAACCTTTCGGTCGTACATGAACCACGCCCAATCCTCCACTGCCCGCTCATTGTTTTTCTGTCTTTGAGCAAAATCACAAACTGCATTGTAAAGGTTGGTCCTGAAATCCCGTATGTCACATAATGTGTACAAAAATTCGTCTACGTAATGCAAACCATCCGTGTGATTCTCATCAAACACTCCCGATTGAAACAATGAGAAAATCCCTGTAGCATAGTAGTGCTCGAAATCAATATCGTCAGGCGGAAACATCAATTCTTCAAAATGAAAGACTAATTCTGGATTTTCCGCATCGTGATAGAGGTAATGCGGCACGTCTGGCTCCTCGATACATCGCTCAGTCCAACGCAGCAGGTCGGCTACGGGATCGCTGCCCCACACGCCTGACAAATGCAGTTCTGCAACCACTTCGCCGTCAATGCGGATGGTCGTATCCACCCAGCCCGCTTCGGGGTCATCGAAATGGAATTCCACCTTTTTCACTTGTTTGAAGTCGCTTTCCGCAATCGCGGCGTACATTTCGGCTCGTTTCTGGAGCCAAAGGCTAAGGTTAGTATTTTCCATCATTTTTCATTTCTTTAATATTCAAATCAGACCATCCGTCTGCTTCTTTATAGCGTTTCAGACTGCCTTGAGGTACATATACGGTAAAATGGCTGCAGCAGCCGTAATCCAAACGCCACATCCTGTCCACATGTGATATTTTAGGAGGTGTACTTGCGTCCACAATTATTTTGCGCAATGAGGTACATTCGTCAAAAGCCCTGTAATCAATGGTTCTCAAATAGCGGGGCAGATGAATTTCTTTCAAGGCAGAGCATCCGTCCAATGCGCGGTGGCCAATTTTCTTCAACGATTGTGGGAACACCACTTTTTTCATTTTTGAAAACTCTGCCAAAGCGAAATCACCTATTTCTTCGGTACCCTCTCTCACCACAAACTCTTCACGCCAAGCGTTGGGCACCGCAATCAATTTCTTCCCATCCTTGGAATAAATAGCGCCGTCCATCGTACACAAATAAGGGTTTTCTTTTGCCACAATGAACTCTTTTACATCAGGGCATTTACGGAATAATCCCCCAGACATATACCGCAGGGTGCTTGGAAAAATAGCTTCTTTCAAATTGCCTTTTCTCACTTCAAGCCAATATTCGTTTACAATTTCCTCCAACCCTTCATGAAAGGTAATGTGTTCCAGCGATTCGCACCATTCCAATGAAGTCTCATGAATTCTTTTAACAGAAGAAGGGACATCCAAAGTTTTCAGTTTTTTGCATGCGGATATCATTTGCATCGGGATTTCCTCTAGTTGGGAGGAAAGTTTGAGGTGTTCCAATTCTGCGCAATAGCGGAATGCGAGGTCGCCGATGGATGTCACACTGTCAGGGATTTCTAAGCTACGGATTTTACTGCTTTGGAATGCCCATCCTTCAATTCGGACAATTCCGTCCGGCAATTGAATGCTTTTAATGCGGCTATCCATAAAAGCCCCAAATCCGATGACTTTTGTACTGGCAGGCACGGTGAAATGCTTGTGCGGGTACGCTGACGGAAAAGCCACCAGTGTGGAGAGATCTTTGCTGTATATTACACCGTCAACGACTGTAAAATAAGGGTTTTTCTCCGCCACCTCAAAGGCTTTTATCTTGCAGTCTGCAAAACTGCTGCCGTCCATCTGCTTCACTTTTGCAGGTATGCGGATAGAGGTGAGAGATGTGCATCCGGAAAAAGCGAAACTGGAGATTTTTTGCAAACTGTCGGGTAGTATCAGTCCTGTCAGATTCGGACAATTTGAAATTCCTTTTACTGTCTTCAGACCTGAAGGAAGAACCAATGTCTTTAGCTTTTCCGAGTTTGAAAAGCCTGCGTCTTCGTGCTTGCCTGCCGTGTTTTGGATGCCTTTTGGAAGAATTAAAGTTTCTAATTGGGCTTGATATCCAAAATGAGGCAGGTCACTGCCATCAACGTATGTGGCTTCACCCATATCAAGATGTTGGAGAGGTGCTGCGTTTTCATAGTCTGGAGTGCCATCTTCGTCATTCTCATCTTCAAAGTCACTCCAAACCGTACACATTTCATCCAGCACATCATAAAAGTCATGCCGCCCCAATTGTCCCGTAATTTTCAATGAGACAACATTATTACGGTCTTTTTCCGGCAATAATTCCGAAAGGGTGTTGGGCTCCTCTAAATGGATGACCATTGTATCTTCCATAAAACTGTTATTTAAGAATCACGCTGCAAAAATATACAGGCACTGCGCCAAAAAGCGGGCCAGTAAAATTGTTTTCCAGAAAAAAAACTACTCTTCTGCCGCCTCCAAGTGCAACTGTTTGATTTTCTCTGCGATTTCTTTCGGCTCCAGCACTTTCAGCCAGCGGCCGCGGGAGAGGATCTGTGCCAAGAAGTCGCTCGTGGGGTGCAGACAGACCTCAAAGTCCACGTAGTCGGCTCCTACCGCCAGCTCCTTCTGCGAGTGATGCAGCGGCAGGTCTCGCATGGCATACCGCTCGTTGCCGAACGCCCGAAGCACCATCCGCTGTTTTGGCTCGCTGCCACCCTGCATAATGCCGTAATAGTTGGAGAAATAGGTCTGTGCATCAAAATCCGGGGCCAGTTCAAACGTCTTGTCCAGCAGTTCCATTTCCGTGATGCGGTCGAACGAGAGGGTGAGGAAGCCGCCGTCTGCCATACGTCCCAGCAGGTACCAGCGGCGCCGGAATAGTTTGATGCAGTAGGGCTCTATCATCCAGTGGCTTACATGATCCTTCCCATAACGCTGGTAGCTGATGGAAAGGCACCGGTTTTCACGCATCGCCTCCACCACCATTGGCAGGTGCTCGCTCTCGCTGGGGATGCTTTCGAGCAGGATGCGGTCGTGCAGACCACGTGCTTCACTCACGATGTTGCTGACCGTGAGTGTGCTCAGCATCCATTGCTGCACGCTCTCCTCGCGGAACAGTTCCGTATCGTCGATATAGTAGCGGTTTTCGTTATCGCACTCGATAATGATGCCGAACATCTCCTCCACTTCGGTGCGGTGTCGGCGGAAGGTGGTGCGGCTGAACTCCACTCCGTCGCTCATCGCGGTGCGCAACCAACGTTCGTTGATTTCGCGCAGTGTGATGCGCCCCGCCCGTCGGATGGTGCCCACCAGCCATACATATTCTTTAAAAAGTGCAGATGCTTTCATGTTTCGATAATTTTGGCAAAAATAAGAAAAAAATCCGTCAGCAACGACTCCATCGCACGTTTTTGAGGGATGCTTCCAAACCTGCGAAGTCAAGCGAGGGCAGCGGCTCCTTACATGGGGCATAACTGCACGGGGCCGCCTTCTTGTCCCACGATACGGAGCAGAAGTTCTGCGGCGGGCGGCACTCCAAAAGGCAGGAAGGACTCTGAAAGGGCTTTCCGTCGGCAACGGCGGCTAACTGTTTAGATGTAGGCGTGTTGGAAAACCGTTGCGGCACAAGGATAATCTGATCGGGAGTCAGTATTTGCGACAACTGCTGATAGACGGTTGCGGCTTTATCGATTTTGTCGGTGCCCACAAGCAAGTTCACCCCCGGCTTGATTCCGATGCCGGCAATGCGTTGCACGAGGTTCAGTACTCTTTCCACTTCCTGCGGATTCTCGGGCTGGTGGATGGTGACGTGGATTTTGTCGGGCTTATGGGCAAGCAGATTGTTCCAAGCATCCTCTTTCTCCAATGGCAGTCCGTTGGTAGTGACAGAGAGATAGCATTGTGGATACAAGGCATCGATAACATCAAAAACATCTTCATACTCAAAGGGTTCGCCGCCACCGAGCGAAACGGCCTTTACGCCGTTGCGGATGCAGTCGGAGGCAAAAGCGATCACTTCCTGAGGTTGCCACAGGGTGTTCCCTTCCCGCGTGCTGTGGTTGTAGCAGAACGGGCACTGCTTGCTGCAGTAGTTCGACAGGTCGATGGACAAAAGCTCAATCATTTTCCTTGTTTGATTCTTTCCATCTCTTCCACAGAGATGATATGAGGAATTTTCTTCCCTTGGTAGGGCATTGCCGCCAGCCGTTCAATCTCCTCGCGGTGTGTTTCCACCTCCGGCAGCAGGTACATCGGATAAGAGACGCCATTGATTTCTATGCTGTTATCTTTAAACGAATAAACTGCTTCCATAATGGCCTCCGCCGCGCCGCTGATCAGAATTACTCGCGGGTTGAAGCGAGCCACTTGGTCTTCCAGCCACTGCTTGTTCTTACGGAAGAGTTCCAAAAGTTTGCGACCGTTGACGTGTTTGCGGATGTCTTCTTCGGAAGGCCATGATTCGTACTCCCGCGAAGACCATTGGCTTGGGTTGCATCTTATTTTATAGGGAATTTTGGGAAGGAAGGAAAGCCAGATGCTGAAAGGGATGAGGGAATCGGATTTTATTTGGCGGTCATAGTCCCATTTTTCAAGAGGATGCGTAATCACTAATATGGTGGGTTTGTTCGTGAAACAATGGTCTGTCCACGAATGACATTCCCTCCCGCAATTGTTACAGTCATATTTTTCACATTCGGAACAATAATGGAAAAATTCAGACGGCAGGATGATTTCTGTGCAGAGGTAGGCCTGATTTCCATCGGTTAAAGGCAGCAGTTCATACTCGCACCCATCCACCATCTCCGTTGGGGAGTCGTAGCCTGCAGAGACCGAACAAGGGTGCCATTCGGCTATTTGGAAGTTCTTTGTCTCTTTGAACTTGACTGGTAAGCGTAAGACCCTTCTTCTAAGTTTTTCGGGTACCTGTTCCAGCTTTACGGGATGCTCGGGTACATTCATGCATTCCGGAAGGAATCCCGTCCAATAGGGTTGGTGAAAAATATAGTAAGGGGCTTTGTCAAACTCTTTAGTATGAACAACTTTCTCATCTTTCCACTCATCGTTCATCCAATAATCTTGTTTCTTGAATACTTGCAAAATGATTCTTTTGTCAAGCATTTTCTGGAGAGTGAAGTCTTGCCGGATTTGATACTGTCCTTCTTTTTGAGTCTCTGATGTGCATCTATTGGCATCAATACTGTATAAACCACGCGTTTCTGACACGCAACACTCAAGGTCAAAATCGGGATTCTTTGCCAGTTCGAGGAATTCGTCCACCTTTGTCGTATCAATTTGGATGACGCAGTCCCACCAATTTTCCTCCTTCTCTGGGGAATACGGAGTACTTATCAAATCATCAATTTGATCATCCGTCAGTTCAATGGGAATCTTTTGTTCGCTTTGATAGTCCTCCCAATGCCCCAAAATGAGATCTTCTATACAGGTTTGTTCTGTCTGCCACGGTACTGGACCATTATCGTTGAAGTCCATGATGCCCACATTGCCGTCCTCGTCGGCAATATACCAAGCAGTATCCATCGAGTGGGTGGCGGGATATTCTTTGTGTAGTTTCATGGTCAGATATGCTTTACAATATTGCTTATTGCAACATTCGTTTTGTCATCAACATTCAACATCTTCTGAACATACTTGGAGAACAAGTTTTCCAATTTCTTTGCCTGTTCCGGATTCAACAATTGGCCGGAATGTCCCCTGTGCCACTCGAAGTCGGGAATAACTTCCTGTAGCTGTGACGTGGTAATGATGGTTTGTTTTTCAGGATTTACGATGAAGTTGGGCTTCATATCCATATAGTGGATTTTCCGTCTGTTTTTGTTTGGATCCCAGTCTTCATCGGCGTATGGCTGCGAAGTGAATATGCCGCTCATCACGACTCCCGTGTTCCCTTCACCCACACGTATCATATAAAAGCGGTCTCCCATTTTGGCCTTTTCCCACTCGTAAACGCTCCAATTGAAACTATAGTCATTAATATGGCCGATGCTTTCTATATGGTTTTCCATGGAATTTGAAAAGGCTGGATTCCACATCAGGATAAAGGTCTGCTGCTTATCATTATACCCGTTGCCAGGATAATTGTGAGGGTCTTTTTCATACTGGCTGCTCGTTTTCACAATCCTTCTACCCTGTAACCAAAGGTAGCCACGAACAGCATCCCCCTTGGATGGTTTCTCATCAAAGAATGAGGTTTTTGCAACAAGCGGAATTATCAGATTCTCGTCTTCTTCGTTGTGATGAACAGATATCTCCATGCGGTAAAAATCACGTCCGAGCAGCTTCGTCTTCCTCACTTTGGATTTGACCGGCGACCAAAATTCCGCATCATCGGGGTAGCGGTCATCGTGTTGGAGACATGTCACAAACATTTCCATGCTCATCTTCATGGGCAAAGCCTTGCCATTGCTGTCACGCCGAACAACAGAAGGATCTGACCTATGCATCTTTTCAACGGTTTCAGGGTCAATTTCAAATGACATTTCACTGTCAGGCACCTTCTCTGCATTGTATGCGATGGCAGACAAGGCGAAGTTGTAGGTTTCTCCGATCTTGTATTCGGCCTTGTGCAAAGGGTAGTCCGCATCAAAGAACCTGAACTCCATTTCATCCTTATAATCGCAGCAAAGCACAGCCTCGATTCCGTTGGAGAACTCATGGATTTTCGTCAGTGTCATGGGTACACCTGTCTCATTCATAACATAGGGGAAGGCACTCCTAAAAATGTTCCCGTTTTCTTCTGCCTCCAATAATGTTCTGATTGTAAGGTCTTTGGATTCGTCCAGAGATATGGCCAATATTTTGGCATCATACTCTCCATTATCATCATTAGCTTTAATGCTCGCGTCCCCAATGTAGTTATTGGAAGAAGTAATCACTTTAAAAAGGTCATCTGTTACATTTTCAATGTCTTCGACCACACAGTCCCAATGGGAGCCGTGTCCTTGGTCAGGGTCAAATCTCCTATCTTCTTTCCTTGACTTTTTTGTTCTTTTATCCGCTTTTTCGTTTTGGGGTGTCACGCTTACTGATGGAATGTTTTCGTCTGTATTTCCGATTACTTGCGAGTCTAAAAGTTCCACGTCAAATCTAATGTTCCAAACACAGGCATTGCCTTTGGGGTTCGTTTTCAGGGTGTCGTCTTCAAGAAAATCACAACGCTCAACCGCGCTTTCTGAATGACCTGTTATTTTCATAGTTAGCGACCTGTCTTCATTTTTGAATATGATGTATTTCAAACTATCTTTCACCCAATACGGGAAAACACCATTGTTCCAAAAATAGCAAGCGAAAAAACTTTCTGGCATTTCATCGCAGTTCAGGATGAGATTTCCGTCAATATTCTCCAATATAGTGGAATATGAGTTCAGATGAATAGGAATGTCAATGTGTTTCAAGATGCCGTTTCGCAAATCATCGAATAACATTTGAGGAACTTCAAGGATCATGCTGTTGCCTTCATCGGGCACTTCATTTTGATTATTCATTGCAATGGTGTTCTTCTCTTTCATAACATACTATTTTAAATTACGCAGCAAAATTACAACCCGACTACGCCAAAAAGCGGGCCATAGTGAGGAGTTTTTACGAGATTATCCCTCAATTGGCAAATCCTCTTTCGTGATTTCCGCCAGCTTTTCCGATGTGAGGTCCACCTCCGATGAGAGGCGGTTGGCCTGATGCTGCAGGGTGCGCTCGAAGACGTTGCGTACGAAACGGGCGTTGCCGAAGTTCGCATCCTTATGCGCCACCGCCTCACTGAAATATGCTTTCAACGCCACCGCTGCCTCTGGCGTGATGGTGTATTCGAACTCCTTGAGTCGCTTAAGAAATATCTGGTAAAGTTCATCGGCATTGTAGTCCGGAAACTCGATGTAGCGGCTGAACCGAGACTGCAATCCGGGGTTGGAGTTGATGAACGCCTTCATCTCATTCGTGTAGCCGGCTAAGATTACCACCAATCGTTTGCGGTCATCCTCCATGCGCTTCAGCAAGGTTGCGATGGCCTCCCTGCCGTAATCTTTCCCGTCGCCAAGCAGAGAATAGGCCTCATCGATGAAAAGTACACCACCTAAAGCGTGGTCGATGACCTTGTTTGTTTTGACGGCCGTCTGACCGACATATTCTCCGACAAGTCCAGAGCGATCGGTTTCCACCAAATGACCTTTTGAAACCACGCCAAGTTCCTTGTAGATGTTGGCGAGAATCCGGGCCACGGTGGTTTTCCCGGTTCCGGGGTTGCCCGTGAAGACGCAGTGGTAGGTGATGGGGGAGGCTTTCAAGCCCTTTTGGCTGCGGGCATTCTGAATGCGAATATAGTTGGTGAGTGCTGTCACATCCTGCTTCACACTGTCCAGACCAATCAAGTCGTCCAAGGCTTTCCGCGACTTGAAATCCCCACCCAAAGGAGCTTTATAGTATTCTGTTTCAGGCATGGCTTGGTCACCCGCCACCGAAATGTTGCTCCCATCGCTTTGCAGTTGCATGATGGAATTCAGAAACTTCGCCTCTTCTTCTGTAACTGTATTGTCAGCTTTTGCCATGATGGAGGCGAAACGGTACAGCAGCACCAGATATTTCTGCTTTTGAAGCTCGTCGATTTTGTCCAAGATATGCGCCACCATGAAAAAATTCGAGTCTTCGGCGTCATGATATGAAAAATAGCACTCTTTGAGGGCAGTTTCCGCCATAATATGGTTGGAGGAACGATACAAATCCCGATAGTTGTCGTAGGAGAGTCTCTTCCCTCCCATTGTCCGCTCCATGAAATAAAAGAGCGCATAACTGGTCTTGTCGAGACGGTCATACGGGAGGTGAAGCCCTCTGCCGCAATGTGCCATGTCTACCCAAAAAAGATACTGAATTTTGTTGGTAGGGTCTTTAATCGTTTCATCGCCATCGTGCAACACAATTCCTTCAGACGCAGCATCCCTGAACTCCTGCGAGGAGATGGCGGAATCATACACAGTCATCATGTCATCCACCACTTTGCTGATTTTTTCGAAGTAGTCGCGGTCGATTTCCTTGTCCTGTCCAGTTTCAGAATAAGTGGCCTTTCCAGACTGACTTTTTGATTTTGTGGAGGAAGTTTTAGGTTCCTTAAATTTACTTTCTATCCAGACTAAAAACGATACAACCGCAACAAAAAGGATGCCATAGAGCACAGGGTGATCCGTGCTTAACAAGAGAACTGCCAAGATGATAAAAACGATGAAGCATCCTACTTTTTCCATTTAAGAAGACCAATTGATTTTGAAATTGCAAAAATACAAATAATATCGCATCTGCTTCATTTTTAATTTCAGTTCGGCCTTCCTGCCCTGCCCAGCACCTCCTTCCCCGTTTCACGGCTGTACAGGATGCCATCTTTGGAGTAATAGACCGGGTTGTCGGGGTGGATTTCTACATAAGGCTTGTCTTCTTCGGGGTCGTCAATCATCTCCTCGAAATAAAAGTCGTAGGCGATCTCAGTCAAGGTGGAGGGAAGGGAGACTTTTTTTATAGCTGTGCAGCAGAATGATGCTGATTCAATGATTTCAACGCCTTCTGGAATGATAAGTTCCTCGTCAAGTATATTGCCCTCAAAGGCACAAGAACCTATTCTTCGTACATCTTGCGGGATATCAATGCGTTTTATTTCATTAAAGAGAAAAGCGCAATCTGGTATAGCCATTAGGGAATTGGATAGACGAAGATTTTCAATCTCGCAGTTCTCAAAGCTGAATTCGCCAATGGATTCTATGCTGTCGGGCATAAACACATTCCGTAGTTTTTTACAGTAGGCAAAGGCGTAGTCATCGATGATGCGGACATTGGCTGGTAATTCAAGAGACTCAATCGTCTCATTGCCCGCCACTGCGCACCTTCCGATAATTTCCACATCAGAATCATCCACAAAGTCAAAGTCTTCAGGAATATGCACAAGGACACGCCCATTGTCACAGGTGACTACGCTACCCCATTTCCTGAAAATCGTGCCGTATTTTCTGTTGAGAATCATCTTTTCAAGGAGATTGACAACCTCATCCTCTCCCAATTTCATGAGGATTTGCTCTTCGTATGTTGTTTCATGGGGATTGTCTTTTGCCCATCGGCCCACATTCAATCCGCTGATATCCAGTTTCCAACTATAATCATATTGGAGTACATTGGCCATTTCAGCCAGTTCGTCATCGTCGTATTCTCCGCAAATGGCAATGGTGTCGGCGCAACCATACAGACTGCACCACATGTCAAAATCTTTGGCAGGCCCGTGGAAAACCGCGCGCTCCCATTGATGTTTCTTTTCATCCAGATAATGATACGCTTTCAAATCTTGTAAAAGACCTGTACATTGCTCCAAAGTGAGTTCGGGACCATCTTTGATGTCCAGTCTGTTCTCGACAATATCATAGAGAATGCTTGCCACGGTAGGATTCTCACCGATACGTTGAACGTACTGTTCGAAACTTTCGCCCTCTTTCTGATGCAGAACTTCAACGGCATCCACTACTGCCTTGGGAATTCCCTTCTGTATCAGTTTATCTGTGGTGAAATTAGGATTCATCAAAACGTAGTGCAACAAGCCCACCAGAATCTTGGCATCCGAGTATAAATTATTGGTTTCCCTGAGTGCACGTTTGATATAGGGCTCGCCATACTCATCGGTCATTCCATAGTATGCTTCTTTTGCAATATCCAATGCTTTTTGAAACAATTCCTGATTGTCAACTTTCCAGACTTTGAACTCAATGGGAATGATTTTCCCTGCCTCTTTCATTTTTTTTGCGAACTCTTTTTTTACGGTTTCCAAGTCGTCACCAACTACTTCCACATCATCCTTCACAGAATAAATTAAAAATTCGCCATCGTCCGTAATTTCAATGCTGGCACGATAGGGTCCGAAATCATCTTTATCAGGCATAACGTCCTTATCAGTGACATGCGATTTGAGCGTCAGCGTACCAAACATGGGCTTGTTTACCTCCAAGAAATCCTCCCATAATTTCTCCAGTTTTTCGGCATCTTCGGTGGGGAGTAAGCGTCCCGAATGTCCGCCACTCCAGTCAAAAGAGGGAATCTCCTGCGACAGTATTTCGGTGGAAAGGATGGGCAGGATATCGGGATCAATGACCGTATCGGCCATCAAGTCCATATAGTATACCTCGCGGCCTTTTCCCGACCAGTCCTCGCCTTTGTATGGCTCCGAACGGAAGCGGCCGCTCATGCAGATGCCCGTTTTGCCCTCACCGCATCGCACCATAAAGAAACGGTCGCCCTTGTGCGCTTTCTCGTGCTCCCAGACGCTCCAGTTTCCCACATGAGCATTGTTTGACAAATCTTCCCTCAGCCTTTTTACGGTATAGCTGGAAATCCCCGGATTCCAGAAAAGAATGATGGTGTTCATAACCTACTTTTTTTATTTCAACGCTGCAAAAATACGAAAGAAGTGCGCCAAAAAACGGGCCAGCAGAAATTTTCTGAAATTTTTTCTTATCTTTGCGGCGCAAAAACAAAGGGCTTCTGCCCACTGAACCTGAGACGAATGAAACCACTTGTCCCTATCCTGATATTGCTGCTGGCGCTGGCCAGCTGCGGCGAACGAGAGAAATTCCCCGTGGAACCGGAGATCACTTTTGTCAGCCTCGAAAAGATTGACAACGGCACGAACGTTGACGACAAGGCCACCCTCACCTTCCATTTCCAGGACGGCGACGGCGACATCGGACTCGGCAGCACAGATATTAACCCGCCATTCGACAGCTCGTCAGCCTATTATTATAATTGTTTTATCGATTATTATAAAAAGGTAAATGGCGTTTTTCAAAAGATTGAATTCCAGGACATTACATTTAACCAAAGAATCCCTCGACTGAGTAATAGCGTGCCCGAATCCATAGAAGGCGATATCAGTATCGACTTGAACATCAACGACTACGATCTGACTCATCCTACCGACACCATCTTGTTTCATTGCCGCATTGTGGACAGAGAGCTGCATGAGAGCAATGAGATTGAGACCACTCCATTGGTGGTGCGGAAGCGATAGTTTCATTTCAATCCATTCAATATTAAAATGTTATGCATAATTGGGTGAAGATTTTCCTAAAAAATAAGTCGTGGATGATCGGTTTGACAGCTGCCATTCTGCTGTCAGCTTGTCATGTCAAAAACGATAAACAGGAGTTTCAGACCAATAAAGTCGTGACGGAAGATGAGGAGGAAATTGCAAGTGAGAAAAAGGAAATGAAGGAACATGTGGAGTATGTGGATGGCTTGTTGAACCGCGTGGAGGATATCATTAACCGCATGTCTGTCATTGATGAAGAAAGCGATGAGTACGATCGTTTGGATGAAAAGGTTTTGGATCTCTATGACGAATTGGATAGTCTATATCTTACTCCTGAACAGGGAGTTAGGGCAGAGATTTTATTCGACCTTTATTGCGATGTATAAGAGGGGAGATGGCATTAGGATGACTTTTTTGTGAATATTTCTTCAATTCTGCACTGACAGGCTTTTTTGGTATAGTTTTTGCTTCTTTTCCATTGTAATTTTATGCCAATGGAAAACGAAAGAGGGAATATCATACAGGAGGTGATGCTGATGGATGCCGACTTGCGCCGGTATGCCGCTTCGCTCACTCCCGTTCGGGAAGATCAGGAGGATTTGATTCAGAATACCTATCTGAAGGTTATGCTTTATAGCAACCAGTACCGTGAGGAGACCAATCTGAAGGCATGGGTGTTCACCATCATGCGCAATACTTTTTTGAACGAATACCGCAGGAACCAGCGCAACTTGGTGGTGTCGGAAACCCATGTGCCGCAAGGGTATGAGAATTTTCGCTACAACCCTGCTGATAGTGCTGATATTCAATATTTTGTAAAGGATATTAATGGACGCATAACTGCGAAAGACCCCGACCAGCGCAAACCGTTCGAGATGTTTGTGGATGGATATAAATATCAGGAGATTGCCGATGAGATGGGACTTTCGATAGGCACGGTGAAGAGTCGTATCTTCTTCATTCGCAAGAAGTTGATGGAAGAGCTTCGCGATTATGTGACACCGACTTTCCCGCGTACGGCTTAGCTGGCGGCATACAACAGAGAACGGCGGTGAGGATGGGGATGAGTGTCGCCCCCGCATATCTTTCCAACATACATTCTACAAATAAGTTAAGGACAAATGTTGCGATAATGATGGCGCCGGCCATGCTTCGTTTGCGCACGCAGGTGAAGAAGGCAATGCCAAAAATAGCGACAAACAGGATCAGTCCGGGTAGTCCGATGCCCAGCCACACCTGCAAGTACTGGTTGTGACAGTTGAACTTGCCGGATGAAATGTATTTGTATTGATGTTCAACAGATTTCTCGTGCAGTTCATCAAGCACGTCGCCCGTTCCGATGCCGCAGAACCAGTGTTCTTTTCCGATTTCCATGGCGTTCTTCCACAACGCTATACGAATGGCGCTGCTCTCTCGCGGGTCGTCGCGGTCAGCGGTCTTCAGGTTGATGAAACTGTTGGCAATGCGGTTGTCGCAGTTCTTGGTCATCCGTCCGTGTTCCTTGTAGATGTATCCGGCCACACTTCCGATGATGGCGGCCAGCACCAGCGCGGTGAGCAACCACCGCCGCTTTCCACGGTTCAGTGCGATGACAACATAGATGAGCAGGGTGGCGCCGAACAGCATAAATCCCATCTTCGACTGCAAAAAGAAGATGTGTATGGGCAGAAATAGCAGGGTGATTCCCATCAGCACCGCCACCCCGATGCCCACTCGGCGATGCTCTGCCCACTCGTTTTTCCGCAATAATAACTCCGCTGCGATGATCCATGCAATAATCTCATACATAGCAAAATAGGATGGGTGACAGAAGGTAAGCGGAATGGAGGTCTGCAGGCAGGCGTGCTGGTAAAACAGGTGGAAGGTGAAACCGGTCTGGTGGTACATGTAGGCGGAGTGCGCCATGCTGATGATGGCCCACAGCAGGATGGGCACCACGAAAAGGATAAGGCTCAGCACAAACTGCCAGCGTTTTAGCCTCGGGATGAGCGGCATGACGCAGATCGGCGCCACCAAAAACCAGATCTTGTATTCCCAGTCGGAAATGGCCTTCCCCACATTGGCCGACAGCAGAGGACTGAACACGTAGCAGAGGTACAGCCCGAGGAAACAGGCGGCAAGCGGCAACAAACGACTCTCTTTCAGGGTGTTGTAGCGCTCCTTCCAGTTCCACTCTATCATCGCCATCAGCAGCCACAGGCACGCAAGAGTCAGAAAGAGAAACTGACTCGCGATGAACGCCCCCGCTGTGAGAAACAGCAGGGCAACGTTGATGTGGTGGAAGATTTCTTGTTGGCGGGTGTTGGACATGGTGGGTTAATCGTGAAAACGCCAGGTGATGCCGACGGAGAAGCCGGGGCTCTGCATCGGATAGTCGGGCGTGGTGAAATAACGGAACCCCATCAAACCACAGAGCAGATGGGTACCTTTGAAGAATATGTTGATACGCTGAACGCGGATGGCAAGGTAAAGGTCAAGGTAGCAGTAGTTGCCCACCTTCACCTCGTGCTGGTGGTAGAACTGGTGCAGCAGCGGGTAGTAGGCATCCGCATAGTAACTGGTGTTGTAGGCGGCGTTCAGCCCCAATTGCAGTTGGGCTTTGTTTTTGAAGATGTTGAAACGGTAGAAAAGGTCGAGTTGGCCGGCAAAAACAGGCACCTGTATCACATCCTTGTTGGAGTATTGCAGGTATCCGTTGAAAAGGATGCCGAGCCCTTTGTAGCGGAAGGGAGCGTAGAGATGCAGCTGGATGATATTGGCGTAGGCATCCAACAGGGTAGGAGTGAGTTCTTCATTGAAATACACGTAGTTGTGGAGCATATAGTAGTTGAACTCTATGCGATAGTCCTTGTACTGCCAGTAGGGGGAGAGGCGCACGATATTCTCCTTTTTCCATTTCAAATTCCAATAAAATTTATTGTCAGAAAAATGGGAGAAGATGTAGTCGGGGGTGAGGTAGAAGAAGTCGAAGTCGCAGCCGATACGGTGGTTCTCTTTTTTGTCTAATCGAGCCTGGATGGCGGCGGAAAAATAGAGGTCGTTTCTCTGATAGCAGCCGCCCGACACGCTGGCACGGCTCTCTTCGTTGGGCTTGCGTCCTAAGGTGTAGGCGAGTTTGGCGTGCAGGTCGATGACTTTGAGGAGACGGATATGCGCTTGCGCAAAAGGTATGAAGGAGTTGCCGAAGTAAAATGCCGACTGGAAATGGGTGTACTCATGCGTGATACCGCCAGTGAAATGCACAAAGTTGTTTGGGTTGATCGGCTCTTTGTATGGCCTGAAGGTCGAATACTGTAAGGTATTGCAAATGGTGTAGAAGGTCAGCGAGTCCTTGATGGAGTCGGTGGCGAGAGAGTAAGGACTGTTGGGATAAGAGAGGGAGTCGGTAGGGGAGTCGCTGAAAAGATAACTCTGGTGCCGGAACTGGAACGTATGGGTGAAGGTGCCCCAGTGCTTGTCGTTGCCGCTCTTAGTCTTCTTCTTCGATTTGATGTTCACATACTGCTGGAACATCAGGTCGTGGGTGAGGGTGCGCGAGGTGGCATCGTAAAGTTTCATATTGTAGCCCGACAGCAGTTTGGAGGTGTGGTCGTAAAAGTCCTGTATGTTCTTCAAACCGCCGTTTTCCTGCATATTGAAAAAATTGATGATGTAACTGATGCGGAAACCATACACCTCGTTGCGCGTCTGGAAATGACCGAGGATGTCGGCTACGATATTGCGTGTGTTCTGGTTGCTGAAATACCCTTCATTGAGATAGCCGCGCAAGTTAAACGCGATGTTGAAAAGGTCGCGGATGTTCTGCACGTGGGTGGCATAAAGGGTGTTCTCGGTCTCTAAACTGTAGGTGTACGCAATTTGGGTATAGGAAGTCTTTAGTTTGTAGTATTTTAAATCGCTTTGATTTTTGAAATATAGGGGATAGGGATTGGTGAACAGCGAAAAACCGGGCTCTTTGGTGAAAGAGAAATTCATCGGCTTGTGTGCCTGTCCGTGAATGCCCAAAGATTGGAACAGGTTCTCATTTCGTAAGAGGGGGTCGAACTGATAGACCAATCCGATGGTGGTGTCAATTTCTTTGTAATCAACTGGTTGGAAGAAGGTAGTGCCGCATTGGGTGTAGGATGTGGGAAGATAGGAGGGAGAGATGGCCATTGCGGAGTCCACCTCATGATGGAACGGGTCTTCCGCCTCCTCTTTCTCCTCCTGGGCAAAAGCCGGAAAAGCTGCCAGGGAAAGCAGGAGAAGAAGGATGAGATAGCGGTAGTGTTTCATAGAAAATGCTAAAATTGGAATCCGACCATCACGTTGATAAACGATTGTTTTACTGAGGTTCTGTCTTGGAAGAAAGGTCTGATGGCGCGCTTATATGCCACCTCCACGGTGAAGAATTTGATGCGGCAACCAAATCCCGCCTGATAGAGGAACTGGTGCTGCATGAGGTTGTGCTTGCTATATTTGATGTCGTTGTTGGTGACATGGATGAGCGGCTGGTACATGATGCCGATATGGGGCATGAGGGCCACAATTTTGCGCTGACCTACAGGGAAATAGCCGAGCACGCGGAGCGGAATTTGCAGGTAGCGGCTCTCTACCGTTTCCCTTCCCATGAAGACGGAGTCGAGGGTATAGGCTTCGTAATGTCCTTTGAAAAACATGTACTGAAGTCCCAACTCTCCAAACACATACTGGTAGCCGCCTCGTGCGAAGAAGCCGAAGGTGCCGGAAAAAACGCTCTCCAACTTGTCGAAGTTCGACAGCTGGCGGTTGCTGATCACGAAGTCGGTGCCGAGACGGAAGCCGATGTGCAGATAGTTTTCCAACTCCTTGTTCTGCAACTGTATCTCCTGTCCGCCCATCGGGGAGGGAAGGGGAAGGGCGCGCTTCAGCGAGTCGCCGTTGGTGGCGTGGAGGGCGGAGAAAGCCGCCGTCATCACAAATACGAGGGTGAGGACTCTATTTCTCATCGGTGTCGGGGGTTGGTGTGGGTTTCTTTTTCGGGGTGTTGAACTGGCTCATGGTGCGCTGGAGGCCTGCTGTGGCGAACGAAAGCACCATCTCGGTGGCGGTCTCGATGGCCGGTTCGATGGTCTCGGTCATCTCTTTCTTGTCGAACCGTCCCAGCACATACTCGATCTGGTAGCCTTGCGGGAAGTCGTGGCCAACGCCGAAACGCAGCCGGGGGAAGTCGCCGTTGCCCACCCGCTCAATGATGTCGTTCAGACCGTTGTGCGTGCCGCCGCTTCCTTTTCCTCTCATGCGAAGCTGTCCGGGCGGCAGGTCGATGTCGTCGCAGATGACCAAAATGTTGTCTTCCTCCACCTTCTCATGCTCCATCCAGTATTTCACCGCCTTGCCACTCAGGTTCATATAGGTGGTGGGCATCACCAAGATGAGCGTGCGGCCCTTGTATTTCCCCTCCGCCACGTAGGCATGACGGTCGGTGCGAAAAGTGACCGACAATTTCTTCGCCAAAGCATTAACTACCTCAAAACCAATATTATGACGAGTGCCAGTATATTGGTCTTCAGCGTTCCCCAGCCCGAATATGATGAATTTTCTGCTATTTTCCACTATACAAAATTTGAACTTGCAAAAATACATCTTTTTTCCGATTACTCCAACCGATGAGCGCAGATTGCACCCTCCGTGAAACAAAAATTGTGAATTTTCGTATGAAGGCTTGCAAATTGAGAAATTTTGTTTACTTTTGCGGTTCAAATAATTTTATAAAAATCTGATGAAAATGAAGAAAATTGCAATTGCTTTTTATGCGCTGGCCGCCATCTGTTTCGTGACGCTTTTCACACAGTGCAAGGAACCCGTCTGTGATTTGGTTCTTCATGTCCATAAAACCACTACTGGCATCGACACCGCCGACGCACTGCCCCACTGCATGGTGCGTGTCGGCCTGGAAGACAATTATGCCGACTTCGCCAAAGCCGAAGGGTATACCGACCAGAATGGTGTCTTCACCCATACCTTCAAATACGAAGCTCTTCTGGATGTGGAAGCTGTGTACGACAGCTCTTGGATCGATACTAATAATATTCAGCATCGTGATTATTATGTGGGCACCGGTCGTGTGAAACTTGAACCTGGTGAGGCCGTCGAGCAGTACATTTTGGCTACCGAAGCCCAGTAGTTTTGAACAAACGTTCCGTTTTTCTGTACGCCGCCTTTGCCATCGCCACCGCCGTGGTGATGCTGTTGGTGTTGTGTCGTCCCCAACCGGTCTATACCCCCATCCCAAAAGATGACGTGGTTTATGTGGAGAACCGCACCAACACCCTTCACGTGCTGCTGTTCTGCCACTCTTCCGATTACTTTCTCTACCGTGGCACCACCGTCGGTTTCCAGTACGAACTGCTGAACATCCTTGGTGACTCGCTCCAGAAAGACATCCAATTCACCTTTACCACAGACCCTGAAGAGGTGCGCTCCCATTTCTTCACCAGCGACTTTGACATCATCGCCTTCGATGTGGACCCCAACCAGTCCAACCGCGACAAGCTCTGCTTATCAGAACCGCATTCCACTTTTCATCCAGTGCTCCTTCAACATCGAAAAGCTCTCCCCGATACAGCCGATGTTATCCATGTCCCTTCCCATTTCCCCTGCATCATCAACAACGACTCGCTTCCGGTAGTAAACGGGAAATGGCAGTTCTGCTCCGACACGTTGCTGGCCGAGGAGTTGGTGGAGTTGTTGCAGGACGACAGCATCCACTATCTCGTCACCGACTGCAATACAGCCATCATGCTCAACCCCTTCTATTCTGATTTGCAGATTGTGAAGAGTATCGGTCCAGAGGTGGAACGCCGCTGGGTGCTCAATCCAGCCAACATCTCCAAGAATGACAGTATTAACAACTGGCTCGTATCGTTCAGACAGACAGAGAAATACGCCAAACTATGCAACAAGTATTTTCATCCTCACTCCCGTTATATTCTGGGCGGTGGACGTGAAAAACGCAAGCGCAGCATCTCCTCTTACGATGCCGTTATGAAGCGTTACGGTACGAAATATGGGGTAGATTGGCGGTTTGTATCCTCCATCATACGGCAGGAGTCGGGCTTCAAGACTGATTTGGTGGGGATGGGAGGAAGTTTTGGTGTTATGCAGATGATGCCTGCCACGGCAGCCAATTTCGGGGTCAGCGACACCTCTTCGGTGGAGCAGCAGATCTGTGCGGGGGTGCGGCTGTTGGCCCGTCTCGACCACATGTTCGCCAAGTATGTGGAAGATGCCGACGAGCGGCTCTATTACGTTGCGGCGGCCTACAACGCCGGCAGCGGTCACGTTGTGGATGCCTGCGAGCTCTGCATTAAATATGGCGGCGATGTAACCTCATGGAAAGAGGTCTCCCAGTATCTTCTCTTAAAAAAGGAACACAAATACTACTCCGACCCGGTCGTGAAATGCGGTTACTATCCAGGCCGTCATACCGTCAACTATGTGGAGGCTGTGATGAACCGTTACCACGGTTATCGGATGAGCCTTCCGGCGGGGAAGTAGGACGCTTTTGCATTTCTCTGAGTTCTGTTTTTTTTTATTTCTTCCCCCTTGCATCAAACGACTGCCATTGTTCGTTAATGCCATGGAGATAATCCCAGTAAAATTCAAGGATGGTGGCCGACATGTCATCAGGATGTTTGAGGCCGCGTTTAAATAGGTATGTTTGAAGGCGGGAGCCTGCCCACAGCCCCCAGTTGTTGCGAAGCCACATCCCTAATCCGAGGTGAAGGTCAATGGTCTCCTCTCTGTTGCTGTAATTCCTGATGGTATTCCGATCCGATGCGCACAGTAGGGTGTCGAGCTGGTGGAAGCACTCTTCGATGTTGCGGGGGATGTAAAAACCATTGATGGTGTCAGCTTCCCATCGTTTCTTTAGCTCTTCCTTTTCACACTGCTTTTCTAGCTTTCGCTCTTTGGCTGCCACTTTGTTGTTGCTTTTGCGGAGAGATGCGGTAATCTCTTGATACCAGATGTCGATTCCGTTGGGAAGGGTGGAGGGAAACTGATAGTCCAAAGCTGTAATGGCATTGCGAAGTTCCGTTTCAGGCAGATGTTCTCTGTTTGTTAACTGAATGATAGAGACTGCCCCGTCGCGGCTGATGCGCAGCCATGCATGTACGGGGTAGTATTTGTATCGTTCATGGTTGTAAGTTCCATCCTTGTCTTTCTCATTTTTGTCATCTTTCATTTTAAGAGCCTTAGCCAGAGCATTTTCCACAGAATAGCCCTCTTGGTCGTTTCGGAGGGATGCATACTCGTCGGCATTCTTGAATCTCTCCTCTGTGCGCATGATGGTCGGCATGGCAGATAACTGTTCCAACGTGAAGGTGTTGAAATCTGCCTCTGTGAATTGTCCGGTGAGGATGTTCAGTTTGATAAGTTTGTAGGTGGAGGTGTAGATGAAAGCCGTGTCATGGTAGAAGAAAATGGGATGATCAGACACGAATTTTTCTAGGGGAGAGGTGCGATGGGAGAATGTGTAAATGTATTCTCCAGCACCGATATATTCCACTTCTCGAGCATTAAAAAGCAGAAAGTTTTCACATCTGTCGCATTGGAACAGCTCGTCCAGCGTGAAGCGGCGAAATACTTTCCCATTGTGGTAAAGGTCGATTTCATGGGTGATGTAAGCGGAAGTATCTTTGCTGTGATAGGCGTTGTTGATAATATGCGCCACCGTGCTTCCGTCGTCACTGACCAGTAGATGGCCTTCAACCATACAGTCTGGGATGGTGTACAGGAGTTTCGAGGTGCGATTGTCGTACACGTCGGTTTTGCCCCTGCGAGATTCACTTATGCTGGAGTAGGGGACAGATATGACTTTGTATTGGTGGTTGGGCGAATAAACAGTGACCACATTTCGGTAGGGTGGACTGGTGATGGCTTCGGCGGTTCCAGAAAAAAGGAACAAAATGAGGCCGAGGATAGCCACCAGGGTGATGGTGGGACGTTTTCTCATGGCTAACTACTAATTTTTCTGTGTCATAATGTCCAGCACCAGACTATCGGTGGCGGCCATGCCCTGAAGTCCGATGTTGGCGAGGTTGCGCACGCACTTCTCGATGTCTTCATCAATGATGCCCTCCACGGGGCTTACGGTTTTGTCTTCCATGGCCAGCATGGCCGAGAGCACGGCGGTGGACACGCCCGTCGCCACCTTCAGGGCGCAGCTGGGCTTGGCACCGTCGCAGATCATGCCCGTGATGTTGGCGATCATGTTCTTCACGGCGAAGACCACCTGCTGGTAGTCACCGCCCATGAGGTGGGTGATGCCGCAGGCCGATCCCGTGGCGGCCACCACGCAGCCGCACAGCGGCGAAAGCCGTCCGAAGCTCTGCTTGATGTAGATGACCGTCAGGTGGCTCAGCATCAGTGCGCGGATGAGCTCCTCCTCGCTCTTCAGCCGCTCCTTGGCATATACCCATACCGGCAGCGTTGCGGCGATGCCCTGGTTGCCGCTGCCCGAGTTGCTCATCACGGGCACCTTCACGCCCGCCATACGCGCGTCGCAGGCGGCGGAGGTGTAGGCGAGAATCTTCGAGTAGATGCCGTTGCCGAAAAACTGCTCCTTCGGCTGTGTGAAAATGGTGCGCCCCAAAGCATGGCCGTAGTTGTTCATCAGCGACATCTCCGCCGCCCGCTTGTTCAGCTCGGCACTCTCCAAGATGAAACGTATCTCGTTGACGGGCGCGGTGGTGGCAAACTCATACACCTGCCGCATCGTGAGACGGGGCGCTTTGCCCGCCTCCGCTGTCGTGGAGGTCACTCCCTCGTCAAGCAGCACCTCGCCGTTCTTCGACAGGTGGCTGAAGTGGGTGTGTTCGCCGCGGATCACCACCCGCGCCTTGTCCTCCCCGTTATGTCCGACCACCTCAATGTACAGCTTCTCTTCGGTGTCTTTTTTCTGACTGATATGGATGCGCTGCTGGGCAATGTAGGCCTTGGCTTTCTCCACATCCTCGGGGGTGATGTCGCGCAGCACCTCCAGCTGGTAGTCCGAATGTCCTGCCATGGCGCCCAGTGCGATGGCGACAGGCAGTCCCACCATGCCGGTGCCGGGTATGCCGACTCCCATGGCGTTCTTCAGCATGTTGGCGCTAAGTTCCACCGTCAGTTGTTTCGGCACGCCGCCGAGGATTTCGGTGCAACGGGCGGCGGCCAGCGCCACAGCCATAGGCTCCGTACACCCGATGGCGGGCACCACTTCGCGTTTCACTAAGTCGATGATAAGGTTTCTCTCTTCGGGTGACATTTTTTTAATTTACAATTAACAATTAACAATGTACAATTTTCAATTGACAATTATTTTGAGCGGGAAGATTTGAGGATGCTTGTCAGTATGCGGATGATTTCCTTATTATCGGCATTAATACTCTCAAATGATTTTTCTTCAATGTAATCACTTTCATGCAAAAGTTCAAGCCAATATTCCGTTTCGCCCGCTTCCTTGAGTGCTATTGATAATTTAGCCTCAAAATCTTTTTTTGATTGAGCCAATGAAGCCTCCTTCGCATTTGCACCGATACTTGTACCGCTACGAAGCACCTGTTTGGATAACACAAACTCTTTTCTCTCGTCACACAGATATTTATATAGTCGTATTATCCTCAGCGCAAACGCTTTACTCTTCACCAATATCAAATTTTCTTCGCTACGCTTCATGAATGTTTAATTTACAATTGACAATGTACAATGTACAATTTTTTGTGGTATGTATTCTTCAAATTCTAAAAATCAATTTTTGCTTCATATAGCTCGTGTATAATTATAATTTTGTACATTGTTCATTGTACATTATTCATTGTACATTATTCATTGTTCATTATTCATTGTTCATTATTCATTGTTCATTGTACATTATTCATTGTACATTATTCATTGTACATTATTCATTGTTCATTATTCATTGTTCATTGTACATTGTTCATTCAAACAGTTGTTTGTAAATCTCCTCAATCTTGGAGATGGGGATCAGTTGGATTTTATAGTTTTTTCGCTGGATGCCTTTCAGGTTGTATTTGGAAAGGAACATCCGAGTGAAGCCCAACTTGTCGGCCTCGGCGATGCGCTGTTCGATGCGTGTCACGGGACGGATTTCGCCGTTCAGTCCCATCTCGCCGGCGAAGCAGGTCTTGGTGTCGATGGGAAGGTCGGCGGCGGAGGAGAGGATGGCGGCCACGATGGCGAGGTTGATGGCGGGGTCGTCCACATGGATGCCGCCGGCGATGTTGATGAACACATCCTTCGCCCCGAGTTTGAAGTGGCACCGTTTCTCCAGCACGGCCAGCAGCATGTTGAGCCGGCGGATGTCGTAGCCGGTGGCGGCGCGTTGCGGGGTGCCATACACCGCGCTGCTTACCAGCGCCTGTATCTCGATGGTCATGGCGCGGGTGCCCTCCATCACCACTGAGATGGCGCTGCCGCTGAAGTCCTCGTCGCGGTCCGACACGAGGATTTCCGACGGGTTGAGTACTTCGCGCAGACCATTGCCCTGCATCTCGAAGATGCCGATTTCGGAGGTGGAGCCGAAACGGTTTTTGATGCACCGCACAATGCGGTAGCCGTAGTGCAGGTCGCCCTCAAACTGCAGCACCGTGTCCACAATGTGCTCCAGAATCTTGGGACCTGCCAATGAACCGTCTTTGGTGATGTGGCCGATGAGGAAGACGGGCGTCGCCGTGGTCTTGGCGTAATGCTGGAACTCTGCGGCGCACTCACGGATTTGCGAGATGGATCCGGCGGCGGAGTCGAGCAACTGACTCTGCAAAGTCTGGATGGAATCGATGATGAGCAGGTCGGGTTGGATGGCCTTGGCGTGCTCGAAAATCTGCTGGGTGCAGGTCTCGGTGAGGATCAGGAAGTTGTCGGGCTGGTGCCCGGGAAAGAGACGCTCGGCGCGCATCTTCAGTTGCGACTCGCTCTCTTCGCCGGAGATGTAGAGGATGGTCTTGTCGGGAATCTGCAGGGCCATCTGCAGCAGCAACGTCGATTTGCCGATGCCGGGCTCGCCGCCGAGCAGGATGATGGAGCCCGCGACGATGCCGCCGCCGAGCACGTTGTCGAACTCTCGGAAACGGGTCGAGATGCGCGGCACCTGCACCAACGAGATCTCCGACAACTTGCGTGGGAAGTTTTCCGACGAGCGCCTTACGGTCGATTTGCCCTTGTCGGTGTCGCCGCGGTCAACGACCTCCTCGACGAAACTGTTCCACTCGCCGCACGACGGACAACGCCCGAGCCATTGCGACGACTGGTAACCGCAGTTCTTACAGAAAAACAGGCTTTTCGATTTTGCCATAAAAATAGTTTTTGAGAGTGCAAAGATACAAATATTTTTTCGTAGTTTTGCCAGCCATATAAATCCCATGCCCATGAAAGGAAAATCGATCTGCCAATACCTGAAGTCGGTGCGCCGCACGGTGGCCGAGGCCAATAACATCGATTTGGAGATCCCCGAATGCACGTTTGAGGGAGAGTGCAGCGGTACTTGTCCGCGCTGTGAGGAGGAGGTGCGCCTGTTGGAGCGATCATTGAAGGCCCGCCGGATGATGGCTCAGAAAGTGGCCATTGCTGGCGTCGCTGCTGGCTTGTCCATCATAGGTGGGACGGCCGCCGCGCAGAGTATCACCCCTGCCGATTCTGTAACAACCTTAGACGGCATTGAAGTCATCTATACAAGGCCGTTGATTGAGCCGGATGGTACGGTGACGTATGCCCCTCGACATCCGGTGGTCATGAAGCGCAAAAATAGAAATAAGACTTGGTATACCCGAGACGGCCGTGTGGAGGCAAAATGCGAGGCAGCTCACTTCCCTGGGGAATGGGGATGGGGATGGAAGTGTGATGAATATATCGAGAAGAACATGACCTATCCCGAAGACTGGGGTCCGAAAGGGTGTGCTTATGGTGTGGTAGTGGTGAGGTTCTTGGTCAATGCCGACGGACATATCTCAAAAGTGAGAGTAGTGAAGAGGGTCCATCCGCTGTTGGACAAGGAAGCCAAGCGGTTGGTCGCTAGTATGCCGGCGTGGGAGCCCACCAAGGTGAAAGGCAAAAAAGTGGCCCGCTACTACGAAATCTCTATCAATTTCCTGCCGAAGTAGAGGGAGATATCATGGTTTCAACCATTCCACGGGAACATCCATTCTGGAAAACGCAAACAGTTTCTTTCCCAGATCTTTCAAGGAAAGTCTGACGCAAAGGCATAGGCATCGAAGATCTGACCGTCGAAGAAGACGCCTTCTTTGGCGGGCGTGTCATGGCTTTCAATAAATTGGAATAATTCATTAATTCTATGATCTGTCTTTAATTGTCGATATTCCAATGATTCAATCCGTTGTGAAAGTCCAGCTGTAGATTCCAAAAGCCGATGCATCTCCACAAATGCATCCATAATGCCAATGCTCACTTTAACGGCTGTTTCGCTTTTCAATACTGTAGCCAGCATCGCCACGCCTTGTTCCGTGTAGGCAAAAGGATTTACCGTTGAATGTTTTAATGCTTTGAACCGGTCGCAAAATGCGACCAGTTGTGAAGTTTCTTCATTTGTGAGCTGAAATCTAAATCTGTCAGGGAATCTTTCAATATTGCGCCGAGCCTGTTCGTTGATACGTTTGGTGTCAACAGAATACAAAACGGCCAAATCCCGATCTATCATAACAGCGGTTCCTCTAATGATTTGAATCTTGCTGCGCACCTCCAGCTTTACAGTATCATCAGGCTGATACAGGATAATTTCATTCTCTTGCATGATGAGTGTGAATTAGTTTAAAATAGGACTGCAAAGGTACGACTAATTTTCACACAAAACCACTCTGCAACTTTTTGGCATAGAGAGGGTTGTGAATTTTGAATTTTTTGTGCGGAAAATGGCAGAATTTGTCTTAAAAAGTGCAAAAAAGCAACTTCCCCTGCTGTTGAAAACCTGTTGGTAAATTGTTGATAAATTGTGGATGACCACAAATTACGCGGATGCACACGGATTCGGGCAGGTGAATCGCGATGGCCCGTAGGGGCGAATAATTATTCGCCCCTACGATTTGGATATCGAATGTATGTTGTGGCCGTAGAGACGTTGCGCGCAACGTCTCTACAATTGCCCCATGATTTGCCGCAATAATGTCTGGCAACCGCCTGCACACCTGACGGGGTGCAATGGCGCGGCGACGGTGTGCGTGGATGATGCCCAGCCAGCGGCAGGTGTAGGGCTGCCATATTATGACAGCCCTACAAACGCGGGATTTGTGCGGAGAATGGGCGCAGGCTGCAGGCCTGCGGGGGAAAGGGGAAAACGGATTTGATTTATGGAATTAGACAATGAATGTAGTCATTATGATTATTTATTCAAAAAACGATTGTTGAATATAACCATTCTGCATACCATAATCCACCACATTTTGATAGGGAAATGTGAGTTTGTTATCCCGACAAAATTGGTATAGATTGAAAAGATAAGAGCGTAGGTCAGAATTCTTCACAATGCGCATAATATCATATTCAAAGAAACGGAACTCCTTTTCACTAATTATACAGTTCATCCTCAAGTATAAGATATATTCATAAAAAGACAAAAAGCGATCCAATTCCCCTTCCAACTCACTCTTGTGAAAACTTTCATCATACCACGATTCGCCATAATCAATCTTATACAGAATGCTCAACTGGCGCACATCATTTCTGAGCAGAGTTATAAGCTTAGATAATCTCTCTGCCCGTTCTAACTGCACCTTTTTCCACCATTGATAGCATGAGAATATTAACCCGATAATCGCCACTATCACTGTGACACAGCCAACGATTTCATTTGTAGTCATTTGTTTATAATTTTGAAAAATTTCTGCCTACTCTCTTACAGGATTTTCGGCTTCCTCCTATGGCAAATATTGAATGATATTTTTTTTAATCGCGGAGACAACGCACTGAAAAGCCGTAGGAATTATTTTCGTAGCCGCGGCTCACGTAGGCGTGACTGTAGTTCAGGATGCAGTAGTAC